>SL_4KL_010_BRINEDRAFT_10001849_pt1 | contig 11849 bp, 12 predicted proteins | sample SodLak_010_BRINE_2_FD_10664 | JGI IMG/M metagenome (IMG submission 10664) | reverse complement strand
CCGTATAGAGGCCAATCCGTGTCATCTTTATAAATTAGCGTTGTAGTAGCGCAAGTATGGTTGCAGATCCCGCGAGCAAAAAGCCATCGACACTCCCCTTCCCAGCGATTGTTGGCCAACCCGACCTGAAGCAGGTCCTCCTGCTCGCGGCCGTCCACGACGATCTCGGCGGCGCGGTAATCACCGGCGAGAAAGGAACCGCAAAGTCGACGGCTGTTCGGGGATTGGTCGATCTCCTGGGCGACCAGGAGGTCGTCACCGACTGTCCGTACGGCTGTGCGCCCGACGACCCCGCCGGCCAGTGTGCGGAGTGCCAGGCGCGGCCACCCGACGATCTCCCCGTCGAGACCCGGCCAGTTCCGTTAGTGACACTGCCGCTTGGTGCAACACGGGATCGCGTCGTCGGCACGCTCTCTATCGAGGAGGCGATGGCCGGCGAAACCGAGTTCGACCCCGGCTTGCTCGCACGCGCGAACCGTGGGATTCTGTACGTCGACGAGATCAACCTCCTGGACGACCACCTCGTGGACGTCCTCCTGGATGCCGCCGCCAGCGGCCGAAACACCGTCGAACGCGACGGGATCAGCGTCTCTCATCCCTCGAATTTCACCCTGATCGGGACGATGAACCCCGAGGAGGGTGATCTCCGCCCACAGCTCCGCGATCGGTTCGACCTCCAGGCGACTGTCGAGGGAAGCCGAAACCCGGACGACCGAGTTGCGATTATGGACCGCGTGCTCGGCGAGAGCGAGACTGAAAGCTACGAATCCGAGGTCGGCGACCTCCGAGAAACGCTCCAGGACGCCCGCCAAGCGGTTGAGTCGGTCGAGTTGCCGACCTCTTTTAAGCAAACGATTGCCGAACTGTGTATCGAGGCCAACGTCGACGGCCATCGGGCGGATATCGCCACCGCCCGGGCGGCGATGGCACTGGCCGCTCTGGACGGTCGACCGAAAGTACTCGAATCCGATATTCAGACAGCTGCCCGGTATACGCTTCCCCACCGCCTACAGAGCCAGCCGTTCGAGGAGCCACCTGATCCAGACGAGCTCCTGGACGACTATTTTGATGACGACGAACCGGACGCCGAGGGTGATGGCGAGGCCGAGAGCGAAACGGACGGAGACGGGGAGGGCGACGACCAGCCGACCGACACCGACGGACACCAGAGCGATGAGAATAGCGATTCTGAAACGGGTTACGGAGACGACAGCTCCCCCAATGCGGCCGACAGCGGCGGAAGAGATTCCGACGTCGGGGACACCAGCCCAACCGACTTGGGCGACGAACCAGAAACAAGCGAGGAGGGCGGCGACGAAGGCGATGAGACCGACGCTACACCCCTCATCCCCGGCCAACAGCGCGCCGGCATCGGCGACGCGCGGGCCCCCGACCTGGAGACTGATAGCCAGACTCAGCGTGCCGAGCGGACGGGCCGCCGCGGTCACACTCATTCGACCGAGGGCCGCGGCACGCGCGTTCGAACCAAGCGCGCAACCGGCGATTCGGGCGTCGATGCCGCCGCCTCGGTACGGGCGGCCGCTGCCAGCGGCCACGACCGCGTCGAACGCGAGGACCTCCGGCAGTCCGTTCGTGAGCGCGAAACGGCTGCAACCATCGTGTTCGCGGTCGACGCCAGCGCGTCGATGCGGCCGGCGATGGAGACGGCCAAAGGCGTCCTCCTGGAACTACTGCGGGAGGCCTACGAGCACCGCGACGAGGTCGCCTTTGTCGCCTTCGGCGGTGACGAGGCTGAGGTGGTGTTACCGCCAACCAGGAGCCTCTCGCTTGCGGCCCGTCACCTCAAGGAGCTGCCGACTGGCGACCGTACACCCCTGCCCGATGGGCTACGGACCGCCGGGGAGCTCCTGGAGTCTGCCGAAACAGAGCAGGGTATCGTCGTTCTCGTCACGGACGGCCGGGCGACCGTCGCCGACGGCAGCCCCACCCAGGCGACCCGCCAGGCAGCCCATCGGCTCGCCGCAGGTGGTGCGTCAGTAGTGATCGTCGACGCATCCGAAGACCGGGGCGGACTGATTCCGCTGATCGCCGACGAAACCGACGCACGACGAGTTCCGCTCTCGGCGTTGGACCCGGGGGTCGTTGTTGATGCCGTCGAGTCGGCCACCCGACCCGAGTAGTCAGCGACTAACTAACAGACAGCTCGGCGGCAGTGTCGTCGAACAGGATGCCGAACAGCTTCCGCTCGGCAGTCCGAAGGTGTTGGTGGAACGTCGCCGGCGAGACTCCCATCGCCTCGGCGAGATTTTGTCCGGAGCTGTCTCGCGGCCACTCAAAAAAGCCCGCAAAGTAGGCAGCCTCTAAACTAGCTTTTTGCTTGTCAGTCAGCACATCCGTCCACTGGCTGGTGATCGCGTTCGTGGTCGTCTCGGTGCGTTCGACCTGCCGGCGAGCGACGGGCCTGGCACTGGGGTAGACACGCTGGATCCAGCCCACCATTCCGCGGACGTCAGTCGACTGCGGTAACTGAATCGTCATCCGAAGGGTGTTGTCCCGAATCTTCGCGGCGGTGATCGAACCACCTCTGTCGGCGACAATCGAGGTGACCGGCGGCTCCGAGAGCTGTAGCTCGAAGCTCAGCTGACCGTTTGACTGCGACAGAACCGTCACCGACTCCCAGGAGGGAATTGTCGTTTCGAACGTTTCGAGCAGCTGTTGCAGCTCGACTGATGCCCGACCGTACTGCAGATACGTCTCGCCGCCCGTCGAGACGGCACGGTCGAGAACGATCTCGCCATCGAATCCATCGCTGACGTCTGAAAAGACGTTCCTGATTTCGATATCGAGTTCAGTCACCACATCGCTCATCAGTGCCTGTTTGCGCTCGACGGCCGCGATTGCGTGGCCGACGATCTCACCCAACTGCTCGATGATCGCCTGTTTTTCTGACGCGAACGCGTCGGGCTGGTGCGAGTAGAGCCCGAGGACGCCGTACAGCGTTCCGTCGTGGCATATCGGAATCGCCGCCACTGACTGATACCCCCATTCGGCGACAGCCTCGCGCCACGGCTCGAATGCGGGATCACTGAACACATCCTGCGAAACCTGGAGCTGCTGGGTTTCGGCGGCTCGGCCTGCTGGCCGTTGGCTCATTGGGGCGGTTGGGTCAGTCGAGACCGAGACCGCGTCAAGATAGCCTGCCGTGCCGGCTTCGACGTGGGGTTCGATCTCCTCGGTGCGGGCATTGACCTCGCCGATCCAGGCGAACCGATAGGCCTCAAAGCCGACCAACGACTCACAGACGGCCTGTTCGATCTCGTTGCGTGTCGACTGATCGAGCACCGCGTTGGTGATCTCTCTGACAACCGTGTTGACCTCGTCGAGTGCGGCCAGCTTTGTCCGCTCGGTTTCGAGCTGTTTCTCGTATGCTTTCCGCTGGCTGATATCCCGAACAATTGCGACCCGGTGCCAGCTGTCGTCGGCAGGGAACAACGCGACTGTTGATTCGATAACCACCGAGCTCCCGTCTTCGGTGGTGAGTTCGCCCTCGATAGTCGGATCACTAACGCTGCCGGTGAGCATCTCGGCTTCGAGCTCCGCGATCGACGCCTGTAGCTCCTGGTCGACCAACAGCGACGTATCCGTCCCCAACAGTTCTCCGCGGCTGTAGCCAGTCAGCTCACAAAACGCCTGGTTGACCATCGTAAACCGTCCGGCAGGATCGACCGCATACACACCGTCGTTAACCGTCTCAATGATCTGCTCGTAGCGGGTGAGTTCTGTGGTGCGCTGGTGGCGGTCGATCGCTGAGGCGAGCACGTTGGCCATGCTCTGGACGAAGTTGACGTCATCGTCGCTGAACAGCCGCCGCCGTCTGTCGTGGACGCCCAGAACCCCCCACGGCTCATCAGCGCTACCGATACAGACGCTGATGCCGCTTGTCACGTCGTGGGTGGTCAACAGCTCCGGACCGCTGAACCGGGTTTCGTTCGGAAGATCGTCGACGATGACTGGGCCCTCGGTGGACAGCGTGTAGCCCGCCTGTGTGTTGGTGTTCGCCTCGATGATCGCGCTGCCGACGACGCCGGACCGCCAGCCGACGCCCTGTCTGACCACTAGCTGCTCGCGGTCGGCATCGAGTTCCAACACCTTGCAGTAGCTCGTCTCAAGGGTGTCCCGAACGAGCTGTGTAGCCTCGGCCATCAGCTCGTCGAGGTCGTCGGATTCGACGGCGAGTTGGCCGAGGGTGGCGACGGCGGCCTGCTGGCTGGCCCGGCGTTTGAGTTCGGCGTCGGCGGTGTCGACCGGTCGGACCGTTCCGACGAGTTCGGTGACTCCCGCTGGTTGGTTGTACTCGGCTGTGACTGCCAACGAGAGCTGGCAGGCGACGCTGTCGCTGTCCCCGGTTCGAAGCTCGATGCCAACTGTCGTCTGTTCGTCGCGGGGACGCGTTCGAAGGCTCCGAACAGTCGCAGCCAGCCGCCGAGCGTTGCCGCCGACAATCGATTCGAGTGGCGTGCCGACCAGCTCCTCATCTGTTGAGCCAGTCAGAATTGCGAACCGGCTGTTGGTCGTCGTGATCCGTCCGTCGCCGTCGAGACCGACCACCGCCTCATCGACGAGCTCTGCCAGGACGGCCGAGCCGTCGCCTGACTCGCCCCGCCCCCGTTCCGTACTCGTTGAGCGCGTGTGTTCGCCCTGCTGGTGGTTGCGATTTCGGTCCCCCGTCATAGGAGACACAGTAGTCTGTCAGCTGTAATAAAGAAATGCGCCCAATAGTTACCAGTCGTCTCAAGTGTATATTCGGCTGTATTCTATATGTGTGTGCGCTGACTGTACGCTGATGTGCTCGACTCGCTCGGAGCGCGCAACGAGCTCAGCGTCCGTCTCACAGCTCCTCGTCCGCGAGAGTCCCACCTGACACATCAGGAAACTATTTTGGTAGCTGACTTGCAACGAGTGGTATGGAGATCTTAGAGGGAAACCGAATCGAGTGTAGCAAATGCGGCGATATCATTGCGCTGGAGGACGCGGTGGGACTCAACAAGACGACACGCTCGATGTTTAAACCGCTGTGTACGGACTGTCTGGGAGAGATTGGCTGTCCACAGGGGTTCGAACTCGAACGCGATATCACCTACTTCGCCCGCGAGTAGCTCACGGTTCGCTGTCGGTCGGTCCATCAGTTAGTTCTGCCCGTAGCAATACGCTAGCCAGCAGTCCCAAAACGACGACGCCGACCGGAATCGGGATACCGCCGAAGCCGCCGGTCCAAACGAACCCGGTGGCGATACCGAACAACACTGTCGCCAGACCCAACAGCCCACCCATCAGCCGAACCGGGTGGATGCGGCTGGCTTCGAGACGTGCTTCGTTGGTGTAGTAGACCACGGACAACCCGAGGGCAGCGAGCACGACAAGCGCGCCAAGAGCCCAGATCTGAGTGGCAACCTCTAGGCCGTCGCCGGTTCTAAGCTGGACTGCCCCGAGTACCGACCGGAGGGCCGCGCCGTCGACGGCCGCGCCAAGCCCGCTAGTGTACTGAAACTCGAAGAGGGGAAATCGGACGAACAGCACCCAAGGGCCGCCCGCGCTGCTGTAGGTGACGTTCCACGGCAACAGCGCGGCGAGCCAGGCGGAGACGACTGCCAGCGCGCCGGCGTGTTCCTGTTGGACCCAGACCATATGCCACAGACAGTCGCCGTCGGTGATAAAAACCTGCCGGCACGCAGGCGTTACGTTGATACGCCCAGAGGCGAAACCTGTAGTATCGAATGCGGCGAGAACAGTTTGCACTAGACGTCCGAAACATTGATTGGGTCGAAACCGACGGCGAACCCCGCCAGCCGCTGGCCCGGATCACCGTCACCGGCAAGACCGACCAGCTCCAGGCTCGCCTCCAGGACGTAGACGGCGAGCGACTCACTGCGGATATGATCGATGTCGCTTACCGATTAAAGGCCGCCGTCGAGGCCGACCCAACGGCCGTCGGCGTTGTCGGCGTCGCCAACCGGCTGACCGGCGATTTCATCTTCGAGACCAACGAGGACGCCGACGACGTCTTCCAGTTTATCCAGGCCGCCCGCGAGTACGGCCGGGAGGCAAACACCGAAGACCGCTACTGTATCGAGATCGTCGTCGATGGCGAGACCGTCACCTTCGAAAAGGGGACGTTCCTGGTGTACGACGACGAGGGCGAACTGCTACGATCGCAGAGCCTGATCCCCTCCGGCGTCGAGCTGTAGCCCGGAGTTTCGCGCCCGTTTGTATCCACTTGTAGTTTGTCTCAGCTGTTGAGCGACCGGTACCGGTTTCACTGGACGGGCTGCCGAAACCAGGTAACATTTAGCCTCGCCGCAGTATACTCCGGTCGTGAAAAACGTCACCGACCGTACGAGCAATCCGTTTGGGATGACTCCCGCCTGCGAGCGGTTCGTCCCCGGCTACGGCGACGCCAATGCGGCGTTTCACGTGATCGGCGATCATCCAGGCGTCCACGGCGGCAGCGAAACGGGCGTTCCGTTTACCGAACAGCCTGGCATGGAGCAGCTTCAGACAGTGCTACAGACGACGGGACTGCTCCGAGAGACGGGCGACCAGCCGGTTGTCAACCGAACGTTTCTGTCGTATCTCCACATGTGTGTGCCGAACCCCGGTGGGACACCGACCGAGACCGACTACGTCGATATGGAGCGGTTTTTCGACGCCGAACTGCGGGCGATTGCAGCCCACGTCCTGTTCCCGGTTGGCGAGCGCGCCACTCGGCACGTCCTGGAAACGTACACCGCCCAAGCCTGGAAGACGACCATCGAGATGGACCGGCTCCACGCTACCGAGATCAGAGGCAGCGGCTTTCTCGTCATCCCGATCAAAGAGCCGGCCGACTGGCGAGACGACGACGAACCACGGCTGACGAGTGCCATCCAGGAGCTTCGGTCGACCGACTTCCGTCGGGAGACGGATCTGGGTCGGTTTATCGCCGGCAGCGACCCCTACTACGTCCGGTGATTTCTCGCTTGCAGACGAATGTCCGATAATGGGTCATCGAATAGACGAAACGTCGAAAAAGTTCGTATATAGGCGATAATCAGCCAGTATCAGCCGGTTCAATGGTCGAATTTAGTGCAACGCAAGACTTTTTACTGACATACATGCACTCTTCTGATGGCGCGCTGGCGCGGCTACGTCAGCAGGCGCCGATACGCTGTGGACTAGTGCTCCCACAGTGGCTTGGTCAGTCATACGGCCCGCAGCCGACGGCCCCGTTTGTGGTCCCGACGGGCCCACCCCCGCGTGCCCCAACAGGGGCTGTCAGCTGTGGCTGTTGACTGCAGACGAAGTATTTACTCACAACCGAATAACTCTTTTAGCGGTGGCCCGCTACCGATACACAATGAACGCGATTGGCGTCAAAGACGGGGCTGGCGAGGCCGAGTTGCTCGATATCCCTCGACCCGACCCCGAGGCGGGCGAAGCATTGGTTCGGACGCTCCGAGTGGGCGTCGACGGCACCGACCAGGAAGTAATTGCTGGCAGCCACGGCGGCTCGCCAGAAGGCGAAGACTACCTCATTCTGGGCCATGAGGCGGTCGGCGTCGTCGAAGATCCGAACGGCACGGAGCTCGAAGCGGGCGACGTGGTCGTTCCGACGGTCAGGCGGCCACCCAACGGCCCCAACCGCTACTTCGAAAACGACGAGCCGGATATGGCTCCCGACGGCCAGTACCACGAACGCGGCATCGTCGGCGCGCACGGCTTTATGGCCGAATACTTCACGAGTCCCGCATCCAAACTCGTCACACTTGATCCATCGCTGGCCGAGTACGGCTTCCTTGTTGAGCCGATCTCGATTACTGAAAAGGCACTCGAACACGCCCAGGCCAGCCGGTCGGCCTTCGAGTGGGCTCCCGAGTCGGCACTCGTGTTGGGCAACGGTAGTCTGGGGCTGATCACGCTGGCACTGTTCGACCAGCAGTTCGAGCGAACCTACTGTCTGGGTCGACGCGAGCGACCCGACCCCACCATCGACATTATCGAATCGCTCGGTAGCAGGTATATCAACAGCAACGAGACACCTGTTCCGGAGATTCCCGAAGCCTACGAGGCTCCCGACCTCATTTATGAGGCGACAGGGTACGCCAAACACCCCTTCGAGTCGATCGAGACACTCGCACCAAACGGCGTGCTCGCTGCTTTGGGCGTGCCGGGCGACTGGACGTTCGAGATCGACGGCGGCCGGCTTCACCGTGAACTCGTCCTGCACAACAAGGCCATCGTCGGCAGCGTCAACTCCAACCGACGACAGTTCGAGGCGGCCGTCGAGTCGCTGTCGTCGCTCTCGGAGAGCTTTTTGGAGTCGCTGGTGACTGGGATCTACGAGCTCGATGAGTTCGAGACGGCGTTTGTGGACGACGACACCACTATAAAAAACGCCGTCCAATTCAGTACGTATGAAGAACGTTGACACCCTCATCGAGAGTGCGGCCGAGTTGGCTGAACGAGGGGTTTCGAAAGGTGAGATCGCCGACGAGCTGAACGTCTCCAGAGAGACCGCCAGCTGGCTCGTCGAGCGCAGTGGCACTGAAAGCGACGTCTCGCCACGCGTCCGCGAGACCACCAGCCCCCAGGACATCCACGTCGACTGGAACGCCATCGGCAGAGACAGCGCGCGGCTCACGCACGTGAGCAAAGCAATGGCCGACCTGCTCTCGAAGGAGGGCGAGGAGGTCGATCTGACCGTCGGCATCGAGAAGGCGGGCGTTCCGCTGGCGACGATTGTTGCCCGCGAGCTGGATACCGATCTCAGCGCGTACGCGCCGGCAAAACATCAGTGGGACGAGGGCGACATCGACGAGCTCGGCGGCGGTTTTTCGCGCAACTTCTCGCCGATCGAAAACGAGGAATGTTACATCGTTGATGATACGATCACCTCGGGAACGACGCTCACCGAAACCGTCGAGGCGATCCGCGCCCGCGGCGGCGAGCCGGTTGCCTGTGTCGTGCTGGTCGACAAACAGGGTCTCGAAGCCGTCGAAGGTGTGCCGGTCTACTCGTTGATTAACGTCGTCAGCGTCGGCCGCGAGGAGTAATCACAACCCGTTACAACGGGACGTAATACCTTTGAGAGTGAGCCCTCAAGTGGGGGTATGTCATTCCAGCCCGACAGTGGGGCCGACCCCGAAGAGATCAAACAGGAAGTAGACGAGGTTATCGAATCAAATGATGTCGTCCTCTTTATGAAAGGCAACCAGCTGATGCCGCAGTGTGGCTACTCCTCGAAGGCTCTCGAACTGATCGGTAAACACGTCCAGGAGTTCGAAACCGTCGACGTGCTGCCCGCGCTTGCGGAGTACCGTGCTGCACTCAACGAACACAGCGGGTGGGAGACGATTCCCCAGACCTACGTCGACGGCGAGTTTATCGGTGGCAGCGACATTCTCGAAGAGCTCGAAGAACGCGGCGAGCTCGAAGCCGAACTCACCGCCTAAGTCGAACGCGCAGTCCGAGTCGACGGTTCCCGCCGACGGTGAGACGGCAGCGAGGGAGCCGGTGCGTCTCGCGTAGATATGTGAGCATCAGCAGGTATGGTCCATTACTTCGAGTACTCGGCGTAACTCTCTTACTACGAAGTTGGTAGTATATTACTTTTCACGTCGTAGTAATAGCTATGACCGAACGACCATCTCAAACGTCGGCGCGTCGACGGAGATCACTTCCAGTACGGGGCGGAACGGCGGCCGTGCTCGGCGTGGTGGCCAACGCAGTCCTCGTCGTCGCCGCCGACAGTCTGGAGGTCGCTCCGGGGTTCGACGCGTTGACGCTCCCACCGGTCGCCGTTCTCTCGGCGGTCGGCGCGGTCGGTGCGACTGCCGTCTACTGGGCACTGGGCCGATACGTCGCGGCCGCCGACCGACTGTTCGTTCGGCTCGCGGTCGCGGTGTTGGTGCTCTCGTTCCTACCGTCTCTCGCGCTTCTCGCGGTCGATCCAGCCGCCACCGTGGCTGGCGTTGTTGCCCTCTTGGTGACGCATGTGACCGTCGCCGCCGCATCAGTGTGGACAGTCGTCTACTGGGAGGTCGACCAGTGAGCCGAACCGTNCTCGTGACGGGAGCAACCGGGACGGTCGGCCGCCACGTCGTCGACGCGCTGGCCGGCCACGACGTGACCGTTCGGGTCGGACTCCGTGACCCTCACTCGGTGCCCGACCACATCCCTGAGGACGCGGAAATCGTGGTGTTCGACTTCGGGANACCCGAAACGTGGGGCGCGACGCTAGCTGGCGTCGACGCGCTCTTTCTCCTTCGACCGCCCACGGTCGACAGCGACGACGTGATCGCGTTCGCTGAGGCGGCGGGCCGCGTCGGCGTCGACCATATCGCCTATCTCTCGACGCTCGGAGCCGAGAGGAACGTCCTCATTCCACACCACCGGATCGAGAACGCAGTCGTGTCGACCGACGCCGCCTACACGCTGCTCCGGGCGTCGTTTTTCATGCAGAACCTCCTGGAAGTCCACCGGACAGATATTGTAGANCACGACGAGATGTTCGTTCCCGCCGGCAGCGGAGAGACGAGTTTCGTCGACGCCCGTGATCTCNGCGACGCCGCAGCCGTCGTGTTGACCGAGCCGGGGCACAAAAACCGGGCGTACGATCTCACTGGCCCCGCGGCGTTGGACTACCACGAGGTCGCAAGCGTCTTCAGCGACGTTCTCGGCCGGCCGATCACGTATCCGAACCCGTCGCTGCTCGCGTTCGGAATCCGCATGCGTCGCCGCTCGAGACCGCTAGGATTCGTTCTGCTTATGTGCGGCATCTACACCACCGCCCGCCTCGGGTTGGCCGGTCGGGTTACCGAGGACTGTCGACGGCTTCTCGGTCGACCACTGCGAGAGATGCGCACGTTTGTCGACGACTACGCCGCCGAGTTTCGGGATGACTCGGGAGTCGCCGTCGACGCGTCGTAAGGCGACTGCGAGGGCGTCTATCGAACGGCGAAGGGGACACCGGCGGCGTCACGCTGTCCCTATACTATTGAAATAAAAGTATAAGAGTAGACGAGTTGTTGATGGAGTTATGAATGAAATACCGGAGATACTCGGGCTGAGTGCTGGACTGTCTCAGGGGGAGGCGGCACAGCTGCGGGACTCGCTCGACCCCGACGCGCGCGACCGCGTCGAACAGACGGTCGCAGAGCTCTTGGAGCTACTCGGCCGAGCGCATGCGATGGGCATTCTGCGAGCCTTCGCGTTCGCCGACACGCCGCTTCGCTTTTCGGATCTCGAGGCCGAGCTTGCGGTAGCCCCGAGCACCCTGTCGACGCGTCTCTCGGAGCTAACCGAGGCCAATCTCCTCGAACGCACGGCGTACGACGAGATTCCGCCACGCGTCGAGTACACTCCCACCGAACGCGCGGAAACGCTGTTTCCCGTGTTCGCACATCTCCACCACTGGGCAATCGAGTACGAGCTCTGATCCCACTCCTCGTGTGTCCTCTCGCGAGAGGACCGTCGGTTCGAAGATGTAAGTTACCCCTCTCAAATAGTGTAGTATTGGCATCAACCGAGGGAAAACGACAGCGTTCACGGGGGCCGAACTGCGCTGTCGACGGCGGCTCGCTCTCGCAGGTATCAGGCGCGGAGGTGCGGTAGCTGTCGTTGAACGCGTCGTCCACCAGCAAAGCTGCATCGGTCACTCGGGACGGCTGAAACCCTCAGCAGAGGAGAAGAGTCCGCCGAGAACGAACTATGACGGTATTCTCACCAGATATAAATAATCACCGTCCCGTAGATACAGTAGGTATCGGCCCAGCCGCGGAGAACTACTCGTGCATTCAATTCCACTATGACAGGTCGCGTATTCCGTCTCCACTCGACGCTTGAACTGCCAC
>SL_4KL_010_BRINEDRAFT_10001848_pt1 | contig 11872 bp, 11 predicted proteins | sample SodLak_010_BRINE_2_FD_10664 | JGI IMG/M metagenome (IMG submission 10664) | reverse complement strand
TTTGATGGTGGAGGTTTGCCTGGTGCTTGCACCAGATGTAAACTTCTTCCTTAATTCACGCAAACAGGGGTTACCTTGTTAGCGTAGTCTTTTCTTTCTCTTCTCTGGTGAACACCAGCCATAAAAAAAAATCCATAAGCTCTGAAATAAAATGATAGGAATCATTAGTTTTGTTTCTGGAAAAAATTGAAGGCATCATCAGAACAACTTGGGAGGAATAAAAAGCTCCAGTCTGATTGTCAATTATTTTTGTGTGCCATTGGTAAATGGTGAAACAAGTCTGCAAATTGAAGCCTCAACGAACACTTAAGCATGCAAGAACACAGGGAAAGAGCGTGTTTTTTGTCTTGAATTGCCTGCAAGCCACGCTTATCACAGGTACCATCATGATGCTCTCAGCTTCTTGTCTCAATACGCAGCGCATGGGAATGTAACCTGAAACGTGCCACGTTGCGCTGTGTTTGCTTGCCTAAATCCAGATGCAGATACCTAGGTACAGGAAAAGGCGGTCCATCACCAGTCACCGACTCGAAGGTCGGACCTAAGCTGTCGGTCAGCAAGCAACTGCGCCGCTGCTCTGATCTGGGCCAAGCTACCGGAGTAGTGGACCGAGTCCCTGCCCTCATGTTAGAGGCCCTGAAGGACTTTGCGGCCTGCCAAGGCCCACAGAGTTCTGTGGGTAATATAGGGTCAGGTCATCCTTTCCTCCGAGCTAGGCCGGGGAGGGTCTGGAGTGTGTTCTGCTCTAGCGCGCTGGTGCCTCTGCAGTTAGTTCCTAGTCTCGGTACCCTTAGGAGGTCCCTTCTCTTTGCTTTCCTTTGTGCGAGCTCTTAGCCGTAGTGGTAGCTGAGCCTGAGCCAGCCTGCCCACGGGCCAACCGGTAGCCCTAGCCTGAGCTGTCCTTGTAGCCTTGGGGGCGACCTCTTAGATAGTTGGCTTTTCCGGCAGTTCTCCTTTTCCTAGCGTTTTCCAGCTCTCCTGCCTTGCCTTGCCTGTGTCCGCTCGCGTCTTGTAACAAACAAACAAGACCTAAGAGGCAAAGCAACCCAATTATGATATTTTGCAGCCTTGTCCATCTGATCTTCATTGCCTAGCTGGTTTGCCTGGTTCCAGATACTCCTCAACCTCTCTCTCACATTGACAACAAATTGTGACTGTGGGATCGTTTTTAAGTCTTCCTTCACCAACGGAAAAGATAACTAGTAGTAATCTGGAGGCTGGCTGGCAGCCCCTGCTCCAGACCAAGGCCTTCAGAGCTTTTTTTTTCAAGTGCGCATCTTGTGAGCATAACAGAGAGAGTGAGCATGTAAGTTAAGGGCAGCCTTGTAGATCTTTTTTGAAGCAAGGCCAAGCTTAAGCTTTAAGATGATGCAAGGTGTTGGAGGTATAGAATGTATCTCCTACACCAAAGAGGATGGTGTGGAGCGTATCCTTTTTGGCTTTCAAGTTGAAGCGCCTGCATAAAGTCTCGTGTTGTTTGCTAGAAGGCCTCCAGCTGGTGACCAGGCCTGGTGTCTTCACAGTATTTGACCTCTATCAGATGCACCTCCCTCTTTTTAGCTTTGAGGTCGTGAGCCCTGCGCAATTCCCCAATGGTTTAATGTAGTACATATAGTACATTTAGCGTGCTGCACCAGTCGTAAGTGAGGAGTGGAAGGTGGTCTGGATTTAATGGGCATGAGAGTAACCAGAACGGCATCAGGGCGACTTGTGGTTAGCCTGTCTCTGACAAGTAAACGGGCATCAAAAAGCCAGCTGGGTAACGTCCTTTAATTAGCATGTTCAGGAATTTGAAGGTTTTGTTGGGCCAAACGATCAGTGCTGCTCGCATCCGAATGGATCAAACAACCTGCCAGAGAGCCTTTGCTGACCACTTTCATGATGAGCCTGCATGCAACATTATGGCGTCCAGTGATCCATACCCGAGATGATTGTATGTTGACACACTGAGAGAATATGGAGAGGACTATCTGCTTGCTGACAGAGTGGACACTGAAGGCTGATGGACATTTTAAAGCGGGCAGCGTGTTTCTAATTGAGAAGGGTGCCTGAAAGATAGTGAAAGATATTGAGCTTCATTTGGAGAGAGAATTTAGACATGTTCCAAAAACCGTTCCTTATGCCTTTGTGGACGTGTGGAAGCAGATTCTGGTAATAAGAGTAGAACCCTATTTTTTGAGTTGGCATAACGCAGTTTATGGTTCGAGTGCCTGTTGGAAATTTTGTACGGCTTGGAGATTTGGAAGGTAAGTCAATCTAGGGCTATGCTGGGGAGCTACAGTGCCAGATTCTTGCTGATTAACTTCTTTAACAGCTAACCAGCTAATAACGAAGATAAGATTGCCACCAGGGTCTGCGGTTCGGATGGTGGTTTCAGCAGGGATGATATTTCCATGACAGGCTTGATACTTGGCAAGGGCGTCAGCACATTCCTTTCTGGCAATTCCAGCTTGAGATTTTACTCTATATAGGAAGATGTGGGATTGAGAGTTAAGAATGGTTTTAGAAAGGATTTTGTAGATGTCTCCTTGGACATGGTGACGGTGATTTTCTGGGTAAAACAAATGTTTCCTAATTTGATGGAGTAAGTGAGGCTGTCTGTGGCAATATGATTATGGCTGTATGCAATTGCAGCAGCTTAATTTGCCAATTCTCCTCTCCCTATGGTGTTGGTTATACCAGCACCATTAGGTTCAACCAAACTAGAGTTGCCCATACCGGGGTGGTAGACACCTGCCTCAATAACTTGACAACCATCTTGGAAATGGCAGCTACCATCTGGATAGGTCCAGAACCTCCAGTCAGCTGTCGTGAGTGTGAGACACGGTTTGGATTGGTGGAGAAGGGGGAGAACTTCACTCGAAGCAGGTCTGTGGGGGCACTTGATGGTTTGAATTTGTCTGAGTGAAGCTTCGTAAACTTATTGAGACCAGTCACTGTTTCAGCGCGTTTTGCACTGTACATGGGATTGTAAGCAATGTTTTAAAGGTGCCAGTGTGCTTCAGGAATGTCCCGGGCAAGATTTTGTAGCCGTGTAGGGTTGTGGCTATTCAGGTGGAGCCATGCAGCTATGTCCCAGACTGCTATGCCATATCAGTGATATGGAGATCCAGGAAGCCTGGGGTAGAGGAGTCTCTTGGCTAGTCCAGGATTGAGGGGTAGTGAAGTTGACCTTGTTAGCTGGGATCGTACCAAGCTCATAACACAGGTAAGGGTAGGTTGTCAAGAGATTGGATTAAGGGTTAGTGATCATGGATCCCTTCCAAAATGGTAGGAACATGAAGGCGGCAGTTGCCTCAGCGCTGTGGATGGCTGAATAGATGGCATGCCTAAGGCTGAGATGCATGGTATCGTGGCATGTAAGCGTGTAAAAGATACACTCCTTTGATGTCTTAATGATCAATGAACTACTTTTTCTCCAAGGGGCTGCCCCTACTTCCCAGGCGGCTCTAGGAGAAGTGATTTCCATTAGAGGCCGTAGCAAAGAAAAAGAAAATTTAAAATTACGTAGGCAGTGAAACCACTCCCTACATCAATTAAGGAAAAGGAGACACATTGGCCCAGAGGGCCGTGAGTCTCCTCCACCAGGGAGGAGGATAAAAAAGCAAAGAAAGGAAGCTCGGAGGAAAGAAACCAGCAAAGAAGCAGGCTCAGAAAAAGGCAGAAAGCGCACGCCGAAATGAAATTGCGGTGAGCCTGAGAACTAGAAGGCCGCTCAAGAGAAAGCAAGACATCTTGATGACAATTAGAGGCGTCTGAAAAGCTAGGTTAGGTCCGGTAACTGAAAAGCTAGATCTTAGTAGACCTGCTAGGCATGCACAGCCTTGGGTGGTCACCAAAAGACGACATGTTCTTTTGCTTGAAGCAAGCTACTCTCTCAACCTGCTAGGCCCACAAACAAGGGCGAGCAGGAGATGCTGATGTTTTACGCTTCATTGGTCAGATCTATTTTTAGACAGTTCAGGAGACATACGACTTCATTTTGCACACAATACCAATCGTCAAACATTTTCAGTCTGTCATAGTGCGGTTGATGCGGTTGAAACAACTGCAGTTGCAGAGCGGTTGGAAAATCCTGAAATCATGGCGCACATGGTTTGAAGTTGCATCTTTAGAAGGGTGATTTATGCTATAAGGGTCTAGTAGGGCACCAATTACCTTACATTTTGCTGCAAGAAATAAGTAGAGCCATCCAATCAGAGTATAATGTAAGTTTATGGGCTTGGACTCTTGGATCGTGATGCTTTCATTAGTGAGGTCATCTGCAAACGAGGCACTGATACCAACCAGAGAAAGAATAACACTTGAAGGATCAGGCTAGTTCTGAGATGCAGTGACTCTTCTCTTGATTTTTGATAACATAAATGCCCCTGTTTAATGACTTGATATAAGAAAGTACGTAGGAAAAACAAACACTCCCTACATTAATTATGTAAAACAGTCAAGACATCGCGTGACACCTCCACCAAAGAGCTTTACAGCTAGTGCAAGCACCATGCGACCCCCACCTCCAAACATGTTTTTTCTGGGGCTTTTTTTGCAAGCAGCAGGTCAGCTTGGTTGTCATAGCTCAGGTGTTCTGTGTTCAACAAGTTGCCGACAAATTGCTTCCAGAACCTGCCAGTGACATTAATCATTGATCGTGTGGGCAACACAAACAACAGGACCGTCAAAGATAGAAAGGGCCTATTTCTTGAAGTAAGCCATGTGTGCCTTCCCACCACTTTGCTTCAATCAGAAAGTCACAAGTTAGATTGTCCATCATGTAGATGGTAAGAATGTATTGCAGGTGGGATCTGCTCAAGGAACGTTCAGCCATGTTAAACAAGGGCAGATTCCTTGCGGCCTACAAGTAGCTTATCCAATTAGCTGTAGAGTCTACAAACATTGACAACAATGTTGTGTAAAACGGGAAGACCACACAGTCGGAGGATTACAGGGACGCTTTGGTTTTTTTTATCAATCAACTTAAAAAATTTGTAATTCTGTACCAATGTATGCTCATACTTATAATGGCATCTCATAAATTGAATAGGATCAGTGCTGAGGCTGTCTGTCTAAGACGGTTGAGCTCTCTTCTGCCGACCAAGCTGCACAAAAATTAAACAGGGGTTTAGGTGAGCATGAGAGATGACGAGAATGCTAGCCAAGCTGGCTAGAAATTGCTTTCAATACCAAGTATGCTCATATTAAGGTTCGGGATTTTGGAATCTACCAGTGGTCAGTGGGCCGCTGGGGCTACTCTTCATTAAAAAGGCGGCATTGAAAAAAGATATGCGCACACACTATTTATTTTGCAACCAAGATCAATCATGCCTGAAGAATCAATGAATTCCTCATGAGTAGGGAGGGAAATCTACATGAGATCCCCCTAGTACAAATTGTCGGATACATCCTCTCCTCATAGTGGAGACCTGACTGGTGCTTGCACCAGATTAACACACCTGCCTCACTACATGCCACCAGGGATATCCCTGCTGGTTGCTTCTTCTCTTCTTTGTTGAAGGAGGGAGAGAGGCACAGATGCAGTAGAAAGGCATGCAAGGAGAGAAGGCTGATTCCGTGGCTTCTTTATTGTCATGGTATTAAATCAGTCCCTCACCTTGTCCTCTACAAGCCAAGCAAGCACAGCCCAATCCCCTTTTCCTTCCAGCGCTGACACCTCTAATACATCAAAGCGTCCCTGCATTCATGGCAAAACATTGCATAGGACAGAACCAGTCAAGTCATGCTTACGCGGTATTGGGCCTCGTTTTTGCCAAAACCAAGCTGCTAGTCTTGGCTCTGCATCAGCAGTGGAAAAACAGCACTTTTGAAGATGCTTCACTACAGTGCTCGAGCCTTCTGAGTTTATTGCAAGCCGTCATGCGGCCATGATAGAGCAGCGCAAATTTCATCACCTTTGCTGTACATGCCTGAGCCTCCACACTGCTCACCAATGCAATACCAACATGCCACTTTCACTTAATCACTTTTGACATTAAATATAACAGCGTTTGCAAAGCTGCAGAAAGAGGGGATGAACCCCCACGCTTCTACAAATGAAGCGCTCACGCCTTTAATATTAGTGATTTCTGCGAAGACGGATTTATGAATGTTTGACAGGTGTCTGATACCTATCATAGACTGTGAGTCTCGATCGTATAGACTCTCGTCGGTAATTGACACATTATTACCTCAGATATTTCTCATATTCTTTGCAACCTGCATTGTTACAATGCTCCCCTTCTTAGACATGCATGTCCTCATGCATGCTGTCAAGGATTAACGAATGGGAGGTTTAAGGCCACGCGAATGCCAATACTCACGAATGGCTAGGCCTTCATCAGTGAAGCTATCTTCACTGATCCATAGCAGTGAAGCTATCTTCACTGATCCATAGCAGTGGGTCACAAGAAGGTCCAGAAATTTGAATAAAAAGTCAAGTAGCTTGACTATCCGGTTGTAGAGAATGAATGGATCAGTCAAGATAGCTTCACTGATGAAGGCCTAGCCATTCATGAGTACTGGCATTCACGTGGCCTTGAACCTCCCATTCGTTAATCCTTGACAGCATGCATGAGGACATGCATGTCTAAGGAGGGGAGCATTGTAACAATGCAGATTGCAAAGAATATGAGAAGTATCCGAGGTAATCATGTGCTAATTACCAACATGTGAGTCCATACGAACGAGACTTACAGTCCAAGATAAGTATCTGATACTTAACAATTCGTCTTCGCAGAAATCACTAATATTAAAGGCGTGACCGCTTCATTCGTAGAAGCGTGGGGGTTCATCCCCTCTTTCTGCAGCTTTGCAAACGCTGTTATATTTCATGTGTTGCAGAGTCTCCAACTCCAGCTAGACTCACCGTGCACACGTCTGGCAGCCTGGATACCCCTAATAAGCCATCAAGCTCGGGTCGAGGCAGCGCATCCGCGGCGTCCACTTTGTTTATCGCTAGCAAGCATGACTTTCCCTGCAGCACATTCGCGATTTGTGACGCTACACAAAGCCCAACGCTTTCTTGTGCATGCAGCATGTGATGGTGAAGGTGGATAGACCAACAATCAGGGGGATAGCAGGGCTGGCATGCTTGCAATGTCCTATGCATCCCAGTACCAGAGAGCGTGAAGGGGAAATGCAGACGCATATTGGAGGACAGCATCAGGAAATGCATTGAAAAATTGGAGAGATTTGGAGAGATTGGCTCCTACTTGTCAGAAATATTGTGATTGACAGCGGGAAAGAAGATGTGGAGGAAAATAATATCCACCAATACTTTTTTTTATAGGACTGATCTGTGTCAGACACAAGCTTAAAACAAGGTGTGCTCAGGACATGCAGTTGCCATATTTGAACACACGGCACCTGCCAGCTGGTCAGGAAACCACTTAGAGTATCATTTTGCAAAGCAGCGAGTCTGCGCCTAGCTGCTCAACTGTAGCACAGGCTGTGGGTTCGCGTCAATCTTACGGCTGTAGCATGTGCTGTGAAATTTTAGACTGTAGCATGTGAGGTTCTCGACTGTAGCACAGGCTGTAAGCTCGTATAATTCTAAAGCTCAAAAGAGCAGGGAACAGGCTGCAGGTCGAGAGCACTGATGAGCTTGCTTTGACGAGCATCACCTTCAAGGCCTGATGCTGAAGCAGCCCTTGCAGCTGACTTGCTGCAGTTTGCGCCGCATGGGCATCGGTGGCATCCACCACATACAGCACGGACCGGCACTCCTCATAGTACTTGTACCATATAGGTGCCATGCAGCCTCCAACCTCCCTGAAAATGAAGACAGGAGAAGACACCAACAAATCCTGTCAGTGTGGGTGCAATTGGATGCCCCCACGAGGGTCTGAAACCAGCATCATGAACTCAGAACACACGGCAGTACACAATATGGGTGAAGACATTTGGCGCAACACAGCACAGCAGGCCGTGAGGGTTTGCAGCAGGATTACAAAAAGTCACTAACATATGCTCTGTTGTTCTAGCTTACCTTGCCCTGATCTTCTTAAATCTCGGATGAGGTTGACATTCTATGTCACTTATTTCCGTGCCAGATGTTGGGAACGTACGGGGATTGACCTTTTTGGTGACATCATGCAGGCCTAGGACAAAGGTAGCAAGGCGTTCAAGATAGGGGGGTTGGATGACTGTGCAGGAAGTCTGCTTTCGATATGCAGAGGGACAGACAGCTGCCTCGCAGACAAGGCCAAACCCCAGCTAAGATGCTCCAAGAACATAAAAGAGTGGACTTACTTTTCAATCTACGTAGCAACAAGGTCTTGCCAGCACTCTGAAATTAATGAGAGAGGAAGGCTTGATACGCTTCACCAGTTAACTTGTGCCTTATACACTTGCATTTGCTGGGTCTGCCCTCACCTCCAGCCCGATGAAAAGCACGTCACATTCCTCGTCATCATAGTCAAGGACCTTGTTGGTCTTCTGGCAAGCTAAGCAAGCCATCGTCCTTCATGACCTTCGTAAGGATGCCTTGCGTTGCATTCTTATGGACCATGTTCCACCCATAGCGTTTATAAGCTTTTATTCACGAAAGAAACATTATGCGTCTGCAAATATTAGTCTGCTGTGTGTTATGATGCAGTTCGACACAAGATAACAATGTGTGTTTTACTTCGTATACCGTTTAATTTATTTGATTCATATACGGGTACACGAATGTAAAAATAATGCAGCAGCAAACACTAAAGCAGCTGACCCAGCGCACTGCAGGCACGTCTGCGTGAAAAGCTTGAAATTCATGATTCATTGCAAGTTGTAATTACAAGCATATTCTGTGCCTTTTGTGCACAGGCCCAGCCAGCTCACTGCTTGACTAAGGCCTTGTCATCAACTCAAGACTAATGAGCATAATCTGTGCCTTTTGTGCATAGGCCCAGCACACTGCTTAAATAAGGCCTTTTCATCAACTCTGAAGACAAATCCTTCAGCTTTTCTTTCCAAGGCTGGGCAGCGGAAAAGGAACATGGCAGTGCAAGCTGCACCTGCGAGTGCGAGTGCATACATTGACGATGTAGTGCTTCCAGGCGCACCAGCCGGACCATTAGCAGGTAAGGACTGTTTCTCTTAGACCCTTGGTTGTAGCAAGTTAAGGGCCTAAATTTACCAAAGCCGGACCGCCTCGCTGCAAAACTGGCTGATATCACATGTGTACACTGATGAATTACTACATGGATTATGGAAGTCCCAGCACCTCATCCCAAGCTTTGGATGATGTGACAAATAATCGAACTCAACCATGCTCATCAACACACACATGCACATACAACTCTCTTAATTACACCCTTATGCTGTCTGACCTCTGTTGCTGTTGAGCCCGATTGGATTCAGCATGTCGTGCAACTTGCCAGCTTATTTCTGAAGTCTTCCCCTGCCAGCATCAATTTTGCAGGGATGAGTGTGGCCGTCAAGGACCTGTTTGACATTCAGGGTTACAGGTATGTGTGAATGTGCGCATGCTTGCCCTCATGCGGAGGACAATGCGTGTATGTGTGTTGTGTGCGTGGGCAATGAGTGTAAGTACCCAGGACGGCTGCAATGATGAGCCACTGAGCTTTAAAAGATGAACGCTTCATCTTGTTGGTCGTGGTTACGTGGTCTGGTTGGTTTAGAAAGCCCTCTTGCTGCAGTGCAATTGGATGCACATATGGCTTCCTTGGAGCAGCAGCAATGGACTGTCCTTTCTTAAAAGGTAAAAAGGCCGCCGTGCACACTCAGAGGAACTGTGCTGGATCAGGGAGGGAAATGCATACCCAACCGTGCTTGTCGCCAAGACACGAGGTTTTCCTGGCGGTCTGTGTGTGTGCTCAAATGCAGGACTGGTTTTGGGCACCCCCTTTGGCGCGAGACCCACCCCCCTGCAGCAGCCACCGCCCCTGCCGTCGCGCAGCTGCTTGCGGCAGGGGCAACGGTCAGGGGCCGGACACATATGGATGAACTGGCTTATTCCCTGAATGGTGCGTGATGCACGTAGGATGGTTCAAGATGTATGGCCAGATGGCGAGATTGTCAGGCAAGATGTGGCCGTTCTTGCCTCTGTTCTTTTCCAGATGGTCAAGGTTTGTCGGGTCCCAAGGTACACAGCCATCTGCTCAAGGCACTGCTTGGGACAAACACCGACACGCGGCCCTCTGTGCGCAGGCGAGAATGCGCACTACGGGACGCCCAACAACGCAGCAGCACCTGGCCGCGTGCCTGGCGGCTCCTCATCTGGCTCTGCTGTGCGTGTGGCTCTGATGCGTGGCTCTGCTGTGCGTGTGGCTCTGCGTGGCTTGCATTGCCCTATTTTATGTGGCTCTGATGCATGGCTCTGATGCGTGGCTCTGCTGTGCGTGTGGCTCTGATGCGTGACTTGCATTGCCTTACTTTACGTACCTCGCTTCCTGAGTTTATGTTACACACTGCCTTACGATGCGTGTGCTTCAACGGGCGTAGCTCGGTCACTTGCCCCTGTGCAATGCAAATAGAGCCTGAAAGAAATGTGAGCCTTGTTTGCCTGTATTGTAATTTGATACAAGACACTGGCATTTAATGTAGTATTCAGAAATCGCCAGTTCTGATCATCAGATTGTGTGTGTGTGAGCAGAGGCACGGCTCCGCAGCAGAGCTGCTGTTGCGCTGACACTTTTGCTTGCAAGCAGGGTTAAAAAACACTCATCCCTTGGTCTAAAGCTTGGAAGACAAAGAGCATGGTATTGTCGATGCAGCAACCTTGCCTTGTGGACATCAACCAAAGACCGGACATTAAGTGTCCTGCGCATTGGAACAAAGTGTGGCCGTAGAAATATCAACCGTCCATGAGGTATCTTTGGTTCTCAAATTAACCATACCTTTTCAAGGTTCTCCCGCTGCTCCCACTCAAAGCTGACAGATGCAGCACACAAGCAACAGCCTGCACTAGGCAATACAGGTTTGGTTTCTGGCACAGCCTGCGGCTTCATCTGCTGTGGTAACAGCCTGCAGCTTCATCTGCGGCAGTTACAGCCAGCATGACCTGCAGCAAAATGACTGCGGCACCGAAGGATGGCTCCGTTTGCTGCTCTACCAGTGCCTGTGAGGTGCACCAAGCATTGCCTGTGGCTCTTTCTCTTTTCTTCTCTTTCTCTGCGCATGAGCAGCCAACATGACCTGCAGCACACCTGTGGCTCTTCCTCTGCGGCATGAGCAGCCACCATGACCTGCAGCACACTCCTGTGGCTCTTTCTCTATGGCATGAGCGGCCACTAAGACCTGCAGCACTCTCCTGCCAACTACGCAACAAGGAGCAGCCCCTGCCTTCCCCAGACGCTGTCACTCTGCCGCCCATGATCAATTGCAGGCGGCAGTGGCAGCAGGAGATGTTGACATCGGGCTGGGCAGCGACACAGGGGGCTCCGTACGCATCCCTGCCAGCTACTGTGGGCTTTTCGGCATCAGGCCCAGCCATGGCAGGGTCAGCCTGGAAGGCGCACGCCCCCTGGCGCCCTCATTTGACACAGCAGGCTGGTGCGTGTGCCAGGCATGCGCTGCGTCGTGCACATCCCTGTTCTGTTTGCCTGTGTATGCTCTGGTGCGCTCTGAAGCAGGGTGTAGTTTGGCAGGGGCATGTTGTGCCAACATACATGGCCTCAGAGGATGTGCTGCTAGGTTGACGCCACTGATTTGCTTGTGAGTTTGTTAGACTGTTTGCAGGGAACGGGCGTTTTTTGTTATTTACTTTGCCCCACCGAAGCAGGGCCAAAAGGAGTGAATTGATTGCTCAGGGATAGTGTGCATGTTAGGGACCTGGATACCCTCTCAATTGCCCCCCAGACTCTGTCGGCATAGCAATTGGAGATCAAAAGAATTAGAATAATAGGTGTTTTTTAGTAGAGAATAATAGGTGTTTTTTAGT
>SL_4KL_010_BRINEDRAFT_10001844_pt1 | contig 11881 bp, 7 predicted proteins | sample SodLak_010_BRINE_2_FD_10664 | JGI IMG/M metagenome (IMG submission 10664) | reverse complement strand
GACCCCGCCGGTCGGAACACGTACACAACAACCGCATCGCCCTCGTGAAGAGGAGAGCCGCACACTTGACACGTCGCGGCCCCTTCCCCGAGCGAAACCTTGTTTATTTGATATATATCTTCAATTAGTGATCTGTCGCTGCCTTCTTGTGCTTCCGAATTTGAATTTCTCATGGGTTCTCGGATCGTATTCGGAACCCAGCCTGGGTGCTACTACACCCGGGCACTTCTGCCGATCAGTGCCCAACGGCTGAGTTCACAACCATTAGTCACACGTCTATTGGCATAAACCTTTGGACAATCGACTAATGGTAGATCATCCAGTAGTCATATGTGAAATGGCATCCACGTCGTTACTATGGGAGAGAGGGATCGGGACGAAAATAGCGGGAAGTTTACTGAGGAGTATCCTCTCCAAGAATTCTTAGGAGCCTTGGCTGAACTCGGCTCAAGTGGCACGACTGATATCGCCGATCAAGTCGGTTGTGACCGCCGAACTGCCTATTTGAAGCTCAAATCACTCGAGGATAAAGGTGAGATTCGAAGTCAGAAAGTAGGGAACTCTATTCTCTGGGAATTGGACGAATAGCAGTCTATCTCAAGACACGAGGGAAGAGGGAGTTACAACTGCAAATGTACCAACGTATTGGGGATTAGGGACTGAAGGGAGGAATACACGAGAAAGTAGGCCCTTTCGGCAGTTGGAACCTTTATGATGATGTGCCGTACACTTCTTGTCATACATGAGTACGCAAAAGGGAGAGATCATCTCGCTCTTTGAGGCATGTCAGCCTCGATCCGACGTCATTGATGGGACGTTAGAAGAGGAGCAATTTGCTGCGAATCTGGCTACCGTTGCACATGAACCGGATGAAGCAGCGTCGGTATACCGGAATACGGACGAGTTCTTTGAAACAACGTATCCTACCGAAGGTCTCACAACCCTGCTAAGCAACCTTTCTGGCCGATTTCTGAATGCTGAAGGTCGTGACTCCCATGGCTACAAGAGCAGTATTCTCTGTCTTGACACAACCTTCGGAGGTGGCAAAACTCACCAACTGATCGCTTCCTACCATCTTGCTACAAACCCATCTGCAATCGGTGACCTCACGAAGTTCGTGGACAAGGACGACCTCGCTTCAGATTACTTGACCGCGGTCAATCAGGGACTTGACGTAAACACCGCCGTCTTCGTCGGTGGACACGTTGACGCCCAAAGCGCTCGGAGTAGCCGGTCTGACCCAAATGCGCCCGACGCAAACACGATATGGGGTGAAATCGCGTATCAGCTATTCGGCATCGAGGGCTACCGGAAAATAGAGAGCTATGATCGGGAATACGACGTCCCTGGAACAAACACCCTGAAAGATTTACTTGAACTCAATGATCAGCCCTCCCTCGTCCTCATCGACGAGATTGCGGAATATCTTGAGGATGGCTCCTCGAAGTCTCTCGAAGATGCTACCCTTGCGAGCCACACCGTTTCGTTCATCAAGAAACTGCTCACGACTGCGGCCCAAGACGACTCCCTGACCGTAATTTACAGCGTTGCAGACTCCGCGTTTTCCGATGAAGCAGAGGAGATTCGTGGGATCGTCGATGAACTCGATCAGGTCGTCGTCCGCCAGCAGAAGATTATCACTCCGACGGGTGAAACTGAGGTTGGGGCAGTCCTCCAACATCGACTCTTCGACGAGATCGATTTCGACGCGGGTAGCGAAATCGCGGAGGAGTATCTACAATTCTATGACGAGGCCCCTCGCCAATTCCCACAGGAAGTGAACAGCAACCAATACCGGGAGAAGCTTGAGCGAGAATTCCCCTTCCACCCGACGGTTACGGAGACACTCACTGAGAAGATCGACACGATACCAGACTTCCAACGGACGCGAGGTGCACTCAAACTTCTCGGACGGGCTGTACATTACCTTTGGAATCACGAGCCAACAGAGTATGACCGTCACTTCGTTCGTCTACATGACCTGACGCCAGCAGACGATGCACCAGACGGCAGTATCCGGGCAACACTCAACCAGACCCTCTTTGAGTTCGTCGATCTGAGTGCTGCGGTTACTGCGGACATTTACAACCGCGACGGAACTGCACACGCGCAACTCGAAGATCAAAAATGGACTGAGAAGGGTATCCCGCCACTCGGGTCACACATCACGACTACTGTCCTCTGGAACAGCCTCGCTTTCGGTGAGCAGGCGTCGGGCGTCTCTCGACGCGCTCTCAACGAAGCAATCGGACATCCCGACGTCTCCTTCGACCACTACGATAACGCGCTGAAGAACCTCGGCGGCGACGACATGAACGTCGCCTGCTACTACCTCTACGACGAGGATCAGATCCGGTTCAAAGCGGAGCCGAACCTCATTCGGATCATCGACCAGCGAATTCAGAACACCGCCGAAGAGCAAGCCCGTAGTCGGTTCGAAGCCCGTCTGGAGCGGGAGGTCGGTAGCGGGGGATTCAACATCGAGATGTTCCCCGAGGAGCCCGCCGACGTCGGCGACACGTCATCGCGCCCGACGCTCTCCGTGATGCATATGCTGACGGCCCCGGTTCGTACGGAGCGAGGCAAAGAAACGGAGGCCCCGGACAAGATCCAGCAGCTCTACGAGAAGACGGCTGCGAAACACGGTGGGAANATACAGAGTCGGTCGTACAAGAACTACGTTTTGTTCCTCGCACCTGACTCCGAACTGTTGGATAACGCCATCGACCAGGCGACTCGGCTGGAAGCCATCGAGGACCTCCGTGACGACTCCCAGCAGACTGCGGACCTTTCCGACGAACAGCTCCAGGAACTCCGCGAGCGCGAAGACGAAGCTCGTGGACTCCTCGGGGAGAGTGTTCGGAACGTCTATCGACACCTGTTCTACGTCGGCGACGACGGACTCACGCACGTGACGATCACCTCGGTAGATGCAGGTGGCGGCACGAAGCTCGTTGATGCGGTCCGGACGACGATGGAGGATATGAACCGTATCATCCGGGACGACGACCAGCCCAAGGGCAAGGTCTGGTTCGAGCAGAAGCTCTGGCAGAGCCAGAAAGTTCGGATGACGACCGGAGCGCTCGAAGCCCAGTTCGCCCGGAAACCGGGGCTGCCCTTCCTCTTAAGTACGAAGCCGCTGCGAAAGACCATTGCTCGAATGGTCTCCGATCACGGATACGCGTATTGGGACAGCGAAACGGGTACCGCCTACTGGAACGCACAGAGTCAAGCTGAGAACTGGAACCACGACCGCCCGCTCCCCGATTCGCCGGACGTCACGACGTCGATCTCGGACTCACAGGTCAAGATCGGCGAGGAGTACGAGCTGTTTGAGAGCATCGACGCCCTCCTCGAACAGCACGGCGACGAGATCGAACCGCCGAAAGCCACCGAGTGTGACAACTGCGGCGCGGAACTTCCGGAGAACAGCCCGCACTCACTCTGTGAGGAGTGCCAGTCGGAACCCGCGACGTGCAGTGAGTGTGGGACGACGATTGAGGGAACGACCAAATCCGACGAGCCGATCAAGTGCGAGGAGTGCCAGGGAACTGGTTCAAAGGCCTGGAACAAATCGACCGGGTCGATGAGCGCGAAACGAGCCTTCAGTGAAGTTCGTAGTCATGCCGTCTCGCAAGGAGGTGGCGACTCGACGCCTGGCGTATCGTCGCTGATCATCGACATCGAAGGCGATAAACCGTTCAAACACGGCTCGTTCGTCGCACAGCGCTCCCCAGTGGAATCCCGGAGTGAGAACGTGACGGTGGACCTCACCTACAAGAGCCGGGCCAACCTGGGCGACGGTGACGCCAACTTCAGCGTGGACTTCAACGGCCCACTGGAGGCGTTCACGACGCTCAACCAGAGTCCAGAAGGGTTCAGCGGTCGTGCTGGCGGCGAGAAACGTATAGAACTCAAGTTTAAGTGGCAGGTAGACAAACCCGAAGCCATCACGGACGAAGACGACGATATTCTGGCCGAACTTAGAGACGAGCTGGATGGAACGAACATCACCGTCCGTGCACAGGCGAAAGGCCCGAGCGACGTCGAGGAGGCCGAAGGATGAGTATTGAATACGACGAAGAACAGAACGAGTCGTTCGCGCTCGGAAGTAGCGTCTACGGTGGGCGGCCCACGTTTGCCCTCGTTCGTGACGAGAGCGGTAACGATGTTTCACTGACACTATACGAGTTGCTTCCAACTGAACAGGCGGATGCTCGACGACGTCGTCACAAACGTCGTCGTCAACGAGCATCTAAAACAGTACCATTCGACGAAGTTATCAGCGATAACGTCGTTGACGTTGATGACTGGACGTGGGATGACTGGGTAGCTGTGAAAGTTCGGCGCTTGTCTGGTGCTCGCCTTCGGAGTATTCTCCAACTAATTGACGAAGCCCTTCGGGAAGCGGGTCTCAATCCGTCAGAAGTTACAGGAACCGGTACTTCAACCATCTTACTCCAAGAGGCTACGGGTATTCGGTTGTCAATCGGTTTTATCGGGATGAAGCCCCTGCGACGAGTTGACAGGATGCGCGCACTTGCGCGTGGTATTGCTCGTATGAGTCTTGAAGAGTGCTACTACTGGCACTCTAAGTGTCGTTCGCCAAATAGCCCAAACGGTGCTAAAGCCCTAAGGACACTCCTGAGAGATTAGAAATAATGACAGAAAAAAATAACCGGCCAAATCTGAAGATCGAATCGAATTTGCCAATTAGAACTGTTGGGATAGAAACAGAAAGAGAGAGAAAGAATTTCACAGATCTGCCCCCTCAGAATTATATCCATGTTTGGTGGGCTCGACGTCCAACGCCAGCAACTAGATTAGCTGTACTCTCCTCTGTGCTCCCTGATACCGTCGATGACGACACATTGCTGCGGTGGATGGGTATGAATCCCGATAATAAGCCTAGAGATTCAAGCATCGCTGAGCATATACGACATAAAAAACGAACCAAAGATAGCGCGAGTGGTCCTATTTATGATCATTATGGGTATAAAAAGGCCTGGAAGCAAAGCCCTTCAAAAGATACATTAAGCGAAATTCATGATACTGTTCGTCAAACTTGGGATGGAGAGCTACCAACTGTGCTTGACGCTACGGCAGGTGGTGGATCAATTCCGTTTGAAAGCGTAAGATATGGTTTTCCTACAGTTGCAAACGAGTTGAATCCAGTCGCCTCCGTCATTCTGAAAGCAGTGCTTGAGCATCCGCGTATTAACGGAGATCTGTCGGATGAAATCCAAAAATGGGGTGAAGAGATTAATAAACGGGCACGAAACGACCTTTCCGAATATTTCCCATCAAAACAGGGTGAGGAAACTCATGAGTATATGTGGGCACACACAATCACATGTCCAGACTGCGGTTTAGAAGTCCCACTCTCGCCGAACTGGTGGTTAGATAAGGAATCTGCGAACGAGGGGGTAGCCGTCCGGCCTAAGATCAATGAGAGTGAAGACACAGTAAAGTTTGAAATCGTCAATTTGCCTGACGATATTGACAAATCAACTTACAACCCTACAAATGGTTCGACTTCGCGTGGAAAAGCCACCTGTCTACGATGCGATGTCGTTATCGAGGGTGACGAAATAAAGAGTCAAGCACAATCAAAGAATTTGGGTTATCAACTGTACGGTGTTCATGCTGCAAAGAAATCATCTGGGAAACGCAATAAGAGATACTTCCGGGCTCCAGAGACAAAAGATATAGAGGGTTTTGAAAGGGCCTGCAACGCCGTTTCAGAAAGCGTGGAACTATCGACAATACTTACTGAAGAACGGTATATTGGTCCAGCAGATCGGTCGGAGAATTATGGAATTGAACAATGGAGGGAAATGTTCTCCCCACGGCAGTTGCTGGTTCACTGGACATATCTTCAGAAGTATGAAGAAATAAAGGCAACTGTCCAAGAAAGCTATCCTCAAGAGGAAGCAAACGCAATACTAACATATTTAGCGATTGCGGCTGACAAAGCACTCGATTATAACTGTAGATTGTCCGTTTGGGATAGTACAGTTCCAAAATTGGCACACCTGTTTTCTCGCCATGATTTTGCATTTGCTTGGTCTTTCGCTGAAAGTAACCTAACTGCAGAAGGATTGGGATATGAATGGGTACTTGAAAATACTTTGAAAGCCTATAGTGATTTCCATAATCTATCGGGGGACAGTGAGGCTCCAGTGGATGTTTTCCAAGGGGATGCGGCCTCTCTCCCGATTGATGCGGAAAGCATCCAGGCAATTGTTCTTGATCCCCCATACTATGACAATGTAATGTATGCTGAACTATCTGACTTTTTTTATGTTTGGCTAAAGCAATATCTAGGGGACATCTATCCCGACTTCTTCTCCAGAGAGCTTACCGACAAACAATCAGAAGCGGTAGCTAACCAAGCAGAATATGAAGATATTGCAGGAGACAACTCTAAACGAGAATTAGCGAAGAACGACTATGAGAACAAAATGACCGGAATATTCCAGGAAATGCATAGAGTGCTGGATGATGATGGTATATTTACTCTTATGTTCACACATAAAAAGACAGAAGCGTGGGATACCTTAACGAAATCTCTTATTGAAGCAGGGTTTGCAGTGAAATCTACCCACCCTGTAAGTACAGAAAGTCCCCTAAGCCTACATCAGGCTGGAAAAAACGCCGCCGAAAGTACGATTTTGCTGGCCAGCGAAAAAAGAGAAGAAAACGACGAATATACTCTGTGGTCAGATGTTAAAAACACGACTCGAACGGTTGCTCGTGAGAAAGCCAGAGAATTGGATCAGCAAGGAGTTGAATTCACAAAGGTGGACATGGTGTTAGCTTCCTTCGGCCCGACCCTCCGGGTGTTTACTGAAAAGTATCCAGTGGTCAACGACGAGGGTGAAGAAATTCGACCCCAAAAGGCACTTGACGAAGCGAGAGGTGCAGTCAGTGATTACCTGATTGAAAATTATCTTAATGAAGGTGTGAAGCAGGTTGATTCTAAAACAGAGTGGTACATTCTCTCGTGGTTAATCTTCGAAGCCAGACGCTTCCCATATGATGAAGCAAGACGACTTGCGATAGGAGTTGGAGAGGATCTAGATTCTCTGAAAAAGGAGCACCGAATGTGGCGAAAGAGGAGCGGCGATGTGCTTCTACGGCCCCACAGTGACCGGGTCCAAGACATAAACAAATCTAGTGATAATCGTTCCGGACGGAAGCCTGTCGATCCAGAGGCTCTTTCGTTTGCTACGGCTCTGGATAAAGTCCACGCAGCTCTACATGTTTATGAAGCTAAAGGAGCGACAACGGCGTGGAACTGGTTGAATGACCGGAATTGTGGATCCGACCCGCAATTCAGAGCTACAGTTGAAGCATTGCTGCGTATTTTACCACATGACGATGATGACTGGAATCTAGCTCGTGATCTGGCGGCAGGTGAAACAGGGGAACTTCTCAACTTAGATTTGGATTCAGCAATATTCCAAGAACAGGAAGATGAAGAAGGGCAAAAAACGCTGACTGATGAATTCTAATCAATCTTAACACCCATCGATCTTAATTTGCTGTACACCCTATTTGCTACATCTTCTACCTGACTGAATCTTGACACACCAGTGATGATGAATTTTCCGCTGCTAAAAAATAGCACAACACCCTCCTGATCTCGATAAACAAGCCCTGGAAATTGCTCAGGTTCGTATTCATTCCGTTCGAATCCCAGTTCTACAGCTAATGAACTTAGCTCAAGACTTCGCTCAAACTGGCCTTGTACAACAATATTCTGTACATGAATTTGAGTAGGGTCGAAGTCACAGGTGATACCCAACGCCTGTAATTCGTTAATAAGGGTTCTAAAAATCCCCTCGATACGCTCTTTGTTGTCCGCACCAACCAAGGTTACTTTTCCGCTTCTTGGAATTAAAAACGTAGCTTCAGGCACTCGTAAGATTAAGGAGGGGTATCGCTCAGGATTGAATTCCGAATCTTCTAAGTCCTGTGAGAGCGCTTTCAGATCCAATTCACGGTCCAATGAGTATGTGGCAGAAATATTCACGACATTAAGACGGATGCCGTGAATTTCTAAACCTCCCTGAGATATATCCTCGTCCGTCATCTGACTATATGAAGTATATCGACTGGACGTTAAGGACTCTTCTATTCATTTAGCCTCCCGGATTACAGGGAAGCACAGGAGGGTATGGGTTTCAAGCATCCGGTGAAAATTATCCTCTCGAACCGCCTCTACAATTCGAGCAATTTCGAATGCATCGGCGACACCATTACAGAGAGCAGCGATCAAAAGTCTGCGACTACGTACTAATTCTCAACAATACTCGCTAGAGGATCGTCAAGGTGAGCAGCGGTAGCGGGCAGACCGAAGGCAAATTGACGTCAGAATTGGCGGACATCCAGACGTAGATTCAAACAATGATACGCACTTAGTCCACGCCAACCTGTTGCAAATACAGGGGTTATTCGGTCAGGCTCAGTCAAGATGGTTCTCACAGTGCGTTGCAGTCGCACGAAGAGCATTTGGAGAAAGATTACTGGAGACCACATCCTCAGCGAGATCCATCGGGATGTCCAGCTCAAACGCGATTTGAGAGTACGCGTGAGCGATGACCTCGACCCGATTCACCCACTCCACCTCCATCGTGCTACTCATAGGATGGTCAAAGTCGAGGCGATCCAAGGTCTCAACCGTATATTCGAGCACTCGTAGCAAGGTTTGTAGACATGAGTTAGCGAGATCATCACCCGTCTCAATCTGCTCGCTGGGCACTCGGTATCTGATCCGAGCGACGGTCTGGTTCGTCCCCGTCCCCGATGGATCTAGGACTAACTCCAGAATGTCGCTATACTCGGAGTCCTCGTGTTCCAGTCCTCGTAAGGCACCGATCAGGGATTGCTCACGGCTGTACAACTGACGCGTGAGTTCGGGGTGGTCAATCGCAGCTCGGATGCCGCCCATCTGTGAATTGAAACTGTCGTACCTCGCAAGCCATTGTTCGGGGTATCCGTAGTCCTCAACGAAGTCGCCGAGGGGCTCTTCGATACTCTCTTTTGCTTTCGTGGTTGGTCCAAAGGTTGTTTGATGGCCCGAGTCTTCTCGGTCGTCGTATTCGCTGATGTCGCCGGAATACGGGTCGAAGCGAATCCACGGATAGATCTCCCATTCAGAAGGAGAACCGGATTGATCGACGCGTTCCAACTGAGCAGAGATTTTCCCTTCGAGCGGATCAGAATATCCGCGGTCGAGGATATCCGAACCCCGTGTCAGTAGCTCATTCTGTACTGCGCTCCGGTCACTTGGGTTTCGAGTCACGACTCTCACACAAATCGGGGGAGTCACACACGAAGATCGAATCCCTGAAGCAACTGCTGATGTAGCAGACTGCGTACTGAGTCCGCCTGCACCAGCGCCAATAAGTGGAAGTACGACCGACGGTAGACGGAGATCAGCTACCTGGTGAAGACCGTTCTTCACTGAGCGTTGAACGCTTTCCTCGGTCGCTCCGTCTCCATCTTCAGCTGGAGTGGCTGCAACGAAGACGAGGTATGAATATGGAAGGTCGAATCCGCCGGTGACGACGACGTCGCCGAGTTGAAGCGGAGCCTTCGCTCGAACGAACTGCCGTAATGAATGCTCGGACGCATCGCATACTGCGCCCGCAACTCCACCATCGAGAGACGGGTCCGTGGTAATTCCGCAGATGAGTGCGTCCGCACTCGCCTCCAGAATGTCGTTATCGATTACTCTCGCCGTCACCTCATCTTCCGATGAACCTTGAACCTCGGAGAGTTGCCTGATCTCTCGGCCTTCCTGGGATGGGTCTGGCTGGTTGAATGTGTGGATTGGACCGGAGTCGTCGTAGTGAGTGTCGTAGAATTCGTCGTAGTCGTCGCAACCGAGGGCATCACGCTGGGATAACCACCCACCCATCTTGTACCGGCGGAAGCAGCGAATCCCGTCGATGAAGACCGGATTGTCTCCCTGTCGAGCCGGCACTCCTGGCTCTGATACAGCCCGAGCATCGCAGTCATCACAGACGGGATTAGCATAAGTCGCGTGGGGAATCCCGTTGCAGCTATCGCCACAGATGGAACAGAAGTGAGGATAGTCGTCCGGGATCTCGTTAGTCATGAGTAGTATCTGTCGAACTACTCATTTACCTCTTTCCCGGGCTCCTGAAGGATCGGGTCCGTAATGTTCAGAAGAGGCTCATTCTGGACTCTCGACGTACTGATCAACTACCTGTTGAAGCTCATTCTCCCGAATGAACGACGCTAACCCACGGCCATCCATCAACTCATAAGAGGAAACGTCAGCCTCCTCACGAGCCGTCTGAGTGAATTGACCGGTCGTCACTAACAGTGCTTCGTCGATCCCGTCACGTAATGATAGCGCCATATAGCGTTGTACCTCGGCGAGATTGTGCGTCGAAGCTGGATTTTTTCGCTTGACTTGGATCGCCCGCCGTCGTGTGAAGAGATCCTCCTGAGTAGCAATTACATCTGCACCTCGATCTTCCTCGACAGGAACGACCTTTGTCTCCCAACCGAGTTGACTCCACAAGTCTGCAATAAACTGCTCGAAGACCATCGGCTCCATATTGTGGAGTTTCCGAAGCAGATACTCGTCATCGATGACCTCGTACTCGTCGCCAAGGTTCACCCGGCGAACGAAGTACGCGAACCGTTTGGCGACATGATTGCGCCGCAGCTGATCTATGTACTGCTGAACTTTCCTGTCGTCGCCCTCTTTCGCGGCATCCCGAAGTTGCGAAAGAGCTTGTCGGCCTCGGTGTAACTGCTTCTCAGGTGGTTTTCCGAGCAATTTGTAGACAGTGTACCAGTCCCACTGATCTTTACGGACGCACCGGGATAGCAGTCCTTTAGCGTGTGATACTTGATCTAGATTCACTTCTGATGAGTTGCTAACGTCGGTGAGGACGATGTATGCGACGTGATCCGCCGCTTCGATATGTCGATCTTTAAGCGAGTGTAGGTCCGCACGGCCAAAAGAGTCCGTCGTAACAGTGATCTCCTGTGAGTTCTCATCAATATCAAAGATCCAGCCTTCTACCGTGTCTCCACTCGAAAACGAGTCATCTTGTGGGGTAGTTGCTGAGAGTGTCCAGTCAGGGGGGAATCGATTATCAGATTCACATTGATGCTTGTATAGACCCCGAAAAGATGCCACACGGCTGCCTAAAACCACCTCTAACGGCTCTCCAATAAGCGATGTTTCAGAGAAGTTCGGTTTAACATCCATACGCAGAACATCCCAGTGGCAATTAATTAATGTTCTTGAGGCGGAGACGCAGAGAGTAGTAGCAACGCTATCGGGCAACTGTAGTCAGGAGGAACCGGCTGCTCCCGACCATTTATCATCCTGCTATGACTCATAATCAGATATCCAAATGTCAGACTCTCTCTCCCTCCGTGAGTACGATTGGCAATCGATATATGAGAGTCAACCGAGTGAGGATGTTTCTTACCTCGTAGACGAATTCTACGTTCCGGCATTAGAGCGGAGCAACCAATACGACCGGATTGCAGGATACTTTGATAGTGGCTCTCTCGCCGCCGCTGCCAACGGTATTGAAGCATTTGTCGAGAATGAAGGAACGATGCGGCTCGTCGTCGGTGCTCAGTTACAACCGAAGGACCGTCCGGTTCTCGAAGCCCTCGCAGACGATCTCAAGGAATCACTGGAGGATCTGGATGACGAGGAATTTGACGCACGGTTACAGTTGCTCGCCTGGTTACTTCGGGAAGATAGACTCGAAATCAAAATCGCCGTGCCAAAACAAGGAGACTGGGGAATCTTCCATCCAAAGCTCGGAATCTTCCACGACGGTGACGATACGATCTCGTTCGAGGGGAGCATAAA
>SL_4KL_010_BRINEDRAFT_10001843_pt1 | contig 11882 bp, 10 predicted proteins | sample SodLak_010_BRINE_2_FD_10664 | JGI IMG/M metagenome (IMG submission 10664) | reverse complement strand
AGGCCGATCCGAGCGCCGTCGTCTCGTCGACGACTGGTCGGGCGATGTCCGAGCCGATGATGTCGGACTGTAGTTGACAGAGGTAGTTGTTCTTGACAGCGCCACCATCAACCTTGAGACTCTGCATGTCGATGCCCGAATCCGCTTCCATCGCTTCGGCGACGTCTCGGGTCTGGTACGCAATCGACTCGAGCGTTGCGCGGACGACGTGCTCTTTGCGCGTGCCACGGGTCATCCCGACGATGGTTCCGCGTGCGCGCTGGTCCCAGTGAGGTGCTCCAAGCCCGGTAAAGGCCGGAACGACGTAGACGCCATCAGTCGAGTCGACGCTACGGGCCATCTCCGCCGTCTCCGCCGGATCATCGATAAGCGTCATATCCTCGAGCCACTCGATAGCGGCCCCGGTGATGAAGATTGCCCCCTCGAGGGCGTACTGGACGGGTTCGCCCGAGCGCTGGAATCCGATGGTCGTGAGCAGGCCGTGTTCGGATTCGACGGCTTCCTCTCCGGTGTTCATCAGGAAGAACGAACCGGTGCCGTAGGTGTTTTTGGCCTCACCGGCATCGAAACAGGTCTGGCCGAACAGCGCCGCCTGCTGGTCACCGAGTGCGCCGGCAACTGGCACTTCGGCCTCAAGGAATCCATCGGGATCAGTGGTCCCGTAGGTCTCCTCGTCACTCGAGGGTCGGACCTCCGGAAGCATCTCACGGGGGACGTTGAACTCTTCGAGGAGTTCCTCGTCCCACTCGAGGTCGTGGATGTTGTAGAGCATTGTCCGCGAGGCGTTGGTTACCTCGGTGATGTGGTTCCCCGTCAGATTGTAGATCAGCCAGGTGTCGATAGTGCCAAAGAGCACTTCCCCCCGTCCAGCACGGTCGCGGATGTCATCCGGCCGCGTCCGTTCCATCTTGATCGGGTCGGCGTTGTCGAGCAGCCACTCGGCTTTCGTCGCCGAAAAGTAGGCGTCTGCTTCGAGGCCAGTTTTCTCCCGAATCGTCCCGACAAGCCCGTCTTCCTCGAGTTCCTCGACACGGCTCGTGGTCCGTCGGTCCTGCCAGACCAGTGCGTTGTGGACTGGTTTCCCGGAATCGGCGTCCCACAGCAAGGTCGTTTCTCGCTGGTTCGTCACGCCGATTGCCTCGAGTTGGTCTGGCGCAACGCCAGCCTGTGCGAGTGCAGTCGTGATGACTGATTTCGTGTTTTCCCAGATCTCCATGGGGTCGTGCTCAACCCAACCTGGTTCCGGATAGATCTGTTCGTGTTTCTCGTATGCGTTCGCAACGACCTGGCCGGCATGGTCAAAGACCATGAACCGTGTGCCGGTCGTTCCCTGATCAACCGCGCCAACGTATGTGTCTGTCATATCGTGGTCACCCCGTTAACTGAGTGGATACGCCACCGTGTTTACTGACGATAGCGCATTGGTGGTAAACAATACATACAATGGTTATAAACATTTCTCAACCCATAATATTCGATACACTTCAATCGCCGAGATACAGGGGTAATAGTTCGATTTCCCCGATTTTTAGCCGGTCAAAATGCCGTTTATTGCGGGTATTGTCATAATATCCGAACACGTGTGCCAGTCACCCACACAAAAAGGAAAAACATGAATCTTCATTTGTTAACGCAGATCCCCGACCTCCGATAAAATAAAGGTGAGGGGGACCCATTCTGTAGCTAACCCATGGCAACCGATACGGAGGTGCTCGTCCTCGGCGGCGGGTCGACCGGCTGTGGCATCGCCAGAGACCTGGCAATGCGCGGCCTCGAGGTCACACTCGTCGAGCGCGGGAATCTCACACACGGCACAACGGGGCGGATGCACGGACTCCTCCACAGTGGTGGTCGATACGCGGTGTCTGATCAGGCGAGCGCGCGCGAGTGTATCCAAGAGGTCGACGTCCTACAGGACATCGCGGGTCATTGTATCGAGATGACCGGTGGGCTGTTCGTCCAGCGTCCAGAAGACAGTGACGAGTACTTCCAGAAAAAACTGACCGGGTGTCGCGAATGCGATATCCCCGCACGCGTGCTGAGCGGGGCAGAGGCCCGCCGGATTGAACCCTATCTCGCCAAAGACGTCAAACGGGCGATTCAGGTTCCCGACGGCGCAGTCGACCCGTTCCGACTCTGTGTTGCCAATGCACACGATGCCGAACGCCACGGTGCACGGATTGAAACCCACGCCGAGGTCGTCGACCTGCTCCGTGAGGGTGATGACATCTACGGCGTCACCGTCCGTCACGACTCCGGGCCCGGCAAACGAACGCACAAAACACCGGGAACGACCGAAGACATCACCGCCGACTACGTCGTCAATGCGACCGGTGCCTGGGCTGGACAGATCGGCGCGATGGCTGACCTCGAGGTTGCCGTCCGGCCATCGAAAGGCGTGATGACGATTATGAACGTCAGGCAGGTCGATACGGTAATCAACCGCTGTCGGCCGAAAGGTGACGCTGACATCATCGTTCCACACGAGACAACGGCGATTTTGGGAACGACTGACGAGGAAGTCGAGGATCCTGACGATTATCCAGAAGAACAGTGGGAAGTCGATCTGATGATCGACACCCTCGCCGAACTCGTCCCGATCCTCAAAGAGGCACGGACGATCCGCTCGTTCTGGGGTGTTCGACCACTGTACGAACCACCGGGCACTGGAACCGAAGACCCGACAGACATCACCCGGGACTTCTTCTTACTCGACCACGCCGAACGGGACGGCGTCGGCGGCATGACCAGCATCGTCGGTGGAAAACTCACGACCTACCGACTGATGGCAGAAAAGATCAGCGACCACATCTGTGACAAACTCGGCCACAGCGCGTCCTGCGACACGGCCGACGTGCCGTTGCCAGGCAGTGAAAACCTCGAGGCGCTCGAGGACGCCATGGATGAGTTCGGACTCAGGTCACCCGTCGCCCGTCGGAGCACCCAACGGCTGGGGAGTCGCTCGAGGGAGGTCCTGCAAACGACCGATCCCAACCCGGTCATTTGCAACTGTGAGAGTGTGACACGCGCGGAAGTGCAGGACGCAATCGCTCAGTCGGGATCGGATCTGAACGCCGTGCGAATCCGAACGCGCGCGTCGATGGGGAACTGCCAGGGCGGCTTCTGCTGTCAGCTGCTGGCCAACGAACTGCATCCGGAGTACGACGAAGAGACTGCACGTGCAGCGTACGACGAACTCTTCCAGGAGCGGTGGAAGGGTGAACGCCACGCACTCTGGGGAGAGCAACTCTCACAGGCCATGTTGAAGTACGCGCTCCACGCGACAACCTACAACGCCGATGGTGACCCCGCACGCACGGGCACGGATGTGAATTTCGAGGCGTTCGACGGCGGGCAAACTGATACGGAGGCGGGTCCGTCCGGCGTCGTCGCCACTGACGGCGGGCCACGGAATCGAGGAGGTGACCAGTGAATGGCCATCACTGACGACGTGCTCGTGATCGGTGGCGGCCTCGCCGGAACGGTTGCCGCACTGTCAGCGGCCGAGCACGGTGGCGATGTTCGATTAGTAACGTACAAACAAAGCACGCTCAGACACGCAACGGGGTTGATCGACGTCTTAGGCTACACACCAGAAGGCGAGGGACCACTGGCTGATCCGTTCGACGCTATCGATGCGTTGCCGACGGGCCATCCATACGAGCGCGTCGGGACCGACGCTGTTCGTGACGCGCTGTTGTTTTTCGATGCCCTCACGGGAGACACCTACGGCGGTGCACACACGGATTCGAACGCGCTGGTCCCGACCAGCAATGGGACAGTCAAACCGACCGCCCGTTACCCTGTCGGGACCGCCCCGGGCCTTGCCGCTGATCCCGCCGACACCCTGTTTGTCGGGTTCGAAACCCTGCCAGAATTTGACGGACCACTCGCAGCGAAGCATCTCGAGGCAGCAGGCGTCCCGTTCGAGACACGCGGAGTAACGCTCCAGTTTCCGGGAATCAAACGCGCCGACGCGAAGGTGACGCGGTACGCCCATCTGCTCGACTGGGACGAAGCCGTCGACATCGGACGCGGTGAGACCGGCGCACGAGCGGCACTCGCTGCAGGCGTTTCCGACGCACTCGAGGGTGAGACCCGAGTCGGCTTCCCGCCGATACTCGGGGACGACAATCACGACGTCGTTCGTCGCGACCTCGAGGAGCGACTCGGTGTTGCCGTCTTCGAGGTGCCGGCTGGGCCACCGAGTCTCCCCGGCATGCGACTCGAGGACCAGCTTTACCACGCACTCGAGGAGGCGGGCGTCAACGTAACGACTGGGGTCCCCGTCGTGGACTACCAAGCAGGTGACGGAGATCGGATCGAGCACGTCCTCGTCGACCGGAAGGGCCAACAGGTGCCCTACGCAGCGAGTGAGTACGTCTTGGCGACGGGCGGGCTCGTTGGCAAGGGCGTTGACTCGGACCGAACCCACGTCTTCGAGCCGATTTTCGACTGTCACGTCGCCCACGCGGAGGACCGATACGAGTGGTTCGTCGACGACGCCTTCGGCGACCATCCCTTTGCCAGCTATGGCCTCGAGGTCGACAACGAGCTACGGCCACAGGACGCCAACGGCGACCTCGAATTCGAGAACCTCCGTGCTGCTGGGGCAGTGCTTTCCGGATACGACTTTGCGGCCGAGAAATCGGGCAGTGGCGTCTCGCTGTCGACCGGCTACGTCGCCGGTGACCGCGCGGGCGCAGAGGTGAGCGGATGAGCAACCACGGACGAACACGACCACCAAAGGTGATTCGATGAGTGATGCAGCCCAACCAACAGACGAGCACGTACCGACTGATGACGACTTCGAACCAATCGAGGTGTTCCCCGAATCGACGGAGATGGATCTCAGACCGGGCGCGGACAACTGTTACAAGTGTTCTACATGTGACACAAACTGTCCCGTCGCCGAAGTCGACGACGAGTTCCCCGGGCCGAAGTTCCAGGGGCCAGAACAGTGGCGACTCAAACGACAGGACGATCACGACATCGACGATTCGGTGATGAAATGTTCGAACTGTATGCGGTGTGATCACGCCTGCCCATCGGAGGTTCCACTCTCGCAGATGCACAACACCGCACGCGGGGAGTACGTCGAGAAACAGATGAGCAAGCGCTCACTCGAGTACTGGCGAAACCGACTGCTTTCGAACTATCGAACGATGGCACACCTCGGAAGCAAAGTGCCCCGATTGACGAATTTCATGATGGGACTCGGCGTAACCCGCGTGTTCAACGAGAAGGTCCTCAAGATCACCAGCGAACGCGAGTTCCCGGCATTCGCGACGGAAACGTTCCGTGAGTGGTGGGATGCTCGTGGGGGGTATGCCACCTCGAGAGAGCGTGCTCGAGCGGCGAGAGAAGCGCGGGGGGAGAAGACGACGGCCGAGACTGACAAACGGATCGCGTACTTCCACGGTTGTTACTCGAATTACAATACCCCAGAGGTCGGCAAGGCCCTCGTCCGGGTGTACGAACACTTCGGTTACGAGGTGATGGTTCCCGATCAACGGTGTTCGGGAACGCCAATGTACGCCAACGGAATGCTTGGGGATGCCGAACGGGCGGCGAAGACCAACGTCCCGGAACTGGCAGCCGCCATCGAGGAGGGTGCGGACGTCATCGCTTCCTGTACCTCCTGTTCGATGTCGCTCCGACAGGAGTACCCCGAGCTGTTCGATATCGACGGCGTCCACGAGGTCTCGAATAACACCTGGGAAGGGCTGGAATACCTCCGGGTCCACGAAGACCTGAAAGGCGAACTCGAGGGAACGACCACCGACCTGCCAAACCTCGCCTACCACGCCCCGTGTCACGCCAGAAACCAGGGACTTGACGGCCAGGCAATCGAGGTCCTGTCGGCGATCGATGGCGTCGAAGCCCACGACGTAGGTGATTCGTGTTCTGGTATCTCCGGAACCTACGGATGGAAAGCGGAGAACTACGATACCTCCATGAAAATCGGTGAGGAGATGTTCGAACACATGGAGGCCGCCGATGCCACCCACGGACTCACTGAGTGTCCAACCTGTTCGATGCAGATGGAACATGGCACGGGCTACGATATCCTGCACCCACTGGAAATCCTCGCCGATGCTCTGCTCGACGGTGGTGAGACACAAAGCTCATCGGGAACGGGGCCAGCGTAAATGAATCTGCAGGAGCGTATCGCCAGAAGACAAGCCGCCCGGGGCCAGACCGGAATCATCCTCGATCGGGATGTCCTGAGTCCGACCGTGCACCGAGAAGAGCCGGTCGGGCGTGGGTCCGTCCTCGAGCAGTTGCTGGATGCCGTCGAACCCACGTTTGGCCGCGGATTCCCGGAGTCGTTCGCCGTCGTCGGCCCTCCTGGGTCCGGGACGTCTGCCGTTATCACCGCCCTGTTTCGGAGCTTGACCACGACGTTAGGCGAAACCACTGGGACGATCGGCACGACCACGCGTGCAGGCAGTGGCGAGCCCACCACCTGGTTCATCTACGTCGACGCCCGGCGAGTCTCGAGTGCGTTCGCGTTCTATCGAACCGTCCTCTCGATCATGACGGCCGATTCCGTACCGACGGGTGGCGTTGGGACCGAAGAGCTTCGTGATCGTCTGGTGAGCCACCTCGAGCCACACAACCGGCGTGCCGTCATCGCTATCGACCATCACGACGAACCGGAGACGATCACGGCGGACCGCGTCCAGGAACTCCTCGATCCCGTTGCCCAACATACCACGGTCGTCCCGGTCGGACAATCGCCACCACCCACGTGGGAGGACACCATCATCGAGGTACCCCCATACCGTCGTCACGAGCTAACCGACATCCTCACCGAGCGTGTCTCGAGTGGATTAGCTACCGGGGCGATCGAACACCATCACGTGCGTGAGGTTGCTGAGTGGGCCGATGGCAACGCCCACAACGCACTGACGGCACTGTTTACTGCCGCGACACTGGCAAGCCAAGAGGATCAGCCAGCACTGAAATCGACACACCTCGAGCGAGGGAAGGCCGATGTACCGGACGAGTGTATTCATCTCGATCGGACGTTGAGCCTGCCAGAGACTCGCCAACAAGTGCTCTGTACGCTCCTCGCGCTCGAGTCCGCCGGGATAAAGACGTGTCAACAGCCGATTCGTGAACTGGCAGCGGCGATTGCCGAACGGTCGGCACTGACTGCCGGGACGGTCAAGCGATTTTTGTACGAACTCGCCGATAAGGATGTCCTGACTCGGGTGCCCCTCGAGGTCGGCGGGAGCGGCAGACGACCGAGCACGATCGAGCCGCGGTTTCCACCGATAGCGTTTCAGACACTGACGCCGGTAAACGAGTGAGCGGACGGACGTCACAGATGGGTTCGATGGCAAATCCTATCCCTGCGTGGAGCGATATCCCGTACGACATGGGTTCTCAGGAATCGGTAGACGGCCGACCCGTGTTCGCCGGGTCGTCACAGGCCGGTTCGATCACTTTGCCCACTAACCGGTCACCACACATCTCTCCACAAATACGGACGGTTACCGGTTCTTTCGGTGGCACGTTCTCGAGGCGCTCGAGGTCGCGACAAACCTCGATGTCCATCGGGCTGCGCGGGTTTGGATGTCGCGCGAGCAGTCGTCCCTGGTCGGCTTGCTCGAGTTCGAGACAATATTCTGCCCCGATATCGAGCGTCTCCCCGACGAGATCGCGAATCGAGGTCATGGAAATCGGTTGGTATCTGACTGGTCAGGTGTCGAATCAGTGAACCGGCGGGTCCCGGTACACTGGACACAGACCCCCGCACTCTCCTCATAATCGTGCAGACAGGCGAGCGCTCCACAGGAATCACACCGACGCTCGGCGGTACGGGTCGAACAGATCTGACACAGGCCGGTGACGCTCATACGTGAAAGAGGGGCTCGAGTGGTATCAAACCGGGGCCAAAACAGACTGGTTTAGTTTCGCTTCGGTACCGTCGAGAGTCGAGCCACCCCACCCATATCTCCGCGATCCGTGGGTCTCGATGGAACCGTCGAGAACATCGTTCCTTTCGCCTCATTGTCATTGCCACCGAGCAGTGTGCCATCGCCGTCACCGAAGAACGCTTCATCAGTCTCATGACTCGTGTCGCTTTCGGTCGTCTCATCGGCGTCGTCTGCGGTCATGTCATCGCTCGTGTCGCCTTCAGTCGTCTCATCGGCGTCGTCTGCGGCGGTTTCTATCACCTCATCAGCGCCAGACCCGATTGCCTCCACGGCGTTCGAAAGCGCATCTACGTCGTCACTGAACCCATCCACCAGTGCCTCGAGTGGGGATGTATCGCCGTCATCGCGTTCGGCCTCCTCGGAGTCCGATCGTGCATCGGTCTCGTCTGACAGTTCGTCGTTGTCACTGGATTCAGGCGCCGTTTGCTCAGTCTCTGTCTCCGTATCAGCAGTCGATGATGGGTCACCCTCAGACTCCCCCTCGAGTAGCTGTATCCGACGCTCGAGCAGTGCTGTCAAATTTGTGAGGCGCTCTGAGAGGGCGGATTCGTCCGTTCGGTCGGTTCCACTTCCCTCCGCTTCAGTGTCCTCCTCGAGGGCCGCCAGTTCCTGGAGTGCACGGAGCGTGGTTACCGCAACCGGGCTGCCGTTTGCGATGGCTGCTGGAACTGACGAATCCGAACTCACTGACTCGAATCCAGTCTCCTCGAGGACTGTCGAGAGGTCGCGGTCCTCGAGGTAGGTTGCGCTCTGGGTGGCCAGTTCCGGAAGTGCTGTCGACTCGAGGAGTTCCGTCGGAGAGGAAGATGAATCGAGCTCGTCCGCAATGTGTTCCGTTACGTTCGACCCGTCTGCTTCGGGGTCGACATCGACGGCTTCAGACTCGAGGATCGATTCGATCGCCACTTCCGCATCGGTTAACAACTCCTTCACACGGTCGTCGGGGGATGGCTGAGTGGTCATTGGATCTAATCGGCTTCGGCCTCAGGTTCCACCTCACCCTGGCCGTCATTTGTTGATGATTGGTCAGTGTCAACGACAGTCGTCGCAATCCGATCACGCATTTCTCCGGCCTCGAGGTTGGCCTTCACACCGACCGATTTGGCGATCGATTGCAGGTCGCGGTACGAACACTGCTCGAGAACAGCATCGATGGCCTCACGCCGGAGTGCAGCGAGGTCCGCTGTGTCCGGCGGCTCCTCACCCTCGGCCAGTTCCTCGATGTCGATTTCGGTCTCCGAGTCAGAGTCCGTGTCCCTATCAGTGGTGTCACCCTCGTCGTCATCGGTTTCGCTCTCGTCATCAGTAACGGAATCGTCATCCACGTGCCCGTTACCATCATCACTCTCGGACTCCGCATCCGCCTCAATGTCTTCCGCAGACTCGTCATCTTCCTGCTCCTCCGATGTCGCTGATCCAGGGGCGATTCGTTCTGCCAGTCCCTGCTGTCCAATTTCCTCGAGGATATTCGCCACTGCCGTTCGAACCGAACGAACGAGTTCAGCCAGCAGCTCCTCGAGTGAGTGTCCCTCTTCGCGACTCCGGGAGAGTCCCTCCTGGATTGCCGCTCCGATCCGTGTTCCCGTCCGCCGACCGACCTGTTCGCCTACCCGACGCCCGACGGCAGCGCCGACTTCGCGGCCATCGATTTCCTCACGGAGTGAGCCACCGTTGATCAGTGTCTCGACGTCGACTGCCTCGAGTGCTTCGTCGACGACGATGTCCTGCAAGGAGGTTGCGTCACTCATGCGGCCACAGCCCCCGCTCGCGTCGGCTGTTCAGTCTCCCCCGTTCCGTGGCCCAGGACCACTGGAACGGCGAGTCACGAGTCGTCGTCATCACTCGAGTCATCGTCTGCGTCGGTCGATTCTTCGGAACCCTCGTCCGCATTAGTGTCCGAGGGCTCATCATCCTCATCCGAGTCATCTCCGGGTTCTTCATCGTGACTCTCTCCAGACTGCTCGTCACCATCCTCATCTTCGCCATCTCCATCCGCTTCGTCCGACGATTCCTCATCCGCTTCCGACGCTTCGTCCTCGTCGTCTGCATCCGCTTCGTCGTCCTCGAGCACCGAGTCCACGATGGCATCACCGACGGCGGCACCGATTTGCTCGCCAAGGGTTTTGCCGATCATCGCACCGAGTAGCCCACCGAGTTCGCTGCCGATGGGTTCGTCACCGTCGACAGCCCCCTCGTAGGAGGTTCCCTCGAGCACCGACTCGAGGTCGATGTCGTCAACAATCTGGTCATAGTCCAATCCCTCCGTCACTGAAAGTGCCTGATCACTCATGCTGTTGCCTCCGCTTCCTGTTGATCGCCTTCCTGTTGCATTGATTCGTCGCCCGATTCATCTTCGCCAGCAGCGTCCGACGTAACGGCATCCTCCGCTCGCTCGCCAGCCGACTCGAGTCGGCCGATCACGGCCTGTAACACGCGTCGAACGACCGAGGCAATGACCTGCTCGAGCGGAAGCGGAAATTGCTCGAGTGAACAGCGAACGAAGCCCGTTGACGAGAGATTGCCCGAGGGATCGGAACCACCCGGTGATTCCCCCCTGGCTATCGTCCGCCTCGCTGTCTTCGCTTTCCTCTTCTTCATCCGCTGCCTCGCCTTCGGATCCGAAGCTGGGAACCACACTCGAGAGGCGACTTTTCAGCCCCTCGAGGAGGCCGCTTGCGGCACGTTTGAATCCATCGGGGATCGACGAGAGTGCACTCGTCACCGAGTCGAGTGGTGACCCTAATCCGTCCAGGAGCCCGGTGACGGACGAGAGCAAGTTTCCAAGGAGGTTCTCCTCCCCAGGGCGAGCCGAAACGTCGAGCGTCACCTCGTTCAAATTGACCTCGAGGCCAAGCACATCGAGGAAGAGACCATCGAGATCGAGGTGGGCAACGCCCGCTGTGTCCTCACTCTCATAGACTTCGTCGGCATCGTTGCCGTGTTGTTCTCCGGGATCTGTCTCCTCGCTTTCGCCCTCCGCCGCAGCGTCATCCGTCTCAGGCTCCTCGGAGTCTTCGTCGGTGCTTTCCTCGCCCGCTGTACTCGGGTCATCACCCTCACTCTCGTCGCTTTCTTCGCCTTCATCGCTTCCTTCGTCCTCGCTCTCTGCCCCCTCACTCTCGCTCTCTACCTCCTCACTCTCGCTTTCTTCCCCCTCACTGTCCTCACTATCGCCCTGTTGACCCGACTCTTCGGCGTCACCAGCGTCCTCATCGTCTCCGACACTCTCTTCATCCGAGTCATCGGCGTCACTCTCGTCGTCCAATTCTTCCGTTTCCGATGACGCAGTCTCCGCCGCGGTTCCGCCATCGGGGAGTAGCCGCCTCGAGTCTCCTCGTTGGTCCGGCGCGTCTCCCCGACGTTGCGGTCCCGAGTCGGCCCCGCGCCGAGACATCTGGTCGTGATTGTGGTCGCCCATCTGGTATCTGCAAAACAAACAGCAGTTGGCCCTGTGTTCGTTGGCCTTGCGTATGCACTGTCTCCTGGCGAATAACGTGACGACGGAAAAACAACCCGCTCGACTACCGGACTTTTTCTCCGAGACCGGCGTCACCGTGGGTGGTCAACAGATCCGCCGCCTCACCAGCAGCGAGGACCATTCCGTTCGACTCGACGCCAAACAATTCGGCCGGTTCCATGTTCGCGAGCAGGATACACCTCGTGCCGGGCAATGACTCGAGGTCGTGCAGCCGTTTGATCCCGGCGACGACCTGTCGGGTTTCGAGGCCGATATCCACCTCGAGTCGGGCGAGGTCGTCCGCCCCGTCGATGCCTTCGGCGACGACGATTTCGCCGACGCGAATGTCGAGGTCCTGGAAGTCATCGAAACTGATTCGATCGGTTGCGAGTGGCTCGAGTTCGGTGTCGTCGTCCATGCGTGGGGCTTCGTCGTCGGCGGTGTCGTCGGTTTCGGTTTCCGCTTCGCTCTCGGAC
>SL_4KL_010_BRINEDRAFT_10001842_pt1 | contig 11885 bp, 13 predicted proteins | sample SodLak_010_BRINE_2_FD_10664 | JGI IMG/M metagenome (IMG submission 10664) | reverse complement strand
TGGCAGGGTTTATCAGCATGGCCGTGACAGTATATTTTGGTGCGGATTGTGGCCTGTCCAACACAAAATAATTGTCTTTTGCCAGTCAATCAACGTTTGGTTACACTCCTCAGAGGAGCAGGCCTCCTCCTGCAAGCCGGTGCTCAGCTTGCATCCGCACGCCTGGCACTTGAAGTGAGTGCGCTCACTTAGGCAACTAACTTTGGTTGTGGCTCCCCTTCAGTGACGTGGTCCAGCTGGTCAACAATTTCAAGCGGAGCGGAGACCCCTTGCACATTCTTATCAACAACGCAGGTGGTGCTGTTCTAGCGCTCATACTGCACTGCCTAAGATATAGAAGTGCAGCCTGCTCTCGGAACTTGAGAGATTGTTGATAACCTGCTCTTGGAATTTGAGAGATTGCTGCTAGCCTGTTGGAAAGCGACTGTGATCAGCAACACAGCAGGTCCAGCATTTCATTGTGCGGATGCCAAATGAGCATGCTAGGGTACACGCCTGAGAAGGTGGACAATTCCAACGCAGCGACCCTGCTTGCTTTCATCGTCAACATTCTTTAGATGTCAGCAAGGCAAATAGATCTTAAACTGCATTGGGTATTCAAGGGCTTGAATTGTGTATCCATGCGCTATCCCATTTGTGGCAGGCTGCTACTTTCCTGGGCCGTTCAAGCTTGTGAAGGGCAATCTGGAGCAGACCATGGCGGTCAACTACTTTGCACCTGCATTCCTGACACTTTCTCTGCTGGACAAGGTGTCTTCCAGTGGAGAGCACAAGGAGGAAGGACTTTTAGATGATAGGGACTAAAGCTTGAAAACTTGCAAGTTGTATCTGGTTGTACGTTGCAATTTATGCCGCTTCTTATGTTGCCTTGGGGTGTGCAGGCGTGCTTGCAAGCATGTTTGCATTTCTGAGTGTCATGATATGCGGACACTTCCACCTGCCTCTTCGCACCCTGGATCATTAGTCTTGCAGAACAATCTTGCATTATGTACTTGCATACTTGATGGCTCCTCTAGAAGCGGTACTCCCCTCACCGTTAGGAAAAGGAATCGCTGCGCAAACAGTGCAATCACCCTGAGCATCAATTTAGGAAAGGTATTATCATGGGTGCAAACACCGGAGCAATCCCCTGCCGCCCCTGGCTGGGGATGAACCTGGGACCTCACCCTGACTCCAGAGTTCCCCCAGGCAGTGAGTTCTGTTAACATAACAAGGAATGTCTTTTCTTTGCAGGTGCAACCCGGGGGAAGAATAGTTATGATGTCCAGTGAGGGAGAGGCCCTGGGCAAAGTGGAGTGGTCCAATCTAAGGTCTGCATGTCTGTTTGTTGCATGTAGGGAACGAAGTTGTAGCTTTCAAGAGACACTTGCGCTTTGTTTGTTTTGTTCAGCAGCAAGAAGGAGGACTTTCACATGCTAGACATATGTGACCTTTTGCAAGCCCCAGTTGGAGAAGACGGAGACTGTGGATGGCTTCAGCATTGTGAGCTCACAGATCAAGGAGTTCCTTGCAGCAATGTTCGTGAGATAGGTCAAACTGCCTCTTCCTCCCCGATTAAGTAATTTTAGGCAACCATGCGTCCTTCCTTGCCTGCACACACATGACAGGGGCGAAAAGTACAAGACCTCTGGGAACCGCCCGTACGCAGCCAGCAAGCTGTACAACCTGATGTGGGCAGCAGAGCTGGTAAGAAGATGTTGCTTGCTTCCCCAAAGATTTGGATTACTTTCCTGTGCTATTGGCACTGGCATGTGCAGCGATCCCTCCTTAATGCAATTGTGCTTCCTGTCAACAAGTATGTGCTTGTCATCTGGCAGGGAGCCCGGCTCAGGGGTGGGTCTGGGTCCAGCATCCCGCCCACTCCTGCCACCACTCGGCACATTGACGTCATATCTGTGCAGCCTGGTGAGCCTCAACTGCAGCAAATGTGGGCCTTGCCCTAAGAAGCTTCGATTGCTCTCCCTTACTGTGTGCGTGTGACTGTCCTTTGTATACATGATTGCAGTGTGGTAGTGCCTGCTGGTGCAATATTACCTTTCCATGAGGCCAGCTTGAATTATTTTGCATGTTCAAGTCTGGAAGGTAGGATTGTCGTGTAACTGTATACATTTGTACTCCAGGCAAAAAGAATGGTATCCCTGTGCAGGCCTGGTGGCTTCTCCAGGGCACGGGAAGATGGACAGAGAGCACTATGTGAGCTCATGGTATGTTCAAGAGCGTGTTTACGGCACAGCTTATGATGGGTCTGCAAACGAAAGCATGAGATCTTGCTGGCAAGGCTGCAGCTCTGTGCTATGCATGCGCGGTCTGGCCACTGCCTTTGCCCGCTCACACACACGCGGGGCACAGTTGCTGCGTGGCTTGCAGAACCACACGTTGCCTTGCATCGCACGTTTGGTGCAGGTTCGTGTCCGCCTTGGGAAGGGCTTTTGGCCAGAATCCGTACCATGGCGCATGGAGCACCCTGTATGCAGCCACAAGCCCTGGCCTCACCGGAAAAGGCTGGGCGTACCTGGGCCCCAACCTCCTTGGCATGGTAAGAGCTATTCTGCCAGCAATGCCTGATGCAGGTGGATGCTTGTGCATGCACACTTGCACAGGCCTGATTGACGAGCTTCGCCAAGGCTGATCACGACCAGGTGGTGTGTTTGGCGGGGAGATTGCAGAGGGCACGCCATGAGAGCTGGCATGAGCATGGGCTTGTGCGTGTGTGCGCTTGCTCGTCAGACTGTATGCTCCCCCATGCAAACACATCCACGCGCATGCCAACTAATGTCACGCTGAATCTCCCTATCTGTGCAAAAGTACCACGCCACTGAGCGCAAGCCAAGCAACAGGACCGCAAGAAATCCCATCACGGCCTGGAAGCTGTTTGAGGAGACAAGTAAGGTGCTGACAGAGATTGTCGGCCCCAATATGCCCCTCGGTGAGAAGGCTACATGTTGTACTATTGTCAGTGTCCAGTCTGTTTTGTTGTAGGGTAGGCGTGCAATGAACCTATTGCGCAGTTGTTTGTCTTAGGGTAAGCCCATAGCTCGACCTGATAAATGCAAGTGCTTGAGAGAAAAGAAACTGTAACTTTCTGGAAAGTGCTTTGCACAATGTAGGGATTGAAGGCATTTGCGCGCGAGCTGCATCAAAAGCGTGACAAATGCCTAGCTAGCTTTTTGCAGGCAACTCGGTTTGCCACTGTTGCACACATGTGCGCGCAGTTCCTCGTCACCCAGACTCATTCATGGTTAAGTGATGCCAAGATACGGGCTTCCTACAGTGTCCAAACCCAAAATGGGGCAGCTCAAGCCTGAGATCCTGCTGGGCAGTGATTGGCTCAAGTGATGGCTCAGGCATGCAACAGGACTACATCTATCCATAAGTTTCCTTTTATACGTCCTACTGTGCGGCATGTTTTTGTTGAGTAAGACTTGTATTTGGTGTAATCAAATGCCTTACTTGCACACCAGTGTGTCATATGCTGGAAGAAATTCAAATGCTCTGGTTGGTGAACAGGCCAGAGACAATAGCTCAAGTTGCCCTGTTGACTAGTGAATACCTGACACTGACTTACCCCCCTCAAGGCAAGAGCGCCTTGAGGGTCAAACTCATAGGTGTTCTTTTTGGAGGTCTTGCCTAATTGCAAGTAGGAATAGCTTTGCAATTGTGTTGCCAGCCGGTCCTTTAAGGCATCCTTCTCAGCCAGTGTCAGGCCCCCCAAGATAATAGATGTCATGGATGTAGCGGTGTGAGGCCCATAAAAACGAATCGAAATCGATGATTCCTGACAGCCGATTGCTATTGTACATAACCCGTTACAATAAAAGTAGACCATCAAGGGACTTCTGTTCATGTGAGTAGGGTTTGGACTCAGTATCAGCTTTAAAGGCCCAACTTCAAATTTGAGGGGCGAGGAGGTAAAGAAATTATGTTCTAACACGCATGGACCTCAGGTGCAACAAAGGTCTAAGCAGGTAATGAATGTAGCTGCCTGTGCAGCAGGTAGCAGTATCGAGGTGCAGGATGCAGGCGGCCCGCAGCATTCAGATATAACTAACACATTTAAGCAACCTTTTTGACTCTTTTTGACTCACTTTGAAGGAGTATTGTTCATGTGTTCAGGAAAGTGCTCAAGGTGAGTATGAACATCAATGCGCTGATTATCATCTCCAACGCAGGTGTAATGAATAAATTGGTGCTGAAGAGGAGCCATGCTTCCCTCACCAAGGCAAGTAAATGTTTAATCTCTCTTTAATCTAGGTCATTATTGGTTTAAATCTCCCTATCTGGCTGAAGGAGTTGACCCTCGATAAAGGACTACTACCCTTGCAAACTTGGATTCAAACTTTGTCATGCCGAGTAGATGCCAACAGAGCTGTAAAAGCGCATACCGGATAAATTTCAGGAGCCATCAACCATTTCAGTACCAGTTGGACGCCCATTTAAGATGCCTGCTCAAGCTGTGTACAAGGGTATCAGGTGCAGGGTTAGCTAACCCTTTCGGATGACATCGAGTACTTCAGTGCAACACAAAATTGACTCACCTGTCATATTTCCTTGGGCAGGGAAGCTCAAGACAACAATCGTCAGGAAATGCGTTTCTAACGCTGTGCGTGTGTATGTGGGCGCATGCCTGCGTGCTTTTTGTACGTGCGTGCGTGAGTGCGTGTGCATGCGCGCTTGCTTGCATGCATGCGTGCTTGCGCGCATGTCTGTTTGTGTGTGTATGTGTATGTGTGTGTGTGTACGCGTGTGTGTGGCTCATGCCCAAAAATGATTGCTTTGCTTGCACACTCATGCCCAAAAATGATTTTGCTTTGCTTGCACATGATCTGAAGTCAAAGGTGAGATTTGTTAGCATAAATAAAAAAACGAATAGATGATGCCAGTAGCAGATGCGGGAGTGGGAAACGAGCGCTGTGATAGTTATAATGTCAGATCATCTCAGCTCAGCAATTAATCAATGATAATCCTTAAATCAAAATCATAATTTAACATGGTGGTGCGGGCGGCAGCTGCGGAGCAGCAGGAGCTGCCGCAGCAGCAGCGCAGCAGCCTGCTGTTGCCCGCCCTGGCTACTGCTGCGCTTGGCTTGGGTGGCGTTTGGGCGTGCTACAAGCTTTACCGATATGTTTCCGTGCAGCGTGCGCGTCAGCGCTTGCTCATCAAGGCAAGTCTAGTTCATATGACGAGGTCAGATGAGGCCGTCTGTTCCCATTCCTCTCCTCACCAGCCTGGCAACTTATGCGTTCGGGACTGCTCCTGGTGCCTCCCTAAGCCATTGCAGAGTGTGGCAAACGAGTTGCAACTGCTTGAATGCTGCTTTGTTGCCCTTGCAGTACCGCAAGGAGCTGATCCCGGACAGAGCGCAAATGGATTCTATCAGGGAAGACTTCATCAAACAAGTGGGTGTCAGGTTGAATTGTATGCGCTGATTTTGCGATTTTTCAGGACAGTTAGACCATCATTTTCACTTGTCCGCTGAAGTGCATGAATCATAGGCCTGCTTCCAACCCCGCGCTGTGCTTGCTACCCCCTGCTGCAGTTGGACCATGGCCAAGCAAACAAAGTGGCCCCCACTGGCCAGCACATGCTTATGCTTCCATCTTATGTCACCGTGCTTCCCTCTGGGTAGGTGTAGCTAGTGCTCTTAGCCGAGCAATGGTTGCTATGGTACTTGCTTCTTGTTTGTGAACCCAGCATGCGTGAGCCATTGGATGGCATGTTTCATTGCCTTTGACCATTCCTTTCCATGATTGGACTCTTGGCAATGCGCAGGCTGGAGAGTGGCGAGTCTTATGCAATTGATTTGGGAGGCACCAATTTTCGCGTGCTGCACGTGGTGCTGGCTAGAGAGCCCTGTAAAGTGGTGCGCAAACTGCAGCACTTATGATGATTGTGATGATATTAAATTGATGATGATGAAGATGATGGATCAGGAGGAGGGCATGCTTTTCTGATGCAACTTCTCTGGCTGATCTTCTCCAACAGAAAGAGATTCGGGCCTTGCGGAAGGCAATGTCAAAAGGTGCAGGTATTGCAAAGAGATTATGAGCAGGTTGAGCAGGGTGAATCATGTACAGTTAGTAAATGGAGAGCAACCACTATTTCTCCTGCCTGCGAGCCCAAGTGACTCTCCAATGGCATTCTGAATCAGAGAATGCAAGGTGCAGGCAGCATGCGGTCCCCTCTTGGTCAGGGCAACTCAGGTTTAGCCCTGCGCCCCCAAAGCGATCAGGGCCCAGGCACTGCCATGCCACGCCAGGCTCACAGGCAGGGGCAGCCCCTGAAAAGTTGGGCCGTGCCATCGCTCAACCACCACTGCTTGCTGGATCTCCGTGCGTGCAGGAAAGCATTGAGATGAGTGAAGTGGCCATTCCCCCTCATGTGTACAAGGGGACTGGCAAGCAATTGTTTGATTTTTTGGCCATCACGTTGAGGGATTTCATTTTGGAACACAGGAGCAAGTGAGTCGCTGCTGCTTGCATTGAGGTGGAGAGGGCTCCCCCTCATGGCTTTGGTACATGGAGGGTACTATGTATGTGTGTGTGCATGGTGGTACATGGAGGGTACTATGTATGTGTGTGTGCATGGTGGTACATGGAGGGTACTATGTATGTGCACAGTGAGCATTGAGGGAGCAGGGAAGCTTAGGGTTTAGGGCTGGAAGAAAGCAAAGCAGAGTTGAATGTGCTCATATCATGCAAAGGGTCCTTGTCACACAGAGGCGCGGTACCTTGAGAGAGCAGGAAATGCAGGATGCCAGAGCTCCTTTTAAGTTTGGTCTGTTGTGTGTGACAGGTTGGGAGGGGCAGCCTGCATGCGACCTGTCATTGTCCTCAGCACTGTCGTGGCACCCACACTCTTTTTGCCCTGCCCTTCACGGCTCACCAACTGACATCAACTTTTAGGAACAACATGTGTGATCACACTGCAGGAAGATAGCAGCATCGCACGTGCCTATTGTCGGCTTTTGCTTCTCATTCCCCATGGAGCAAACAAGCCTGACCCAGGGCATCTTGGTGGACTGGACCAAGGGCTTCACATGCTCAGGTGCGTGCCACCCTTTCTTTCATTTCCTGCCAGCTCTCACAGGCACCAGCGCACAGCACATGTCGTGAGACCCGCTGCACGAGAGCCCAGCACTCATGGCTGCAAACCCTGTGCCTCAATGGCCACACCATTTGCATGCCAGGGGTGGTTGGCCGCGACCCTGTGGCCCTGCTGAGTGAGGCGCTTGATCGGGCCGGCATGGCGTGCAGAGTGTCGGCGCTGCTGAATGACACCATAGGAGTCTGGGCGGCGCAAAGGTGCGCTGATATGGGCGCCACGCCATGCACGCGCTCAAATGCACATGCGGAGAACCATGTTCTGTGCGTCTGCACAGCATGTGAATGCATGTAGGAAAAGCATATGTCCTGTTTGCAGCATATGGCACCTAGCCCGCTAGTACTCTGTTTATGTGCTGCACTTGTTTGTGCAATGGAAGGTGGGATAGTTCACAATTATGCGTGCATGCGTGTTGTATCCTTCCAAAGATCACAATGTGCATTGCCTTCTTTGGGCTGAGCCCAACCGCACTCCCTTCAATCCTTATGCCTTGCAAAGGCAATGAATATGATTGCCAATGAATCAATCAGCATTGATTGATGATAAATCGGCCTTTGAGGGTGCCAAGGCTGTGAAGCAAAAGAGGCCGCGGATCAGGGGGCTTGTTCTCCCAGGGATCACAGGGTCAAAGAAGTTGCGAGTTGGAAGGTTTTCCTTGTTCCTACAAGCATCCAGGCCATGAACATGTGCCCTGGTCACCAATGTCCTGAGCGGTCTGTGTAATCAGAGAGGTTCCCATGCTGCTGGTGCTGCTGGCGCAAAGGGGGCTGGACCTGCTTAGCTCGCGCTGTGGGCCTATAAAAAGCCAATGGCGCATGCTCATGCCCAGCAGGGCAGACTTGAATAGTAGGGGATTACCAGACACTGCCCTGTGTGCAAGGTCGTGTGCTTCAAAAGTGCAAGGGGTGCGGTTGGGATGCATGCACTGGCTCGTCGTTTGGCGGCACTGCGCAGCTGCTTCCGGCTGCGTTTTCTGTGGGCAGGTACTTTGACCCACAGACCTCCATTGGCGTGATCCTGGGCACCGGCACGAATGCCTGCTATGTGCTTCCCGTGGCGCGCCTCACCAAATGGGACCATAAGGACCCAAGCCTGCTGCACCACCAGGCGCAAGTGGGTAGCAGCTGCACTGTCAATCGCTTGTGCTTCTCCTTGACTCTTGGTTGTGCACTGCTGGGCGCACCAGCCCAGGTGCTTGCTGCTGATGTTGCACTTGGGCTGGTCAGCATGATGTGCCCGAGAACTGCAAAGGGATCATTCATCTGATCTGAATGGCCACACTCACAACATTTGCCTTACATTGCTTGCATCTGTGTTGGAAGTAATGTCGTTGTTTGGTGATCTCTTCCGCGCACGCATGATCCGGTTTTCCGGGCCAAAATTTATCCGAGTGGCAGCGCAAGTGCCAATGTAGCAACAGGGCATGAATGATCTGCGTGAACTTGCGTCATGGCTTGCACAAGTACAAGTTGTACTGTACAAGGCATGCTGCTCGGGCAAAGGGCGCAGCCTGGTGTGCACTGAATGAAAGTCCTGCAGAATCAGAATTAATGAATGCATTCAACCAGCAGGCACAAATTGCTGAGCCCCAATGGACAGGAGCTTGTCCATTATGAATTGGCCATTTACGCCTGCTGTATGTCCACAGACTGTTGTCAATGTGGAGTGGGGTGCATTTGAGAGCCAGTGGCTTCCTCGTGTTGCTGAGGACAGGGATGTCGATGCGCACACACCACATGCAGGCAAGTGCTGCTGTGTGACTGCTGCAAGCGGGCATGATGCATGCACTCTATGGCATTTATTTTATCCTTGCAATGCATGCTTCAATTGACCCAAATTGATTAGTTTCTGCCCCTCAAACATCTTCGTAGAAGGCTTGAAGCATGCATTGTGAGTCGAAGGCACATCCACTGCAGCACATCACTCTTTGCTTCCAGGGCTGCAGAGCAGCAGTGCCATGTTATCAAAGCATCAACATAGCTGGCATGAAGAGGCTTTCTGTTTCAAGCATAGGCTTGCATGATCATTCTCTTCTTAGCCTGATTGGGGTTGCATCCCAAGAGACACTTTGAAGAGCGTGCACTTGATGGGTTGCAGTAAGAAGTAGCTGCAGCACTGTCTGTCCATCTGTCGTGGCCCCGTGCTTAATGCCTGGGAATAGGAAGCTGCCAGGCTTAATGGCGTGTGCGCGTGAAGTGGAGGCGACTTCAGGGCCCTCTGCAGTGCGTGGACAGGAGGCTTTCAGTCCATCGACCCCATCCAAATCCATGGTATGCACACTGCGCAAACTTCCAATCCAAACTATACACACTGTTCAAATTATGTACGTGATTGATCGCAGGGAAGTACTTGTTTGAGAAGCTAGTGAGCGGCATGTTTTTAGGGGAGGTGGCGCGCCGCATCCTGCTCACGCTGGCGGCAGACACCAAGCTGTTTGGAGACTACTCAACATCAAAGGTGGGCTGGTGGCTCCAAGTGAGTTAGCCTGCTGACATCAAGCTGTTTGAAGACTGCTCACCATCAAAGGAGGGCTGGTGGCTTCTGCCGCAGTCTGCAGAGCAAGTGCGCCAAGCAAAGCTGCTTGAGAGACTGCGTATTGATGCTCTTAGACCTACACCTGCTTCTGTACGCGCTTGCTGAGCTAGCAGCAGCGGACAATGGGCCAGCTGCAAGCCTTTTCATCATTGTGCGCAGCTGAGCACACACAACGTGCTTACATGCGCCATAAGTTTGAATGCCACGCGGAAACATGTTCAACATGCAAAGACCAACCAGGCATTAAATGGAATCTAAGCAATCCAGGGCTGACATTGAGTGTAAGGGAGGCGCACATGGCTGCAACTTGTGCAACTTGTGCACAAGGTCATGGCTTGCGCTTTGTCTGCTGATTGCAGGATGCTGCCCGCATTTTGGCCAAGCTAGCAGAGCCCAATTCTTTCACTGCTGTCCACATGTCTGCCATTGTTGGGGAGGTGCGCACATCGAGCCCCAGCATGCAAAGTCAGTCCTGCTGGTACCCCATGATCATGGGTTTGCCAAACGTAGCGAAGTTAGACATACCAAGAGCCCCAACACTGATCATGCGCTCCGGAAAAGTTAGCCTCTTGAACAAGCAGAGTGCCTTTGCTCTACAGGTGCATGACTGCTTTAAGTGTGCATTGCTTGCATACCTGTGGCCCGGCACTTTGCACCCTCACATGCACGCAGCCGCAGCAACCCCTCTGCTTGCCTGCCTGTGTGCTCGTGTCTGGCCTCTGGTGAATGATGGCTCTAATACGTGTTGGAGCCACAGCCGAGCCTGGGCAAGCCAAGGGTGTGGCAGCAAGCCAGCCCGTTGCAGACCAAACAGCACTGCTCACAACAGCGCTTCCGTCATTGCAGTCCTGTTGGCCTCTCTGCTACGCACACCCTCAGGCCATGGCAAACCGGAAGCAGCAGCAGGCGCGGCGCGTGGCGGCCTTGAGTACGCTGCCCGTGACTGCAGAAATGCTCGCCAAGTCCCTGGGGGCGGGGCTAGAGCAGGCACCTCCATCCGTGCGGAAAGTGGTAAGGACTGGCATAGCACCTCCCTGGCAAGGTGCAGGTGCACGTGCACTCAGTCCCACCAGGGCAGGCCCCCCCAGGCATGCCGTGGCCTTGCCAAGTTGCCTGAGGGGCGCACCCCCAACGGAGGACCCTGTAACACAGTTTTGTTTCGTCCTGCCTAATGCCGCCCATTGTATGAAATTTTTTGCGTGTTTGGACAATGGCCCCAAGCAAGCGTCTGCCAGGACATGCGCAGGTGCAAGAGGTGTGCGTGTTGGTCGCCCTGCGTTCAGCCAAGATGGTGGCTGCTGGTCTGGATGGCCTCCTTACGCACTCTGGATGGAAGAGGAACACGCTGCGTGATCTGGCAAGACTCTGTGCAGCCACGGATGGGCACAAGCGCGGCAGCTTGGAGCCTGTCTCTGACTGGCACTCAGGTACAGGGATTGTGACCAGGGTGCTGCAAAGGTGTCATGTTGCTGGCAATGAGGAAGCGTGTTTGATGAGGTCTACCTTGCCACCAAAGGCATCTGGGATCTATAGGTTTGATGCTGGTCCATTGAATAGCAACGCCTTCTGTGAGGAGTCCTTTTCGCCAGAGCCAGAAGGAAAAAAGGCTGCAGGCAATGAGATTCCCAACATGGGTTGCATTGCAGCTATTACAGGGTTTGTGCAAGCAGCTTCAGAAGTTGCGTTCTCAGCAGGCCATATTGAAGGCATGCTGCTGTACACAGCCGCTGCACCGTGTGGGTTGCTGAGCAAAGCTCTCCATGCACTTTTTAAGCCATCTTTGCGTATTTTTTTGCAGTACCCTTGACGTATGTGCTGCACTTAGGCGCAAGCCCCAGGGCATTTTCTTGCCTGTTGAGGACAGGTGCATGTCTGGCTCAACTTCCAGCAGACGGGCAATACAGCGCTTGGCCACTGGAAAACTTTCATCTACTTTTGCTTTCTTCTGCTAATTCAAGTCGTAGCGCCAGGCTGCTGCAAGGATGGCGTACCTAACAACTACTTGGGAGGCCCAATGTAGCCTGACCCTTGCTGCATCCTTACTTTGGCAGAACAAACTGCTCCATGATAACAAATAAATGGACAAATAGCTAGGGGTCGGCGTATAGCGCTATATGGAAAAATATATAGCGCTATATAGCGATATATAGCAATATAGCGCTATATTGCGCTATATTCCAGGCGCTATATATGCCGGATCTCCCCCCGCCAGCCCGAATTTCGTCATCAAACTTGAATGTCGGATGGAA
>SL_4KL_010_BRINEDRAFT_10001841_pt1 | contig 11887 bp, 9 predicted proteins | sample SodLak_010_BRINE_2_FD_10664 | JGI IMG/M metagenome (IMG submission 10664) | reverse complement strand
AACCCCCGCCGGTTCAAATCCGGCCCTTGGCTTTCTGCTGTGAACGAATGTGAACAGTGAAAGCCATAGGATTTGAACTCTAAGAGACGAACGGGGTGAGAGTCTCTTTCCGGTTCAAATCCGGCCCTTGGCTTTTGTGTTCACGTACTGATCGCACAGAGAGACATCTATACGAGTAACTGGCTCATTGATGTCATCTCCCGCCGTCGACTTATCGAGCTCTGCGAAGCGTCGACTCTTGTCTCCGATGGACAGCCTGGCAGCCATCAGGAGACGATATCAGCCGGCGGTGCGAGGTCCCGTCGACCTCCTGCCGTTATAAAGAACAACACGACGAGCCCCACCCCGTAGGCCACCATTAGCGGGATGGTCACCAGGAACATGGTCATGATGTCTGCAGGTGTCAACACGGCGGCGAAGGTTAGAATCGCCATCGTCACCTCTCGCCAGCGCTTTCGTAGTGAGGCGTACGGTACGCCGGATTTGTTGAGCAGCACCATCAACACCGGAATATCCGCTAGCAGACCGATCCCCGCCGTCGTGAAGATGATGAGCCAGAAGAAGTCGTTGACCCGGTAGGTGATCAGCATGTTTGCGGCGGTAGCGTCCGCAACCAAATACGAGATTACGCCAGGAGCCACATAGAAGTAGCCGAACGCAAGCCCACCCAGCAGGCCCGCGGTCAGCGAGCCGGTCCACAGGAAGACGACGTTCTGGTTGCCACGGACGAAACCCAACTGCCGCAGTGCGGGCCAGGCGTAGTAGGCCGCCATCGGCAACACCGCCAGCGCGCCGACAAGCACGGAGACTTTGACGATAAACAGCACGGCCTCGACGGGATGGAGTGTGATGATCGTCAGCGTTGCCTCGCCGACCAGCTGCTCGGGCATCCGACTGAGGAAGTTTTCACGAACCGCGCCCAGCCCGCCGAGATAGAACCACATGAACGTCCCAACCATCCCGATCAGGAAGGTCATCACGAGCCGGAACGACCGCGAGCGCAAGCTATCGAAAATGAACTTGATGTCGGTGTAGTAGCCGCCGATGTCGTCGGTATCCCGCTCGCCGTCGGTGAACTCCGCTAAGAAGGAGTCGCCAGCCCGCTCCGCACGGTCACCGAGGTCTCCCTCACCACCCTCGTCGTCGGCCTCCTCGTCGGCCGCAGCAGCCTCACGTTCGGCTTCCGTCTCATCGAACCGGTCGACGATTGCTCGGGCCTTTTCAGGCTGGTCCTCATCGAGTGCCTGGCTGGCCATCGACATCGCCTCCTCTTCGCTGAGTTCGACGAACGGCTCGTCGGGGGCCGCACGAATCCCGGCGGCATCCAGCGTCGAGAGATCGATGCCGGTTGGATCGCCGAGCTGGCCGCCGCTCGTCTGGTCGGCATCGAGTTCGGCGTAAATAAAGTACGCTAGCCCGCCGAGTGCGAGAACGACACCCCAAATCAGGCCGTAGACGCCGACAGCTATCTCTGGGGCGATGCCCAGTCCCTCGCCCGCCGCGAGGATGCGGCGGTCGCTGCCGATCGATGCCAGCAGATCGTTGGTCGCGCTTCGTCCACCGTACTCATAAAAGGCGTACGTGAGGCCGAGGCCACCGGCACCGAGGCCAGCTAGGACGTTCCAGTGCCGACCCAACGCGCCCTTGATATCGATCTGTTCGCTGCCTCTGCGGGCGGTGACAACGATTTTTGCCAGATACAGACTCAGCCCGTAGAGGACGATCAGTGGGACGGCCCACATGATCTGGGTAAACGGATCGGGTGGCGAGAAGACGGCACCGAAGACGAAGATGCCGACGACTGCGTGCCGCCACTTGTCACGGAACGTTTCGTACTTCACGATCTCGGCGTACGACAGCCCCGTGATCAGGAGTGGCATCTGGGCGGCCAACCCGAACGAAATCGTTAGCAGGATGATGAACTCCGTCCACATCACGATGGAGTAGCTGGGATTCAGCCCGGCATCGAAGCCAAAGCCGGCCAGAAAGCCGAACATGACGGGGAAAAACACGGCGTATGCGTAGGCCGCCCCGCCGGCGAACAGCGCGGCCGCAAACAGCCCGATCACCGTGAGCTTCCAGCGCGGGATCGGTGTCTGCGGCCAGTAACCTCGCTCTCTGAGCGCGTCCCGAGCGAAGTACAGAAACACCGGAACCGAGATCAGCGCGCCGACGATAAGTCCGATTTTGGCCTGCAACAGAATCACGTCGAAGGGGGTCTGGGCGATCACCTCAAAGCTGTCGCCGACCTCGGCCTCCATCCTGGACTCGGTAACTGCCCGCAGGAAATCCCAGATGTAGAGCCGCAGCGCGTAGAACGTGCCCAAAAAGCCGATAAGAAAGACGATGGCCACCTTCTGGAGATCCTTCTGGGCGGCCCGGAGCATCGCACGAGCGGTGTCGGTCGTCTCACCAAGCGCTTGCCTGGTGTCCGCATCGAGCGCGCTAGACATAGCTATAGTGAGCCGACTCGGCGTTATCAACTTTTTCTCTCAGCCGTTGATGTACGCCCCCGTCGGCCGACCGAATCGGAAAAGGCCTATAATGACCGGGCGGTCTACTACAGTTGCATGGTCGACCAGCCGGCGTCAGCCGATAGTGATGAAGCCGACAGCGACGACGCCGAGCCGGTCGACCCCACGCCAACACCCGATGGCGGGGCCACTCAGACGGGTGTTCCCGAGGAGACTGACGAGGCGGCGGGGTCGCCGACCGTCGACGACGGCTTCGTTGGCGACGGCCCTGAATCCGACCAGGAGATGCCGCTTGCCGACCACATCGAGGAGATGATGCGTCGGCTCGGCATCGTCTTCCTAGTCGCCGGTATCGTCACCATCGTCGTCTACCCGCTGGCAGACCAGACGATCAACTTCCTGTGGTCGACGCACATCCCCGAGCCCGACTTCAACCGCCCGCGGCTGTACGGCCCCCTGGAGTTCATCCTGACGAAGCTCAAAGTCGCCGGGCTGGCTGGCGTCCTTATTGGACTGCCCGTCTTCGTCTACCAGACGTATCGGTTCATGCGGCCTGGTCTCTACCCACAGGAGCGACGCTACTATCTGGCGGCGGTACCGACGAGCCTCGTGCTCGGCGTGTTCGGTGTGCTGTTCGCCCACTTCCTGGTGTTGCCGTTCATTTTTTCGTACTTTACGACCTACACCGAGGAGGCAGCCGTCATCGCCTTCGGGCTTCAGGAGACGTTCAATCTCATCCTGATTATGATGGGCTGGATGGCGCTGATCTTCCAGATTCCGCTGTTTATCATGCTGGCGATCATGATGGGGCTGGTCACGCGGCGGTGGCTCGAGTCCAAACGCCTCATCTTCTGGGGGGTGTTTTTGGCGATTGCGTTCGTCTTCAGCCCCGATCCGACCGGGATGGCCCCGATCATCGTCACGATCACGATGGTGATTCTGTTCGAAGGCACACTCGCGTTGCTGCGATGGACCGGTCGGTAGCTACGCCTCCTGGAGCTGTCGGCGCAGTTCGTCCTCTTCGACTTGGTATTTAAACGCCGGCCAGCCGTCGACGAAGACGTAGGGGACGCGTTCGCCGTACGCTTCGCGGAGTCGCTCCTCGGTGTCGACATCGATCTCCTCGATACTGACTGGATGGTCGACCGTCTCGGCGACTGCCTCGATCGTCGCTTTGGCCTCCTCGCAGAGATGGCAGTCAGCCCGCGTGTAGATCGTTACCTCGATTGGCTCCATTAGCTGTCCTTTGTCACGGCTCATGGCAAGCGTTACGACTCCTCGCCCACAGCCAGTGGTATGTCGACACTCGTGTTGGTTCGTCACGGCGAGACCAAATGGAACCGCGAGCGTCGCGTTCAGGGCTGGGCTCCAGTTGCCCTTTCGGGGCGCGGCCACGAGCAGGCTGACCGCCTCGCCACCCGGCTCGCCGAGTCGTACTCGGTCGACCGACTGATAAGTTCGGACCTTCGCCGCACCGTCGAAACTGCCCGGCCCATCGCTCGCGCGGTCGGCTGTGAACTCACAACTGACCGCCAGTGGCGCGAACGAAACTTCGGCGTCTTGCAGGGCCTTTCGTACGGCGAGCTATTTGTAGGCCACCCGGAGTTCACGCTCACTGAAGTCGGCTACACGGCTGCGGAAGCCCGACCGGAGGGTGGCGAGAGCCTGCTCGACCAGCGTGAGCGGGTGCTTGCAGCGTTCAGGGAGCTTCGAGCATCGCTTGTGGCCGACGAAACCGTTGTGGTTGTCACGCATGGTGGACCACTGTATCTGGTTTTGGGCTGGATTCATGGCCTCGATATCGAGGCGACGATTATGGATCAAGAGCAGGGCAACTGCGCGATCAACGAGATCCACGACGACGGCAAACTCACGACCCGCCGCGAAAACGACCGCTCGCATCTCGACGTCTAATCGAGCGCGGCCGTAGAGCCATGCTCGACGACTAATCGAGTTCGGCCGTCAACTTGGAGTTTCTCTCGGCTATTTCGGCTGTCGAACCGAGTCGCGTGCCGCCGAGTTCGAACCCGCTTTCGGCGAGGTGGCTCGTCTCGCCCAGAAACCCGTCGACGCCCAGCCGCCATGCCGTGTCCAGTTCGACCAGCCGGTGGGTGATGTGGGCAGGCGTCTGCCGGTCGATGATCTCGGCGACTGCCTGTTTGTGGGTCCGCTGCTCGAACGGTCCTGCGTAGACGACTACCCGTTCGCCGTCGTTGAACGGCTGGCTGTAGGCCTCAAGAGCTGCCGGGCCGATCTCGTCGAGGTCGGGTTTTTCAAGAATCCACAACCCGTGATCGACCTGCTGCATTTCGACGTCCATGCCGCCCGGTGTGTTTTTCGACGGAACCAGCCGGTCTGAGTCCAACGGCTCGGCCGGCTCGATGTGGGCCAGATACAACGCCAGCATGTTTCTGAGCCCGTCTTTGGTGCCGCGCGTCGGCTGGTGGTCCGGGGCGGCCGCCAGGCGTTTCCTGACTGCCGGCGTCGGCCATTCGGGGGGTGTCTCGACGCCCAGCCACTCGGCGAGCCACGGCAGGGCTTCGGCCGGGACGGCCTGGGGATCGAACAGCGCCGTCGTGGTCTCGATCTCCCGTTCGAGATCGGTGAACAGCGTGCCGAACACCGCCAAAAACTGTTCGAGAGTGCCGTTTTTGCCCTGTTTCTGATAGATCTCGGGAAGATATCGCAGATACGACTGGCGAGGCCAACTGGCCCGAACCGACTCCACACGTGGTGAGAATCGCCTGGTTCCGACGAGTTCGAGCCGCACGGTCAGATACCGGCCAGTTGCGGCCGCCAACAGAATGTCGTCGGCTGTGTCAGCTGTCTGCCAGCAGCCCTCAGTTGCGGTCTCAGCTGCCGCCAGCGTGCGGTCCTGTGCCTCCCGTATTCTTGCTGGCGAGTGGTCGCTGTGCTCGGCGAGGTCGTCTGGCTCGCTGGCGAGAAACTCCCAGACGGTCTCGATGCCCGCCGCTTCGAGCACCGAGTCGGCCACTCCACACACCGACGCCAGCGGCTCCTCGAGCGGCGTCGGCTCGTCGCTCGCTACGTACGCTACCTGGAGCTGTGTGCCAGCCGCTGGCTCGTGGTGATCGACAACCAGCCGGTGCCACTGGACTGCCTCACTGCCGGCATCGAACTGCCGGTAGGCGACGCCGGCTGTGGCTCGGTCCGAGTTGCCATCTGTTCCCGACTCCTGGACGAGTTCGATTCCACCGTCACGACCCGCCACGTTCCGGCCGGCACACTGCCGCCAGTCGGCAGCTGTCAGTGTTGTTCGCTGTGAAAAATCCATTAGTCACCACCTCCCGCCGTCCCACGGCAGTCGATCTCGACGGCCTCGAGTGTGAACAGCGTCGAGTCGTCGATTAGCAGCTGTCCATCGGTGGTGACTGTTGTGTCGCCGACTGTTCGGATCGTCAGCTCCTTGACGTCGTCGACTGCGGGCAGTTCGTGGACGGTCTGTCGGAGATAGCGTTCCGAGAGCGACTGTCCGAACGGCCAGCCGTTGCCGTCGGGGCCACCGAGTGGATCGAGTGTGGACCCGAGGTGGCGTTCGACTTGTCGCCGGGCCTCGCCCTCAGTGTGAGTGGCTGTGGGGCCCACTGCTAGCTCGACTGTCAACTCGACGTACTTCGGCCCACGAACCTCGATCCGGTCGCCGAGCAGTCGGTGGCGGTCGAGATACGTCTCGACTGCCTGTGTGAACCCCTCGCTTGGTGTCGGACGCTGGACGTCCGGCGGTGCGTGTGGCACGACGATAACCCTGATCGGCTCGCTGTCGGTTTCGGGGAGCCGGACGGTGCTTCGGGCGACGCGAACGCCTGGCGTCGACTCGGCGAGCGCGCCGTACTCGTCGGCCCTCACGGCTCGCTGTGTGGTTTCGAGCTCCGCACGACAGCGGTCGATCGCTTCCTCAAGCGGTTCGGCATCCCTCCCGCCGGTTGCTGGCCCCAGTGGCTCGATTTCGACTGCCGGCAGTGAGTCAGTCTGGTCGCTAACCGACCAGCGAGCATTCTCGGAAACGTTGCCCACAGTGCCACCGCCAGCCTCGTAGCTCGCCTGCATCGGGGCCCCGGCCGGTGGATGGGCTCCGCGCTGGCCGTCGCCAACCGTGAGTTCGCCCGCGGCTCGGTCCAGGACGTAGTGGCAGTCGGTCGGCCCAGAAGCGTCGAAGTCCGACACCTCGGTCCACGGCTCGCCGTCACCGATGACGGTCGCCTCCAGGACGGGCGCGTGCTCGAACTCGTATGTTCGTGTTGCTCCGCCGGCCGGCCCGTCGTCGGCCGGTGTGAGCTGTTCGTCGTGTCCACAGCAGTGGCTTGCAGTGACGACGTTCGGCTGCATGGTTCGGCACTGCGGCGGGATCTCGTACCCCCCACGCGTGAGCCGACACCGAATCCACACTAGGCCGGCTGGGCTGTCGAAACAGCCAGCCTCGTCGCATCCCCACGCGGCTGGCTCCCAGGGCTCTGGCCGTTCGAACGTGATGACACCGCGTTCGTAGAGGCTGTTGGTCGTATCCGCTCGAACGTCCAGCCGTTTCCAGTCGGCCTCGCCAGTCGGTGGATACACCCCGCAGTACTCCCAGCACAGCTCGACCGAGGGATCGAACAGTTCCGTATCGCCTGGTGAGGCACTCGGAAGCGCACCCTCGTCGTACTCGACGAACAGCTCCAGTTCCGCCCCCGCAAAGGGGTCGCCGTCGAAGCCGACCGCGAACCAGTCGCCGGCAGTCGGCTCGTTGCCAAACAGTCGATACCGCATCCCGTCGGTTTCGTTGGCGTTCGTCCGACTCTCGCCGTTGACGACGACAGCTTCGACGCTGCTGTCGGTTACAGTGATGGGGGAGTCGGTCTCGAACGGCAGCTGCTGGCTGCCGTCGTCGGCCAGCAGGCGGGTTCCCGCGGGCAGTCGGCCGCTACCGTCGGTCGGCGAGATCTCGAGTGTCACTGTGGCTGGCTGTGGCGGTGTTGGTTCACCGCCCAACAGCTGGAGGTATTTTTTCCGGTGTCTATCGGTGAGCTGGTCGGCCTCGTAGATGTGGGTATCTGTGAGCCACGCCAACAGCTCCAGGATCGTGATTCCTGGATCATGCGGGTTGAAATCAGTCCACTCGTCGGTCCGGGCGGCGATCCGCTGTTTGGCGTTCTCTACCAGCTCCTCGTAGCTGGTGTCGTCCAGCTCTGGGAGTTCAAGGCTCATTCTCCGCCTCCAGTGTAAGTCGGTGGCTGCCGCTGCAGACCAGGCCGTCGGCCGGCAGCGCTGGTGGGGTGGGCGTTGCTCCGAGCCGCTGTCGCTCGCCGTCGACGCGAAGCGTCACCGACAGCGCGCGCACGCTGGTGACGCCTGCTGTCTGCTGTAGCTGTCGGCTGATCGCCGCAGCTGTCGGCGGCTCGCCGAACGCCCACCCCTTGCTGCTGTTGCCGTCCAGTGGATGGAGAAACGCCGACAGCCGCTCGCTGATCTCGGCGCTGAGCTGCGAGCGACTCTCGGCGCGGTCGACGCCGAGTGTGGCCTGCACATCACACGGGATGTAGTTCGGTCCGGAGACGCTGAGTTTCGCATCCGGGCCGCTCGTCAGTCGGGCTGGTGCGGCCTCGCCNAGCGTTTTCTCCAGCCGTGTTTCGACTGCCAGCGACGGCGTCGGCCGNTCGCAGTCGTCGTCTGGAACGACGANCACTCTGACCCAGCCTGGCTTTCGGCTGCCTGCTGGCCCGCGGTTCGGCTGACAGTCGGCGCNCGCAAGCGTTCGGACCGTGCGTATNGCGATATCCTCGTAATCCTGCGGNGTGACNGCCCGGCCGCGGCTGCGAATCTCGCCTGCGGNCCGNTCGGCGACTGCCGGCGTNGGCTCGATTGGCGTCCCGCCCGCCCCGCTGAATGGGTTNTCCACCGACTCGACCAGCGAGATCGGCGTTTTCAGTGCCTCGACCGCACCGCGTGGGACGTTGCCCGCCGGTCCTCCGCCGGTTCGGTACGTCGCCCGAATCGAGTCGACTCCTTGGGGTGGAACCGCCCCACAGTCGCCGTCGCCGAACTGGATGGTGCCGTCGGTTCGATCCAGCCGATAGACTCGCCCGTCGCCTGCTGTCAGTCGATCGACGGCCTGCCAGCGAACCCAGACGGCCGTCTGTTCGCCCCGGTCGTCGGTGACGATGTCGATGCGGTCGGGGTCGGTCTCCTGGAGAGCCCGTTGGTCGGCTCTCGACAGCCTGGCCGACTCGTCGACCCACAGCTCACAGTCAAGCAGTGGTCCGTGGGCACAGGTGAACTGTTGGTCGGCCGAGCCGTCGCTTGAGCCGAGTATTTCCGCTTCGACTGTGCGGGCGTTGTCGGCCCACTGGGTGTTTGGATACAGTCCCTCGACTATCGGCGGCGGCCGCTCGCCGGCGGTGTCGGCTCGGGACGCTGAGAGCCCAAACTGGTCGTCAGTGATCACGGCTCGAATCCAGTGACACGTCGTACCGAACCGTTCGGTGGCCACTGTCGGCTTGCTGAACGTCAGGCTGACGACGCCCTGTTCGGTCAGGCTGTTGGTGCCGTCGGTGGCGGTGAGCCGCGCCCAGCTGTCGGTTTCGGGATCGACGCAGTACTCCCACCGAACGCCGGGATCGAACCCCGTGGGGTACTCCGTGGCTTCGAGTGGAACAAAAATCGGGATCGGCCCCTTTTTGAGCGGACCGTCGAAGCCGAAATACAGCGTCTGGGACGCTACACGGGGCGGTCTGAACGGCCGGCTGTCCTCGGTCGACCACGGCTTGAACTGCCCATTGTTTTCGGCGAGTAGCTGTGAGGGCCTGCTGCCGGCATGGTCGTAGGAAATCGTGACTGTACTGAACCGCGGTCGTTCGGCTGTGGCCTCGCGGTCGGCCGCCAGCGTCGCTCCGAGATCACCGTAACTGCCGGCGATCAGGCGGCCGCGAATCCAGTGGGCATGCTGGCCCNAGACGGCTGTCGATTCGACNTCNTCNGGAACGACGAACGAGAGTTNGCCGGCCTCCTGGAGGCTCGCCGTTCCGTCCTCGGCATCCAGGCGGGTCCATCCCGAGCCGTTCCAGTACTCCCAGGAGACCACCGGTGGTTCCTCAAGCGCGCCGAACTCTGCCGTTGGGCCGTCGGCCGCCGTCTCGGCTGACTCGGGTGGCTCCAATGGTTCGTCCGGTGGCTCGAAGGAGAGCTGGATCTGNGCGCCGGGTTTGGTCAACGCCTCGTCGCCTGCGAGATACAGCGTCGAGGAGGGCTGTGGGAACTGGCCCAGCGGTTCGATATCACCGCTGCCGTCGACGGCGAGCGGCACGTCGTCGACGAACGCACTGTCTGGAACGGACTGTTCGCGGTCGCCTGGCGCGCTGGTCGTCACCGAGAGCGTCTCGATACTGGTCTCGAAAAGAGCCGCGGTCGGCTCGACCACCCGGCACCGAACCCACCGGCTGTCCGTTCCGTCGACGCCCGTTTCGACGAACTCGCCGGGGAGCTGTCGGCGTGTCGTACAGCCAGTGTCCCCGTCGTCGGGGAGCCGGTCGAGCCGGCTGCGAAGCGACTCGCCGGCTGTGTCGACGGGCGGCAGTCGGTGCCAGCCTTCGGCGTCGGCCTCGTCGTCGGTTGGCTCGCCGTTTTTCTTCCCGTAATACTCCCAGACGACGCTTTTCTCGAACTTGTCGGCGATCCGGCCGTCGATCTCGATTTCGAGCACCGCGCCGCTGTCGAGTTCGAACAGCGACTCGTCGCCCAGATACAGCGCGTGTTGCTGGCGGTTTTTCCCGGCAAACAGCTGCTCGCGACCGCCCTCAGCGAGCGAGCCGTGGCTGGTGAGCCGGTCCTGGACGGGATCGACAGCATACAGTTCGACAAGCGAGGCTGGTGTCGCCTCGAACCCCGCCTCGGGCGGTATCTCGAAGACAGTCGTCTCGTCGTCGCGCGTCGAGGCTGTCACCTGGGTGCCGCCGGGAACCTGGACGTTTCGGTCGATATCAGCTGCCGGTTCGACCGACAACGGCAGCCGGGCAGCCTGCGGCGGCTGTGGTCTTTTGCCCAGCGTGTGGAGAAACCCTGCGCGATGCTTTTCGGGGAGGCGGTTGAGCCGCTGGATCACCTCGCCACCGAACTCCGCGCCGACCGCCAGCAACTGGTCGGCCATATCGTCGGGCTCTGGGTTCCAGTCGTCGACGTACTGGTCGGCCAGGTCGGTCAACTCGTCGTGCAGCTCGCTGGCTGTTCGATCGTCGACCGTTGGTGGTCGGCTCAGCTCTCCGTTTCGGCTCACCCGTCGCCCTCCGTAATGTAGAACGGATACACCATATTCGAGAGGCTATTGGTGGTTCTGACGTGGTACTCGATGTCGATCAGGACCTTGGTGGGATCCTCGCTGTCCGTCCGCGCCTCGACCGACTCGATATCGATTCGTGGCTCCCAGCGAACCAGGGCCTCCTGGACGCTGCTTTCGATCAGGTTCAGCGTCGCGGGCGTGGCCGCCGAAAAGACGTGTTTGTGAATATCGCAGCCGAACTCCGGCCGCATGAGGCGTTCGCCTTTGGCAGTGCCCAGGATGATTCGGATCGACTCTTGGATATCCTTGTCAGCACTCGACAGCCTAATCGCTCCCTTTCTGTCGGTCTCGACCGGAAAGCTCCAGCCCGTTCCAAGAAACGTATCGCTCATTCGATTCACCCGATCAGGACCGACGGACAGCCCGCGGCGATGGTGTTCGGCGGCCCGTTTTCGATGATCGTATCGCCCATCCGGGCGGCGGGTCGTCCGTTGATAAACACCGAGCGACTGCCTTTCAGGACGGGGCCGCCGACGTGGGGGACACCGAACGTCGCCAGCGGGCAGCTGTGTCTGTCCAACACTCGCCAGGCGGGTTTGGTGCCGACCAGGACGTTCGTGCTACACTTTCCGACCAGCGGCGTTCCGTGGGCGGTGGGATCGCCGAGGCGCGCAGCGGGTTGCATCAGTTAAGGAATATCATCTTCCCATTCATATTTAAAATCGCGCCCGCCTCAAGCGCCATCGCCATCGTGCTCTCGATATCAACCGAGCCATTGCTTGCGAGCTCGACCGACGAGTTACTCGAGAGATCCAGTGACTGTCTGCCGTTGATATCGACTTTTGTGCCACGAACGTTGATTTTCTCGCCGCTGAGTTCGAGCGTGTCGGCGGCCTCGATGGTGAGGCTGTTTTTCTCGGCGTCCAAGCGAATCCGGTTGTTGCCGCCGGTGTCGGCGATCTCGATTCGCTCGCCGCCATCCGAGTCGTCCAACTCGATTGTGTGGCCCGCCTTCGTCTCGATTCGCAGTCCGCCGTCGGTTTCGCCGTCGTCGAACTGGAGTCGATGACCGGCTCGGGAGACGAGTTCGCGGATATCGTTGTCCTCGTCGGCCTCCTGTGGCGGCTGCTTGTCGCCGTTCCAC
>SL_4KL_010_BRINEDRAFT_10001840_pt1 | contig 11887 bp, 7 predicted proteins | sample SodLak_010_BRINE_2_FD_10664 | JGI IMG/M metagenome (IMG submission 10664) | reverse complement strand
ATCAAAATATGGGCGAGCGATTTGTCGCGCTGTCAGATGAAGTATGTGAGTTACTGGATGATTGGCTAGAAAACACTCGTCCCGCCGTTACCGATGATAACGGACGGGAGCCGCTAATCACGACGCCTGAAGGTCGAGCGCACACAACAACGCTACGAGGCGATTGCTACCGATATACGAGGCCCTGCGTGGTGAATCAAGAGTGTCCTCACGAACGCGACATCGACACTTGTGAGGCGACTTCTTATGATGAGGCTTCCAAGTGTCCTTCAGTAGTGAGTCCTCACGCACTGCGTAGAGGTGGCATCACACACGCACTACAAGAAGGATGGCCAATGAAAGCTGTAGGCGACCGAGCGAATGTGAGTGAAACGGTCCTTTCGATGCATTACGACTCACGTTCCGAAGCAGAAAAAATGGAACAACGGAGACAATACCTAGACGACTACTAACGAACTACCCTGTGGAACCTATCCAAACTAAAATTTGGTGAGAATGCCGACGATAGGTGCGTCATCATGCCTCAGCTTCCGGAATTTGACTTACTCAACTGCACCCACATCGCCAAGCCCAGCTTTGAGTTTCTCTCGTAGTGCTTGATTAATACTGCGACCCCGACGCCCATAGTGAATTTCCATATGGCACGACGGACACAGTGCAGCAACAAATGACGGATCGTCCGCTCCACCATCTCCCAGTTCATCTACGTGATGCACTTCCAAATACGGGTCACCGTCTGGTTTTATAAATGGTGCGCGGTCGCCGCAGAACTCGCATATACCGTCTGCACGTGCCCGCGCAAACCGACGAATCTTAGCTGACCGAACATACTTCGCCCCAGATATAGAATCTGATGTTTCAGAACTCTCTACAACCGGGTTTTCTGTTGCGTCTTTTTCAGCCTCCTGTCTTAATTCGCGTAACTCCTCAGTCACCTTGATATCTGGAATTGGTGTTGCAGCCAACCCTTCTTCATCCACATCGGGAATGTCTACACTAGCCCCAATTTCTCTGTCTTTCCTGACATCCCATTCTCCAGAATCTGTATCTTGTAATTTTGTACGATTTTCAGACTGTGGAGTTGATTTCACCTCGTCAGATCCCTCATCGGCGGTACTATCAGCTGACGCTGCACTCATGTCCGAATCATCAGGGATTTTAGTAATGTGTGTTTTTGATTCATTTTCCTGTGGGCCCGATGCTTGATTTTCCTTGATTTGATTGAGTGTATTGGAATCTGAATCTTCCGATTGAGCTGATTCTCTGTTATTTTCACCTGTCTCTACTATTTTTTCATTAGACGCTTGTTTATCACTAATCTCACCAGTCAGTCCATCTATTTTTGTCTCCATCGAACTACTATTTTGACTGGACTCTACAGTCCACACACCAAACTCAGCGGGAACAACTGGGCGGGCCCAAACCTCTGGATCATCATTTGTCTTGCTGAGTCGCTCCTTGGTGATCTCTGTGTGTCCTCCGGAAACAAAGTAACTCAGCCAATTTGTATCTGGTTGCGGTTCCGGGATTTGATCTAATTCGTCTACAGAAACAGGGTACGATTGTCTCAAATCCTCAACAATCATACGCAATTCATTCGACGGAACGAATGTATTGAACCCTGTTTTTGAAGTGATCCTTTTTGCGCGGTCAACGTGTGTTACGCCTTCCATCACTTTATCCTTAGAGTTATACCCGCGAGCGATACTCTGAAGACTACTCCGGGAATCTTGTGTCGCTTCGTTTGCGGCCCCGATGAAACTCTGCACAGCTTTAAGTTCCAAATTGCAGGCTTTCAAATAGGCGCGAATCTCATCACCGGCATCCGTTTCCTCAATCTCCTCACGTAATTTCACAAGCTGTTCCCGCTCGTTTTCAATTTCCTGTATATCAATTTCAGTTTTATCTTTTGTGAAAACAATTTTAATTAATGGTGCGTGAGCCGTCAAAACAGCATTAAATAATAACTCCTCAGGTGGTAACTGCTCATGGGCACGCATCGATATATTATACGCTTTCTCGTACTCTTCTTCCCTATACGCTAATTCGGCGATCTGCAGACAAACGTAGTAATTGTGGAACTGCTCAATGTCTTGGTCGTTTACGCCAACGGCGAAACCGGATAAACGATCACGAGCAACGTTACCAATTTGTATCTCAATCTCATCTGATTCTACAGCTGTTAATATCGGTGATTCAATCGGGAGCTCTTCCCCGACACCAACGGCGAATGCCTCATCTCGCCCTGTTATCGTTGTTGCAACGCGATCACCAAAATCAGGGATGTGTGCTTCAGGTAGTGCTGTCACTGTTGGAACCACTGAATCAGTGTTAATATCAGACGCACCCAGCGTTACTGGTTCATCAATGTCGGGAAGATGACTCGTTTCGATGGGCAGACCATCAATAATGGTATACCCACCGGTTGTTTTAGGAAGTCGAACGAGCAATAGATTATTACTGGCGCGTAAGAGACTCCGGGCAGCAACGCTCACCTCAGTAATTGGATCTCCATGATCACTCACAGCAGCAACTAACATATCACCACGAGAGACAACATCTACAGTAGGAATTTTAACAAGATACCCTCCAGAGATTCCGAGAGCATCTTTTCCGTGCCGTCCTATTATCTCCACATCGATGTCTTCATCGGTTTTAGGGGGGTGAGCCAACGAAACAATTAATCTATCTGACTTTTTTTCTTTTATTTGCACTCTGATTTCTTCCCCTTTGCATTCGTCTGAGAACGCTCTGATTTCGGCACAAATCACTGGTAAATTTTGATAAGATCCGACTAAATATCCCTTGTATTCGACAATTTCTAAATCAATCTCGTCCCCAACATGAACATCTAAGCATTCACTTGCACTGACCTCTGTAATGTCGCCCTTTTGTTTTGTGACCTTAACAGACACCTCATCACCTACGGAGACAAAACTTGCATCTGGAAGCCTCACTAGATATTCATCAAACACTGCAATCCCATTCTGCCTATGTAAGCCAAGAATTTCCGTTTTCAATTTTCCTGAATTCTCAGGAAGATTCAGTAGCGATACAGTCGCTTTATCAGGTTCAATCTTCTCAATTACACCGCGAATTTTTTTGTTCTCACACTCAGCTGGGAACGCATCAACCCCTGAACAGACAACCGGATATCCATGGTAAGTACCGACACACATATCGCCATTAGCATCCTTAATTTCGAATGTGATCTCGTCACCAACCTGTATCGGTATCTCATCTTCAATAGTACTGAGTAAATCCCACCTTGCTTCGATTGCCTCATCATTCTTTCCAGTAACAACTAATCTATCTGGTTCTAAATCACATGTTTTGACAGGAACTACATCAATGGGTATACCATTCCAAACAATCCGTCGATTCTGCGCGCGAGACTCTATTAAGACGCTATCAAGCTCATTAACCCCGAATCCATCTTGATGAACATCCAAGACAGTTTTGCCGACAAAATGGGACTCCGCTTTCTCGGTAACTGTGACTCTCAACTCACTTCCAACTTGATACTGTCCCGTAGATATGAATACAGGAATGTGTGCCTTGGTAATACCTATACATCCTGTTTCCACTTGATCAACAATATTGACCATGATTTCATCATTAAGAGAAGGATGTTCATCTTTGGCCGCCGTGAAACATGACTCAACCGTGACAAACTCACCATCTCTCCCAGTAACTGTTACCGGTGTCCCACCCATCGGTATAAGTGGACCATTCATTACCGCGAGAAGGTATTGACCACCCTCATTACCACCCACAGACTGTACGACAACCGCGTTTTCGATTTTATGACCCTCATACACGATACTCTCGTGGTGCAACGGTGAACTGACCGTGATCAACAATTCTTCTTGTAGATTCTCTAGACTATCTTGTGAACCTATTCCAATCGACTCTTCGATAGAATCTATGCTAACTCCAGTCTTTGCCTGCATCTCGGTTAAATAGTCTTCAGTAATCAAGTGCTTCGTTATACATATTCCAAATGTACCGCTATTATACACAAACACGACGGTCTCCCCTACCACTTTTTGAGGTAAATCCCCCAGATTTACCTCGTTGTTCAGATTCTCTGTTGGTCCAATCTCAATATCGCCTGGTTTAACAATTGCATTACCCGACCCACTCAACCGATCTACCTTCCCAATAAATAACGGGCTCTGGCTGCTCATGCTCTCTGGAATCCCTTATATTAAATACTCTTACGGAGTCTTAAACCCTTGACATTATCACCTTCGATTCTGTCTTCACTCAAAAGTGCCAGAAAGTTGTTAAGCTACTGTCTAGTTCAGTCATTGGCGTTCTCTGAACTACCGTAACTCGATCTGAAATCTACGGGTAATTGCTATTTTTCTGCGTTTGATATAATTTTGTCTTGTGGAAGACCCAACAACTCTGCTGCCTGTTTAAGCATATAATTACGATGCTGGCTGATTTCAGACGGTGACCAATCACTATACCGACCATCGGCAACAGCATCAACCAAATCAAATGATGACTTCGGATAATTGCCGTTACCTCGATAGATTTCGACTTTCTCCGGAAATGATCGTTGCCCAACCGATTGATTTAGATCATACTGTAGTGGTATAAGATTGCCAATTGAATGTTTCAAATTCTCTGCCTCTTCTTCAGTAAATCGGCTACTCCAGTACGTATGACCGCTACTATCCTCATTCCATGCCTTGGGGAGAATATGCTCGATGTGGAGGCCAGAGCCGGTAGATATCCTCTCAACTTTTCGTTCGTTGGATAACTGGTACTCAATAGCTACCAGCAGATCGCTGTGCCAGTTTTCGTGGTACACATCATCTGAAGTGAGGCTATCCCTCACCTTAGAAGCGATTTTTTCACGTTGACGTTTATCATCAATATATTCTTTTACACCTTCGACACCCTCCCCGGAATTGATTCGTTTCAGAATGGCACGCGACGGGACCTTTGTTTTCGACCTATAATGCCCCCCAATCATGTATGAGTAGTAGAGCTGTACAAGACATTTCTTTAGTTCATGAAGATCAGAAATATTTTCCAGTCGGGCTGCAATAAGAATCGTTTGCCAATATCTTCGTTGGCCGTGATTTTCCAACATGAAAATCCACTTGTCTGCGTCATTTTGACTAGCGAGATACTCGTTGACGAAGTCTCGAATCGCTCTGATTTCTGTGATCGGGTTAGATACATCTAATTCACCCACCAAATCTTCGTATGAACTGTTATTTACTTCCGACTCTGTGAGGTAGAAGCGGTACCAACTGAGTATACTGTCCAATTGATCATAGTCTCCGTCAAGTTTGTTAACGATCTCTCGCCATACTTCAATAAAATCACTTTCTCTATCCTCACTAACATAACTAAGTAAATAACTTTTCACCTTATCTGTCAGTGTGAGATCTTTCCCGCGTGTATTTATAGTCTGAAATATCCTGATCGCTTCTTGAACATTCCCAGTCCTGATTCGCACCATGTGAACTCTATCATCAATATACTCTAGGAATAATTCTAACTCACTTTTGTCACCTGCGAATTCATCTTCTATGTAATCTGCAATATGTGACGCACTTCTAGCATACCTGTTGTCCGCGTCCAAATCCAACGTTTCCAGAACGGTTTGACGAAAGTCTGCATTTTCTCTGGTCTCAAGTCGCCATTGTTCTCTTGTTCGGTCTTTCAACCGTACAGAGACAATATCATCTCCTTTCTTGGAGGGAGTTACTCCATAGTGATGATTTAGAACAGCATACAGCAGGGTTAGTGTTGTTATCCTTTGTTGTCCATCAAGTATCTCAAGACGTGAATCTCGGGCACGATCATTACCTACAACAATAATTGAACCTAAATAATAAGACGAGTCGTTCTGTTGGGTAGCTTCTTCAGATTCTGTCTGAGAAAATCCCGACTCTCTGAACGCGGTTGTCAGGTCATCCATTAGCTGAACCACGTGTTTTTCACCCCAACTGTATGGCCTCTGATATGGTGGGATTTCATAGAGTGCTTTTTCTCCCGTGAATAACTCGAAGCATTGGTAATCGTCTGCATCAAATCCTTGTCTCATATCACACCGTTCACTTGGAGTGCATTTATCAGTTATCCAGATTATCTTCTAATTATCCTTTTTTGAATCCGATTCACGGGAATGGTAAGTAGATCCTCTAAAATCGTCAATTGACGAGATTTCAACAGTCCCCCCAGAACCACATTCGCTATTTCATACTCCACGAAAGCGATTCGACGGTCGGGAACTGCTGTTTCGCTTTCTGTGGTGGGTTATAATATTCTGATTTTATATCGTCGTACCCAAATTCAGGTGGAATAAGAGCACAAGCTTGAGCAAGAGCCTCATCTGCAGTGTGGGTGATAACGCGGATTCGGGTGTTTTGTTCGAATAACCGTACAGCCAACGCGACTATGGATGCATCCCGCCAATTGTTAGTATTTGGATACTTAATCTGTTGGTTCAAATAGTCGTCTGCGAGATGCTGTGCCTGTTCGACGGGATCACTGATCTGGTCAAATGCCGTATTCCGATTAGTTGGTAGCGGAGTTGCGACGCGAATCCATCCTTCTTCGATGCCTGTATCAAGATACGGGTTTTTCGGTGGTTCCACTCCGTAGTTCGTCAACTCACGATAGACCGATGGTGGAACCCAGAGTTCTGTATCAGCCTCGGAGACAGCTTGTTTTAGAGATCGTAAATGGGGACTTGGTGATTTCCCCAGACTTCGAAAGATGACTGTATCCACAATATTAGCTGTGAACAGATGTTCTGACCGAGTCATCTATTCGTCGGTCAACTCAGACTGTAGCTCGTTATCGTCCATGTCATCGGGAGTATATGTAGTCAGGCTAGGGTCGTCATCTCCGAGGTCGTGAACCTCGTAGAGTGCTTCAACCAAATCGTAGGTTGTTCCGTGTGAGAGATCGGTCAACGTAGCGATTTGTCGGATCGTGACATCGCCGTCGCTGTGTGCATTGACCAAATCGTGCGCAAGTGCAAATGTGACAAATCCGTGTTCGTCACAGACTCGGTTGATGACAGGGTATGGATCAGACTGTGCTATAACTGCAACGAGTGTGGGAGTGATTGTGACCTCTATCCCACGAATTGTGAGCGTCAGTTCGAACTCTTCTGCGTCGTAAGTGCTTGTTCCATCGCTGTTTTCAGTTTCAGTAATGAGTCCTGCCCGTTCCAACCTGTGTAGGTACTCGTAAACGGTCTTTTTTGAGACAGCTACTTGATCGATGAGTTCGGGAGCCGTCACACCTGGCGACTGCCGGATAGCAGTGTACAGGTCAGCAAGGTTTGTATTTGTCAGTAGGTCTGTGAATGTAGGAAGCCCGGTAATCATGGCGGGACCATTGCCTGCGTTCCGCACGTGTTCGGTATCGTAACTCATTGTGTAGTGTTACGAAACTCGAAATCATAAACGTTGGCATCAATCAACGCTGGAGACGCCAGAAGGCCATCATCTGTATTGATGAACAGATGGATCAGGTCGGTAGTAACCGTCGACGGGCAGTCATCCTCATAGCGAGTGGAATCACACAGCACAAACCCTTGGTTCTGACCCACTCCGGGTAGAAGTCCCTCACAGAGGTGATAACAAAGACAGATAGAGTCCGGAATCTCACAGAACAGTCATCAATAGTAGATAGAAACTATGACGACTCAACAGACAAATTGGAAGACCTTGCTGAAAAGGTCGCAGAAGAGTTCAAGTCGCACCGACAACCAGACGAATTCAAAAAGATCTCCCCGATAGTATCTGGCAGCGATTCAGGTCAACAAACGCTAATCGTTCACGTTGACGGAGAAGACGCAGTTTCCTTGGCAGATCGTGTAGAAGAGTTTCTGCACCAACAAGGGGCACGAACTCAACGTGAGCATCACTCCGAATCCGATGTACGCGTGCTAGCGACGGTCGACTGAGTCGCAAGCCACGCTTTTATTTTTTAATTGTAGTATTTGATTAATTTGAAGAAAAAATACACGAAACTGCATAAGTAAATTTGCCCCAACCCCAATAGGCTTATTTATTAGCTGTTGATTCACCCATTAACAACTGCTGATGAGTTCTCCACTATCCCTTTTTTCTGGAATTTCCCCTTGGATTGCCGGAGTTATTGGAGGTCTGTTAGCAAATATCGCGGCAAACTGGCTGTGGAGAAAATATACGAAACCCAAATTAGTATTTGAAAAGGTAACTGAAACAGATTTTGTGGTAGATAGCAGTGGCGACCCTCAAGCAAGGCGATTTAACATATTAGTTAGAAATGATGGAAAGAAAGCAGCAAAAAACTGTAAGCCAAAGATCCGGTTGAAAGGTAAAAATCAACAAAGCAAATACAATGTTGAAACTACTGTATGTTGGGCAGAAGGTGATAATCCTGCCCGGATTACAATCAATCCAGGTGAGACGGCTGCATTTGAATTTTTCAAAATACTAGTTGTAGAGGAGGAAGAAGGCGTAATCAAAACGGAAAAATCATTTTATGTGCAATTTCCAGATTCCTCTGCAGAGAACGAAACCGGAGATATTATTGAGTGGTTATATGACAATGAGTTCATAAGAGTACAGGGTGCAGATTTCCATGACAAGATTGAGAAAGATCTGTTTGAAAAACTGATTTGGGAAGAGAATAACGTAATTGTGACCGCTGAAAATACCAGTAAAATTGAGGGGTGTGTCTCACTTAATACAGATGTAGAAGATTCACAGGGCCTCGTGGGGTTGAGAGCAAATGTAATCCCGAAATAAATCTGCATTTTAATTTGTTAGTCCAAAATCAATATATAGAACCAGTTTGTTAAATCTGGATATGGCACTGGTTCAGCGACCGGAAGATACCCTATCGGATGCGTATTCGATTTTAGACAATCTTTCAGGTACCGCGACTCAAGAATTTTTGTTGGCATATGAATCACAGACAACAGAAAGTATCCTTGGCGAAGATGACCAAACCATCTATCGATTTGAAAAATTTGCCGAAGATGACGAAGCTGTGCTGGAATTGTTGCGAGAGCGTTCATTGGAAGTGCTGGACAATCAGGTCACCGCGGTGGTCGAAAACGAAAATAAATCGATAGAAGAATACAGCATTGCTAATCGAAAAAAAGAGGACGCACTGTTAGAATATGTTAATACAGATGATATCGAGAATTTTGATAGATTCGAAGGGTTGCTCGATACAACGCCGATAGGAGAAAGTGAATTTAGACCTGAAGATCGACCAGCGTTCCAGGCATATCGAATAGTTGAGGATAATGAGGTTGTGTTCGCGGCACTGCAAAAGTTCACCCAGCGACAGATTCTCTCAGAAAGCGATGGCGTCAAATTAGCGTTCGAAAATGACTCAGATGATTATGATCCGTTTACTGGAACAGTAATTTCTTTTTTACATAACATTGATTGCTTCTATTTTGGAGGATCAATCTATATTTTGAGTGCGACTCGGTTTGAGGATCTTTTCGATTATCTCCACGAATATAAGAACGATGCAGACGATGTTCTAACTACGGTCAAAGACTCAGATATTAATATTGCTGATTTTGACCGATTCGTAGAGTCGATAAAAAATGATCGTCGAGCACTCAGAAAAATGAGAGAAATCAAGCAAGTAGGAATCTACAATGATTTGACGCGAGACGAGGTTAACCAAATAGTGACGGACTTCGACCTTTCAATTGATGTTGAGGAAGGAGCCGAAGATGAAGAATGGACCATTGCAATCCCAGACATGAGAAAAAAGTGGGATATTATCAGACTGTTAAATGACGACCACTTGTATTCTGATCTCTCCAAAGACCGATATCAAGTCTACGGCAAAGACAGCCGCTCTGAATAGGCGTATTGACGATAATTTCTCAGGTATGCTGCATAACCAATCAACATTATAAAAGATAGTTCAACAGTTCCATTCAGTTATCCCGTGATACGCCGAACAAACCGCTGGAACGATGACGGCGAACTCCATGGTCGACTTCCAAGCCAGTTCTCAAAGGCTTCTGGCTCACGAATGATTACGTCGAGCCCACGACGGTCAGGTCGACAATAGAGAGGGATAGAGCGGATATATTCCGTGTAGTCGAATCGCATCTCCTGGTCGAACCGGATTTGAATTCCTTCATCGACGACAGACACAGTCACTCTATCAGAGCCAAGCAGCTCCTCCCAACGGTCCCGACCGATATCATGGACCGTCTCTGCAGGGACTTCTGGGAAATATGGTGGTAAGGGGCGTCCAGCGTACGCGTAGAGAGATTGCATCACTGCTCGTACTTCAACGGAGGGTGGCGCATGTGTTCCCGAGGGCTGTAAACTGAGGTCTGTACGGAGATACTCGTGTGCGAACCAAGAGAAGACAGGGTTGTCAGTGGCGATTACGCGGTTGACTTTTGCTTGCCCTTCCTGGTCGTTTGGGTCGAAGTGAACATCGAAATTGAGCAGTCGCATTCGTTCACGGATTGCTCCGGCTGGCCGCTTGTCATTCGATATAAAACAAAATCGAGGGAAATGTAGCCCTGGTTGCCAGTGGTCAGTCCAGTAGTTCCGCAGTAGTGTGAGTGAGTTCACTCGGTCTGCCTTGATGTCATCGACAACCAATGGGAAGCAGGTGTCTGCCGCCCGTAATGCTCGAAGCTTTCGAACGTCGATGTCATCGGCATCAACAGGCCTGTCCACACGTCCGCATGAGAGCAGCGAGAGAGCGAACCGGGCAAAGGTCCCTTTTCCAGAGGACGGATCGCCATGGATGTACAGCATCGGCAACGTTTTGTCGAGCTCTTCGAGCCCTTCCGACCGATAAAACTCGGCATGGCGTGCTGCAAACGGAGCCCAGAACATCCAGAGTAGTGCTTCAAACAGTGTGGCACGAAGCCCATCTTGGTCGTTCGTACGACCATAGTCTGCGACAAGGTCAAAGTATGACTCCATATGAGCTAACGCCTCATCGACCACTCCAGGGTCACTTGGGAGCGGCTCAGCAAGGTCGTAGACGCGACCGTCCGCATGAAACCGCAGCTCAGGTTTTCCGTCGACAGTGCGGTATCGCATCGGAGGAACCCCGAACTGCCGCGTCGAAACCTCCTGGAAAACACCTGGTGTAAGTGTGAGCGTGTCTTTCGTAACACTCCCACCTGCGGCAGTGAACTGCTTCATGATACCATCTTTGGCAGCCTGGTCCAAATGAGCCAATGAGAGTGATACTCGGTGATTGGGAAGCCCATCAATCGAAACGGCATCGGATGATGTGTTGCTGTCGGCCTCGGTAGCCCGATCACTATCGAGTGACAGGCTGATTGGGTCTGGTTCGATGGCCTCATCAATATGCTCGGTTAGTTCAGCAATGAATTCTGCTTCGGGTGTCTGACCAGTTGTACCTACATTGAGCCACGTTTCAATCACCTCACGTCGGTCATCTGATCCAGCTGCATCAATCGATGCGCTCAAATCTCGCATAAACGGTTTAGAGTACCCCTTTTTGATTTGGTCAAAATAGGCGTTCAGAGATTTGTCGATAGCTGAGTCGACGGTCGTTTGGATTGCGATGGTGGTATTGTGCTGTCTGCTCCATCCATTCTTTGAGAAATTGGCAGACCCAATCAGCCATGTAACTTCCTCTGTGCAGAACGAGAGACGGTACAGCTTATCGTGTACATTTCTGTTGTGACATTCCCAGATTTCAACTATCTCATCTCGTCGAAGTTGTTCCAGTCTATCCACTAACTCAATGCTATCTTTGAGTTGTTCTCGGTATGATGTGGCATCGCCAACAATGACTTCTATTCGGGCGTCTGGTGCGATATCATCAATAGTTTCGATGAGATACTGCGGTGTCGTGCAAAATGTGATGATACGCAGGGAGCGAA
>SL_4KL_010_BRINEDRAFT_10001838_pt1 | contig 11899 bp, 14 predicted proteins | sample SodLak_010_BRINE_2_FD_10664 | JGI IMG/M metagenome (IMG submission 10664) | reverse complement strand
CGATATTCCTCGCTTGCGTCGAGTTCAGCCTCGGATTTTTGTGATTCAAGCAGTGCGCGTTTCGAGACGAGCGAGGCGGCCTCCCGAAGCAGTCCGCCATACTCAGATCTGACGAATAGTGTTTCGACGGCGTCGAGCAGCTCTGTTCTGGTTACCGGTTTGAGAATATATAGGTCAAATCCCATATCGAGAATGTCGAATCCGGGTTCGACACCGGTGACCATCGCCACGCGGCAGTCGAGGCCTTCGGCGGTGATTACGTCGAGGACGTCCGAGCCCGGTGCATCAGGAAGTCGTCGGTCGAGCAAAACAGCATCGATCGGCTGGTCTAACTCGGTTCCGGCAGCTTGTTCACGCAAAAGTGAAATCGCCGCTGCTGCGGTTTCTGTCGTAATAACGTGGTACTCCGGTTCGAGAAACTGAACATAGAGCTGTGCAACCGCGGTGTCGTCCTCAACGACGAGAATAGTGCTGGTTGTCATATCAATTTCCCCGTGGGAGCACGCCTCCAGAACCGGGTCAAACAGGGCGATAGAGTCCTTCGACGCGTGACGAGTGTCCAAGAAATCGAAGGCTACTCGAAAGAAATGGACGGCGTTGTCACCCGAGAGGTATTCAACTGGGACCCCGTTGAGGACGAAATCGTCTTCCAGGGCATGAACAACTCCTACGTGCTCGAAGAGCAGATTGCAACCCTGCTGGGCTATGCGGACACGCGCGACATCTACGATGATCTCCAGTACCGCGCGGAGATCACCGAACGGATGATCCAAGAGGGGATTTTGGGCTACCACGAGGTGAACGAGGTTATCGACTCCTTCCAGCGCGATGGGGCCGAAGGTCTGCCGTTTTCGATGCGCGCCCCACCGACACACAATTAATCCATGGCGACAAGACAACAGCAGTTTGCCGACCGGTTTACGACGCTTTTGTCATTTCTTGCAGAGCTACTGGCTTCGTACGATCAACTAGAGATCTCACGCAAACGGTATCTGTTGACAATTTTGCTACCCGGCTTTGTATTTTTCGCCGCGACGATTGTTGCAGCCGCGTTCCTGACAGTGCCACTGCTTATCCGGCTTCCACTCCCAATGTTGGGGCTGTTGTTGTTCACGGCCGGTGCGGTCTATCCAAAACTCTACGTGAGCCAGCGACGGATCGCGATCGAAAACAAGTTTCATCTCGTCATGACGCACATGACCGTCCTGTCGACGACGAATATCGACCGGATGGAGGTGTTTCGGACGCTGGCAAAAGAAAAGGAGTACGGCGAGCTAGCCGAGGAACTGGCGTATGTTGTCCACCTCGTCGATACGTGGAATCAGAGTCTCGATGATGCCTGTCGGCGACGCGCCAAAGAGGTCCCGAGCCGTGCGCTTGCGGATTTTCTCGAACGGCTTGGCTACACGCTTGCGGCTGGCCAAGAGATGAAAGAGTTCCTGCTCAACGAACAGGACATCATGATGGAAAACTACAGCACCGTCTACGAGGGTGCGCTGTCGAACATCGAGGTGATGAAAGACCTCTATATGTCGATGATCCTCTCGATGACGTTCGCACTCGTCTTTGCGATCGTCTTGCCAATCCTGACGGGCGTCAACCCGACACTGACGGTTGTCGGCGTGATTGTGATGTTCATTTTCGTCCAGCTGGGCTTCTTTTTCGTCATCCGGACGATGTCGCCGTACGACCCCGTCTGGTACTTCCCCGAGAGTCGATTCATCGAAAACCGGCGGCTGTGGGGTGCACTCGCGTTCGGTGGCATCGGCTCAATGTTGATTGTTATTTTCATGGGATTGGGATTCCTCGGGATTGGTCCCGGTCTCGGTGCAATCCTGTTCTTCCTTGATGAGGTCCCGCTCCCGCTCTATATTGCGGTTCCGGTGACCCCACTGATGATCTCGGGGCTCGTTCTTCGGAAAGAAGAACAGACGATCCACCAACGCGACGGCCAGTTTCCCAACTTCATTCGTGCACTTGGGGCGGCCGAAAGTGCCAAACAGAGTACGACTTCCGATGTGCTCGAAACCCTTCGTGTCAAGGATTTCGGTGGGTTGACACCCGCGATCAACCGGCTGTACCGACGGCTTCGGATGCGAATCAGTCCCGACCAGGCGTGGGGCGAGTTTTCGATCGAGTCGAAATCCTACCTCATCCAGAAGTTCAGCGAGATGTTCCTCATCGGCCGACAGATGGGTGGTAGTCCGAAGCTCCTCGGCGAACTCATCAGCGCCAACATGAACAAAATCAACCAGCTGCGCGAGCAGCGGAAACAGGCGACGGTCACGCTTATTGGGCTACTTTACGGGATTACCGCCGCCGCAACGTTCGCCTTCTTCATCGGCCTTGAGGTCGTCAATATTCTCTCTGGGTTTTCCCAAGAACTGACCGTCGAGCAGTTCGACTTCGGCCAGATTATTCACGCCGGCTCGTATGAAATCCCCGTTATCGAGTATCTCCTTCTCCTCGTCATCCTGTTCAACGGAGCGCTGTCGGCGCTCATGATCCGGACAATCGACGGCGGCAACAAGGCGACCGCCTACATTCATTTCGTGATGATGACCTGGCTCGGCTGTCTCACCGCGATTTTCACGCGTGAAGTCGTCAGTATCATCCTCCAGATCTAAGCCGGCGACGACAACCGGCGCGTTTTATCCGATTGATTTCAAAGGCACCGTATGAGCGAGCACTTTCCGACGTTCGAAGTGATTCCCGCAGTCGACGTCCAAGACGGCGAGGTCGTCCAACTCGTCGCCGGGGAACGAGGAACCGAGACGCGGTACGGGGAGCCCGAAACCGCCGCCGCGGAATGGGTCGAACAGGGAGCCGAAACGCTTCACCTCGTTGATCTCGATGGCGCATTCGAAGGCGAGCGGGTCAACCGGGCGGCCTTCGAGACGATCATCGAAACCGCAGCGGTCGACCTGCAGATCGGCGGCGGAATCCGAACCGCCGCCGACGCGATTGAACTGCTTGAATTGGGTGTCGACCGTGTTATTTTGGGAACTGCCGCGATTGAGAAGCCGAATATTGTCACCGAGATTTCCGAGACGTATCCCGACTCGGTGATGGTTAGTCTCGATGCGAAAGACGGCGAGGTGGTTGTTGCTGGCTGGACCGAAAAAACGGGACTCGATCCGGCGGAAGCTGCCGCACGGTACGAGACGCTTGGTGCGGGCGCAATTCTCTTTACTGATGTCGATGTCGAAGGCCAGCTCGAGGGCGTCAACACCGACCTTGTCTCGCGCGTCTGCGACCGTGTCGACATTCCGGTCGTCGCCAGCGGCGGGGTCGCAACCATTGGGGATATCATCGCGCTTCGAGATGCGGGAGCCGCGGCCGTCGTTGTCGGGACCGCGCTCTATGAGGGTGCCTTCACGCTGGATGGGGCGATCGAAGCCGTTACCGAGTGAGTTGCCGACAATCCCCGATAGGTAGTGAGTGCGACCGGCCAGTCACCTCACCAGCCAGTGAGCGGAACCACCATATTCCCTGCGTGTGTGACTGGATATATGAGCGAGACATCGCGGGCGGCGGCCGTCAGCCGCGAAACCGCAGAGACGACGATCGAGCTGACGCTCGAACTCGATGGCGACGGCGAAACGGCCATTGACACCGGGATCGGCTTTTTCGATCACATGCTGACTGCGCTGGGAAAACACGGTCTGTTCGATCTCACCGTCCAGTGTGACGGCGATCTCGAAATCGACGACCACCACACCGTCGAGGACGTTGCCATCGTTCTCGGAGAGGCGTTCGCCGACGCGCTCGGCGACAAACGTGGGATCGTCCGGTATGCCGACCGCCGCGTACCACTCGACGAGGCGGTTGCATCAGTCGTGGTCGACGTCAGTGGCCGACCCTACTTCGTCTTCGAGGGAACGTTTTCACAGGCGCAGATCGGCGACTTTACGAGCGATATGGCGCGGCACTTCGCCGAGTCGCTGGCGATGAACGCCGGACTCACACTCCATGCGACTGTTGAGGGTGAAAACGCCCACCACGAGGTCGAAGCGCTGTTCAAAGCGCTCGCGCGCGCGCTCGATGATGCAACACAGATCGACGAACGCCGAAGCGACACCCCGAGTACGAAAGGGTCGTTGTAATCGATGTTCGACGAAATCATGGAGAAGTTCGAGGGCAGCCCGAGCCAGCAGGCGGTCATCCGGCTGCTCTTAGAGCGCGGGTTTTCGGTCAACCGCGAGGGCCGCGTCGTCTCCGGTGGCATCGAAATCCCCTTTACCGGGATCGCCCGCGAAATCGATGTTGATCGGCGGGTTGTCGACTCGACGACGGATGCGATCTGTGCGGACCCCGAACTCCGGCGGATTTTCGAAAACATCGCCGCCATTCCGAGCCTCCGTGATCTCGCCCCGGTTCTCGATCTCACCGTCCTCACCGTCGAGGTTGCCGCCGCCGACGAGTCGGGAATCGTCGCCACCGTCACCGAATTGATCGCCGACCACGACATCTCGATCCGACAGCTCATCAGCGAGGATCCCGAATTTACCGACGAACCGAAGCTCTACATTATCACCGACGAGTCGGTTCCCGGCGAGCTGTTGGTCGCAATTCGTGAACTGCCCTTCGTCCGGCGAGTCGAGTTCTAACCGATGCAGCAGACGCTCGAACGACTGTGTCGGCTCCTCGCCATTCAAACGGCCCTCTTGTCGGCAGCGGTTCACCTGTTGTGGGTGCTTCCGCGGCTCTCAATATCGTTGTTGACCGATCCGGTGGCCGATAGCCGGCCATATCTGTTTGTCCCGGCCGCATTGCTGTTGGTGGCGATTGCAGCCGCGATCTTTCGTGGCTACCACTACCGTCGGCTGAGCGCACTCGGGGGTGGAACGCTCGGCTCGCTGTTGGTTGGCTATCTCCTCTGGGAAGCCGGCGGTGTATTCGCGGCGTTGGCTGCCGACCCGCTCGCTCTCGTTGCAAAGAGTGGCGAACTCATCGGTGTCGTTGCATTTGCCGGGCTCTATTATTTTCACCACCCAGCGCGGCTTGGATTGGGGCCTGTCGACTCCGAACAGCCGGCTGGGGCTGACGAGCCGGCTGAGTCCACCGTCGCTGAGGACGACACAGGCACAGAGAGCTGATCGTCAGAGCTTACCACAGGGGCCAATAAAACGACACCGTGAGTGAGTCGTTTCGAACCGTCGCTGGCCCTGGGGAAGCGAGCTTCGAGATCAGCGGCTCGGAGTTCATCGGCTATGTCGCGCCGGTCGATACCGTTGCTGAAGCCGAATCGTTTATCCAGGAGATCAAAACCGCCCACCCCGAGGCAACCCACAACGTCCCCGCCTACCGGGTTCCGGCGGGGCAGACGTCGGCCAGCCAGCCGGGGTCGGTGATGCTCCGTGAATGGTGTAGTGACGATGGCGAGCCAAGCGGCTCGTCGGGCAAACCCGCGCTCAACGTCCTCGTCCAACAGGAACTACAGAACGTCGTTGTCGTCGTTACGCGCTACTACGGCGGGACGAAGCTTGGAGTCGGCGGGCTCGCGCGGGCGTATTCGCGTGGCGTCAAGGAAGCCGTCGATGCCGCCGGTGTCATCGAAACGGTTCCACACGAACGATTCGTCGCGACCGTCGAGTACGACGATTCAGGAACGGTTCGCGGGATTCTCGAATCCGAAGACGTCGAGTTCGATGCGAGCTACGAACAGGAGGTCTCGTTCGACGTTCGAGTCACCGTTAGCGACGCCACCGAGCTCCGCGAACGGCTCCGCAATGCAACCAGTGGACGGGTCGTCATCGAGGAACAGTAACCGCCGACGCTGCGAGCAGGAAACGTGACGAAAAAAAAACGACAAACGGTATCGAAAAGTCGGTTAGAAACCCTCAGACGGTTCGGAACGCCCGGTCGCCAGCGTCACCCAATCCGGGGACAATAAAGCCCTCGTCATTAAGTTCGTCGTCAATTGCGACCGTCAGCAGGTCGGCCTCGGGAACGGCCTCAGCGACACGGATCAAACCAGCGGGGGCCGAGACCGCAGACAAGACAAAGAGGTTCTCAAAGCCCGTTGCTTCCGAAAGCACGTGTTCGAGAACCGCACACATCGTCGAGCCGGTCGCCAACATCGGATCGGCGACAATGACGGTGTCTTTCGCGGTGATTTCGGGGAGCTTGACGTAATCGATCGTAATCGGGAACTCACCGTCGTTGTTCATGCCTGCGGATTCATCACGACCCGCAGAAATCACGCCCTGTTTGGCACGGGGGAACGCTTTCAACAGTCCTTCGACAAACGGTGTGGCCGCCCGAAGCACATTGATGATAACGACGTTGTCGAGGCCTTTGACCCGTTCGCCGGTTGTCTCGGCGAGCGGCGTTTCGACAGGAACGAACTCGGTGTCCATCGCGCCGTCGATAATATCGTAGCCACAGATCCGGCCGAGTTTGACGAGGCCTTTTCTAAATGCGACCTGCTCGGTTTCGACCGAGCGGAGCGTCGAGAGGGTATCTACAGCCAGTGCATGGGTAACAAGGTGGGCATGATCTCGGTGTTCGATCGCCATTGTTCAGTACCGAGCAGTGCGAGCCAATAAAACCGGCCATCACGCCGCCTACCGGCTTTACCGCTGACAGTTCACTCCTCGAATCGTTTTCGTTGCTGTTCTGGGTGTTTGATGAAGACTTTCGTGTGGTCCGGAACGTCGTCAGTAACCCACGCATTGGCCTCAATACTAACGTGATCGCCAATCGTAATCGGGCCGAGAATCTTGCTTCCGGCACCGATCACGACGTTGTCACCGATATCTGGATGCCGCTTGTAGCCCTTTTTCAGCGCCCGCTTGTCGTCTTCTTCCTCTTCGAAATGGAGCGCCCCGAGCGTAACCTCCTGATACATCCGTACCCAGTCACCGATTACCGCCGTCTCGCCGATGACGACACCGCTGCCGTGGTCAATAAAGACGTAGTCACCGACCTGCGCACCCGGATGGATGTCGATTCCGCTGACGGTTTTGGCAGCTTCGGCGAGTTCGCGGGCATAGACCTGCTGGCCCTCGTTGTAGAGCGCGTGGGCAACCCGGTGGACCAAAATCGCCTGAAAGCCCGGATACGCCCGGATGATTTCGACGTAACTTTTCGCCGCAGGATCACCCTTGTAAGCCGCCTCAACGTCCTGTTTAAGTCGGCGGCGGATCGGGAAGCTGGTCGAGTACCGCTGTGACAGTCCCGCCGAGACAGAGCGGGACATACGGTTCGATGCCCTGACAAAAAAGTTCACCGAGACGGTCGAATGCCGCGAGAATCTGTGTCTCGTCGTCGACGAGGTCGGCGGCGTTCCAACAGCCCGGAAACAGGAGTCGTCGGAGCACCCCGATTTCTTCGATGACTGGCTCTCGGTGGGGAAAGCCCGACCGTTGGTGGGTCCGGAACTGTTCGTCGTCCTGTTGGTAGGACGCGAGTAGTTCAGTATGTGCCGACCCGGTATAGCTGAAGCCCATCTGCCTGGGCTGTTGTCGGTGGATGGTCTTAACAGTACAGCGTTGTATCCGCCAACGGTGAGTCACCACATGCAGACGCGAGCGACGGGTAACGAAGTTTATCAGTCATGACTTCGTAGAGGGTGGCCAACGGGATGGAAGAAAGCATCTCCGGTTTCAAAGTTCGTGGTGGCTGGGGCGATGTCGTCGAGCATGGCGAACGGATCACTCATGCACTACGCGAAGAACACGTCGAAGACAGCCCAGCGGCGCGCGCGAGCGCCTTCGAAGAGTGGAACGAGTGGCGACCGAAAGCCCATGAACGACTCAGCAAGGACGTCAATAAAAAGACCGCCGACCAAGCCAGCGTCTCGGAAGGAAAGGGTGAAAAAGCGGGGAAAGCAGCCACCGATGACGTCAAAACCGCCGGTGAAAAGCTTTCAGAATCCTACAAGCGGATGGAAAACGGGGACGACGAGGGAGCGGTTAAACGGTGGCACGACTCGATCGAGTACGTGACGCGGGCGGCCGATTCAGCGAGTCGGAAAGCGATTCGGACAGTCGAAAACACCGTCTACCGGAAAGTAATGACACAGCTCGCACCGTATTATTTTGACAACGTCTTGATCAGTGCGAATATTCAGAAAACGACTCGGGGCGCGAGCGACGAGGAAACGTTCATTTTCGAAGTCAACGTCAACGATGACGCGCTCAAAGCCGCCGTCTCCGAACGACTCGGCGAGTACGAGGACACAATCGATCGGTGGCATGTCACAACCGAAAAAATGACAGACACCGTCGAAGCCGCCGAAGGTGTCGAAGCACCCACGCCACCGAGTGACGATACACAGTCAACGACGAACTAACCCGCCGGCGGCGAATAGGTCCCCACCGCCGCCAACCCGGAGACTAAGACGAAGCCGAGCGAACCGCCTCCAATGACCACACCACTCCGACTCGAATCGGGCGAATATACAGCCGAGGAGATACTCGATGCGCTCGAATCGGGACGCCGGATTCTGTTGACGATCGAGTTGCTCGGCAGCCTCCAAGAGATTTCGCTCCGCTATGACGGCGATATTTATTACTGTGACACACCGACACGGCTCCATAAACACCGAGAGAAGGCCGAAATGCACGCCTGTATCGAGCGGATGGGCTACGGTCGCAGCGAGAGCGGTTCAACGTAGTTTTACCATCGCTCCGAGCAACCACGAACTATGAGCGATCCACACGATATCGAAGAACTCGTCGGAGACACCGAACCCGACTTTGCCCATATTCTCTCCTGCGTCTTTGGAATCGCCGACCACGAGAGCCGAACCTATCTCGTATTGCGCGACTATCCCGGGAGTACGGTCGCAGAGCTTGCGACTGTGCTTGAGCGCGACCGGAGCAATGTCAACCGCTCGCTGTCGACACTTCGCGAAAAGGGGCTCGTTCGGCGACAGCGCCGACTGCTCGATTCGGGTGGCTACGTCTATCAGTATACGGCTGTCGAACTCCCAGAAGCGAAGGCGATGCTCCATGCAGCACTCGACGAGTGGGTTGGGGCCGTCCACGACGAGATTGACGCCTTCGGTGGCTAATCATCGAGACGGGGTTCGGGGTGACACCGTCGCTTCCACCAACCGACCGGCTTTTTACGCCCGCCGTATCACATTCATGCAATGAGTCTTGAGCTTTCTGCGCCGACCCAGACGGCACCGAGCTGTGCGGACGACGGCGTCTGGCTGGAGTGTATCGAATGCGGCGAACAGTTCGCGCCGTTCGACGACATCCGGTACACCTGCGATGAGTGCGATGGCCTGCTTGAGGTCCGATACGACGACCCACCGACGTTCGAGGACTTCGAGGGCCGTGGCGTCTGGCGATACAACGCCGGCCTACCGTTTGAAGTCGGTGTCACGCTGCCAGAGGGCGACACCCCGCTACACGAAATGCCGCGACTCCGCGAGGATATCGGCGTCGACAGACTCCGAATCAAACACGAGGGGATGAACCCCACCGGCTCGTTCAAGGATCGTGGAATGACTGTCGGCGTCCGGGTGGCCAAAGAACTCGGTGTCGGTCGACTCGCCTGCGCATCGACGGGCAATACCTCGGCCGCACTCGCCGCATACGGAGCCCGCGGCGGAATGGAGACGCTCGTCTTGTTGCCGTCAGGGAAGGTTGCCGCCGGGAAAATCGCCCAAGCGAGTCTGCACAACGCGCGAATCTTGGAGGTCGACGGCAACTTCGATAGCTGCCTGGACATCGTCCAGGATCTCGCGGCGAAAGGCGAGGTCTACCTGCTGAACTCGCTCAATCCGTTCCGGCTTGAAGGCCAGAAAACGATCGGCTTCGAGATTCTCGAAGAACATTACGCCGATTACGGCGAGTATCCCGACCGTATTGTCCTTCCGGTTGGCAACGCGGGCAACACCTCTGCGCTGTACAAGGCGTTTCGCGAACTCGTCCAGAGCGGCGCGCTCGACGAAAGCGAGGTACCGAAACTTACCGGCGTCCAGGCCGAAGGAGCCGCACCGATGGTCGAGGCCGTCCGCGAGGGCAACGACGAAGTCCGCCGCTGGGACGAGGTCGAAACCATCGCCACGGCGATCCGGATCGGCAATCCGGTCAACGCGCCGAAAGCCCTGCCCGGCATCCGCAACACCGGCGGAACCGCCATCTCGGTCACCGATGAGGAGATCACCGCCGCCCAGCGTGATCTCGCCGCCGAAGGTGTCGGTGTCGAACCGGCGTCGGCAGCCTCTGTCGCTGGACTCCGCAAGCTCCGAGAGTCCGGCGAGGTCGACGCCGACGAGTCGGTCGTCTGTCTGACGACCGGCCACCTACTGAAAGACCCCGACGCCGCCTTCGCCGCGGGCGGGAACCCAGAGCCGGTGCCGAACGATACCGAAGCCGTCTTAGAACACATCAACGCGGACAGGTCATCTACTGTGGGCCGTCTCTCAAAGGGCGTATCGAACGCCGCCGATTCGCCGCTGGTGCCGGCCCTCGTGGGCGGGGCGCTCGGGATTATCTATCTCGGCTACCGGAAGCTTCGCGAGAACGTCGAGTAGAGAAGAACGAAGTCGGAATTGGTTGTCGAGCGTGGGTAGCTGGAACGTATTGTACCGTATCTGCCTATCGACTGGTAGTAATACTGGAAGTATCCGGTATGGGCGTCGTACGGGAGTCTGACGCGGGTTTTTGCGTATAGGAGTGTCAGTATATTGTGTATGTGGACGTCCACCCTCCCGACTGGAACGGTACGCACCGAGGGGCTCGCAGACCGCACGGTTCCCGCAGACTCACAGACCGGGCACACGCAGAACCCAGACAGCCGAAATGCGACAGCACAACGCGACCAGCAGAGTAGCGAGTCTCCAACAACAGAGCTCACGCGTCTGCGAGCGCGTCATGCAGCCGCGCAGGCTGAAATCGAACGGCTTGAATCGCAGGTCGGGCTGCTTCGACGCCAGCTCACGAAACGACAAGCGGCCGAACAAGCAATCATTGATCGGTACGAACAGCTGATTTCGGAGCTCCAACAGGCCGCTGCAACTCGGCCCAGCAACCGCCGACCGAAACAGGCGAAAAATCTGACCGTGAGTGCAAAAATCAGCCGCTGGCTACAGGGCTAACGAAGACCACACCAGAGCGGCCTACTGGCCGTTCAGCGTGATCGTTTTGACTTCAGTGATCCGCTCGTCGGCACTAAGCTGTTTGAGGACCGCTTCCGGAACGTCGACATCGAGATTGTAGACTGTCAGCGCCTCGCCACCGATCGTTTCGCGGGCATTGAACATCCCGGCGATGTTGATTCCGTTGTCGCCGAGAACCGTGCCAATAAACCCGATAACACCGGGTTTGTCCTTGTTGCGTGCGACAAGCATGTGGCCCGATGGGATTGCATCGACGCGGTAGCCGTCAATCCGGACGATCCGTGGGTCGTCACCGGCAAACAGCGTTCCCGAGACCGTCAGTGAAGAATCGCCATCGTTGACCTGAACCGTAACGAGACTCTGGAAGTCCTCGGTCTGTCGGGTTTTCGACTCGGTGACCTCGATGCCGCGTTCTTCGGCGAGTCGCGGGGCATTGACCGCATTGACCTGCCATTCGAGCGGAGTAAAAACGCCTTTGAGTGCGCTGGCGGTCACCAGATCGATGTCTTCGGCCGCAATATCGCCCTCATAATGGACTTCGACCGACGAAATGCGCTCGCCGAGGAGTTGGGCACCGATTTTTCCAGCAGTCTCTGCAAGACCGAGATACGGCTCGATACGCGGGAAGGCGGTCTCGTCGACCGATGGGGCGTTGAGCGCGTTGAGCACGGGTTCTTCGTTGAGTGCAGCGATAACCTGGTTGGCCGTGTCGACGGCGACGTTCTCTTGGGCGGCCTCTGTCGAGGCACCCAAGTGCGGCGTGACGACGATTTCGTCGACATCGAGCAGCGGCGAATCGTCGCTGAGTGGCTCTTC
>SL_4KL_010_BRINEDRAFT_10001837_pt1 | contig 11902 bp, 18 predicted proteins | sample SodLak_010_BRINE_2_FD_10664 | JGI IMG/M metagenome (IMG submission 10664) | reverse complement strand
GACGGGTCACTATGCTCGGTGGGTAGAAGACGGTTCCACTGACTCGCTTAGCGCTGTCGTTGACGACGGCTACAGCGACCCAAACATCATCTTCTTCGGTCTTTGGAAGGCGACCAGCCTTTCATCCGAGGGTTGGGATGTCTTCGATGCTGTAGTCGATCAGTTGCTCGTGACGACAAGCCCAAAGTTCGAGGGGCTGTACGCCTACACGGACGGCGAGTGGAAGCGAACGGAACCCGACGACGTGGATCTTTCGGTCTTGGCAGAGCCCGGAACTACGACCATCCACGGAGATAACATCTCGACAGGTAAGATCTCCTCCAATACTGGAGACTGGGAAATCGACCTTGATGGGAGCGTGGTCTTCAACAACGGTACGTTCCGAGGCACCGTAAGAATCGGATCTGACACTGATTTCGATTCTACTAACTACGACCCCACTACAAAGGAAACTCCCTCAGGAGCGCAATCCAAGGCGAACAGCGCCCGAAACCAAGCCATCAACGACGTAGTGAACGGTCTTCCTAACGAAGGCTATACAACTATTCACGGAGGAAACATCACCACAGACACCCTTCTGGCCAACACTATCGCAGGAGGTTCGATAGACGCTAGCATTATTACAGTTTACAGCACGATCCGGTCTTCTAACTATTCATTCAATAATCACGGCTGGGCTCTCAGGAACACCTCAATCCGCATGTTTGATAATGTCATTATGGGAAACGGGGTTGAATGGCGGAACAGGTCTGACCTGAATGTTAGAACCTACGCAGATAACCGTGGAGTCGATGTCGTCGTCACTAACAAGAGTACTACCGGAATCATCATGGCAGAAGAGTCTTCTAAACTTGGCGACGGACATGGTCTCAACGTCGGACGGTGGAATGGGGCGTACTGGAGGTTCTATGGAGGTTACGTAGTTAGCCAAGATAGTAGTGGAAACATGGGACAAGTGTGGGCTACTAACGTCTCTTATTCTTCTGCTTTGAGGTGGAAAGACGACGTCAACTACATAGACACTGCGCCTGCTGTAGACAAGGTCAAGATGATGAAGGCAGCCTCTTGGAACCCCATCAAGAACAAAATCACTGGGTACGACGAAACTGATAATGAGGTGTTAGTGGAGCAGGAGACAGACTACTCTGAGAGTAGATACGGTCTCATTGCTGACTACATGCCAGAAGAACTCAAGGTGTGGGAAGACCCAGAGGATAGCGATGAACCAGGGCTGTTTGGCTATAGCGCGGCTGGTGTTATGGGGTATGTAGTGGCAGGTCTTCAAGACATCATCCAGAGAGTCGAGCAACTTGAAGGAGCAAACTAATGGGAAGGTGGAGTTCCATTCAGAGAAACTTTGCTCCAGCAACTGCTAAGACGTTTGCTACTATCAACAAGAAACTTCAAGAAGACCCACACAAAGTGTTTGAGTTAGTCACTGAACTGTCTTTTAGAGAACTAAATGCAGTTCTTGACGAAGACACCAACCTTCTGTCTGTGGACCCTGAGGTTAGAATCTTGAATAGATTGTGGTTGGTTGATGACATCAAATCTATTGACTTTGACAACGAAACGGCCCTCATCTACGTCAAGGGTCCCGTGAGACACGACAGAAAGAACCCCATAACTCCTCTCAAGAACTCCCTCAGTAACCCTCCTCTTCCTGTAAAGGTAAGGATCGGAGAGGACGAGTACAATGAAGATGGTGATTGTCTAACTAACCCAACAGGGGATGAAGAGGAAGAAGAATAAGAAGCATACCGGCGTTCAACTTGATGCCGGTGACAAGGAACTCAACGGCGATAAGGGAGAGAGCAATGAATGACGGTCAGCAGATCACCGTGTCCATGAACCAGGTCCAGGCCCTGCTCGCAGAGAAGGACCTTGAGATCCTTCGCCTGCGCAGCGTGCTGGAGCAGGTCGAGCAGAACCGCCGTGGTCATGAACATGGCCACGAACACGAGGATGAGGGATAACGGAGTGTACCATGCTCAGCACCAAGTCTCGATGGAAGTCGCCGCGCAAGGTGCTCCCAAGCATGACCCAGCGGCAGGCTAACCTGGCAGCGGCTGCGACTTTCGACCTGCTGCTGGGCATGGCCATCTTCGCCTGGCCGGTGGTCTTCGACCCTTCGGCTACGGTGTTGTTCGAGCCGTGGTCGTTCGAGGTGTTCTACCTTGTCCTCTTGGGACGGTCTTCCTGGTGGGGCGCCGCGTTCGTCCTGTCTGGCATTGTGGCGTTGATCGCCTTGCTTTGCCCCAAACCAAGACTTGTGCCATTGGCCCTTGGCATCACAGCCATGTTGGCAGCAACACGAGCCCTTGCATTCACCATAGCCGCGTTTCTGATCTACCCACAGATCTTCGTCGTGCTTCTGAGTGCTGCCTTTGCATGGGCACGTATCGGATGGCTCGTGTGGAATGCTGTTGGTGACAACGACCTCACAGGATGGCAGGCGCCAAGCGTCGAGCCTAATCCTGAAACAATGATGTAAGGAGGCGCAGCATGGAGGCGCTGCTACTCCCTTTTCTACTCGCTTCTGCGGAGGCGGTCGAGACTTCTAGTGACTTCTTCCAGATCCCGGGAGTAGCGGCTGCTGTAGTGACCGCCATCGTCACTCTCGTCGTGGGCGTTCTCACCTACCGGCGAGGGCGCGCAGCCGACCGACAAAAGCAGGAAGCCCAGCACCTCGACACTGTGCTTGGCTCTTGGAAGAACTTGAGCGAGCAGCACGCCACTGAAATCCAGAGGCTGGTGATACAACTCGAACGGGTGCGCGAAGACCGGGAAGACATCAGGGCTCAGGCAGAGAAGTTGCAGGACGAACTAATCGCCACCCGAAGAGCCCTTCGCCGCATGGAGAAAGAACTGGCAAAGATCAGCGAGACGTATCGCAACCGATCCGAAGAGCGCGGCAGTTTTCTCGACACTGGAGATCTGGAGTGGGGAGAAGCCCACATCTTCTTTGACCCCAAGGACTACAGAGAGCGCGGAAAGTAAAAGAGCCCCGTTCCCAAGGCTTAGGCCAAGGGAACGGGGCTCTTTGTATGTGTACTACTCGTCGATCTCCACGTCTTCGTCGTAGAGGGCGAACAGCGTCTGCGTGACCTGTCCCTCATCCTTGAACACGTCGAAGACCCCTCCGTCGCGGGAGTCCTGATCCACGAGGACCGTGGCCTCGACGCCGTTGCCGTCGATAGTCACGTCGATCACGTCGTCGGCATCAAGCCCGAGCACATCGCGGCAGAAGGCGATGATGGTCGAGCGCGGAACGAACGTGGGGAACTGCGTGGTGCTGGGCGCGGTGGCCATGTTCAAGTTCTCCTAAGTGAAGAGGGGTTCAGTACCGTTCTTGATGCGGTGGTACGCGGACGTGCTCGTGAGCCCGTTGAGGGCTCGCTCTGTCAGTTCGACAGGATCCCCGTAGCGGGGGAAGTTTGTCACGCGCTTGGCAGCCTCCAAAGCGTGCCACTTGCGCGTACGGGTGGGGTTGCCCTTCCCGGGATGCCAGTCCTGTTCCAGAAACACATCCCAGGATCGCATCTCCTTGATCTTCTTCGGCTTGCCAGCAGGCAGGATGTAGACCGTCTGGATCGGCACGATCCCCTTCATCCTGCCGGGGACCATCTCAATCGAGACGACGATCAGCGGCCATCACCCCCTCCGCGCAGCGTTCCAGTGATCTTCCTCCGCTGCAACTTGGTGGCGTTCAGTTCAGCGATCTCATCGAACGAGAAGCCCAACTCATTGGCCAGTCGCACGACGTAGTACAACACGTCGCCCAACTCATCGGCCAGGGCCTGAGCCCTCTTGTCGGAGATCTCCCCGTCGTCGTCACGGATGACCTTCTTGAGGCTGTTGAGCGTCTCTCCCGCCTCCCCGGCGAGGCCCATTGCCGTGTACACCACGCCCGAGGGAAGGCGGGTGTGACCGAGCCGAGGATAGATCGCTGTGCCCAACGTCCCCTGCTCGTACTCATTCAGCGTCTGCGGTCCAGTGGTCATGAAACCTCGTTTCCTATCCAGGCGTGCTCTTGATTGAGGCTGAAGTCCTTGTACAGACCGCCACTGGCATCGGCAGGCTGGCGCTTGGACTTGAGGTTGGCCACACGCAGGGCCGACCCGTTGTACATCTTCGGCTTCCAAAGTCCGAGGACAGTGGTGGCATCGCGCTCACCAGCCTCGACACCATCGTTCAGCCGAACCGGCACGGCGCCAGGATCCTTCTCATCGCGGTCAGCGCGCCGTACATGGTGCAGAGAGAAGACCGCCGCATTCAACCTACGCCCGAGGTCTCGGGCCGCCTTGAGCGCGCCCTGGAGGGCCACACGCTCGACGGCCCCGGCCACGTCCGAGAGGTTATCGAGGACGATCACCTGTGGCGGCTCGCCCAGGAACTCCTCGTAGGCCACGGCCAACTCGTCCAGAGTGGTGAGTCCCTCGCGGTTGGGATCGAGGCACTCGGCGTCGTCAGTGAACCAGAGGCTGTACTGGCTCTCGGCCAGTTCGTCATACACCGAGGATCGCAGACCGTTCATGACCTGGTTGACAGTGTGGCCGCTTAGGATGGCCAGAGAGCGAGCAGTCATGTCGATCACCGGCGTGTCGAAGGTGCCGTAGATCGCTGGGATCTTGTTCTGCAAGAGCCAGTTCAGCATCAGGTTCGACTTGTTGCCCATCGGGGCGGCCTGCACCAGTACGCTGTCTCCGCGCCGTACCTCCACCAGTTCGTCCATTGCTGACCAGGGCGAGTGGATGATCTCTCCCTGGCCCTCATCGACTGTCCGAGACAGCGGCCTCATGCTCTCTCCCTGCTGTGTAGATCAGGCCTCGTTGCGAGACTCCTTGACGATGGACACTGCCTGAATGTGCTTGACCCGGATCAGAGCCTGCGAGGACGGCCCCTGGTCCTCGCCCTTGGCGTCGAACGCATGGTCCTGGCAGGCGATCCAGTCGTGGTACTCCATGAGTTCCAACAGATCGGTCAGGTCGCCCGGACCAGGGATCGTGAGTCGAGCCTGCGCGCCACCGGACAGGGTGACATCGGCCACGACGAACTCGCTTCGCATGGTATCTCCTCGTGTGTCGTCACTTGACTTCCTGAATGGCACCCCACGAGGTGCCGTGCTCCCAATCAGTCTCCAGAGGCGGGAACCCCTGGTCCGTGAGGTCGATCTCGACAGCCGGACGGAGCACTTCGATCAGTCTACCCGGGTCGATGTCGTTGCTAACCTCGAACACCAACTCGTCGTGCGCGTTGATGACGAGGTACACGCCGTTGCGCCACAGACCCTCTTTCTTCAGCGCCTCGGACGCTCGGATCATGGCCAACTTGGCAATGTCCGCTGCGGTCCCCTGCACCGGAGCATTCACACTCAGCCGGGTGCCGTGGCCGTACAGACCACGGGCCTTGCCTCGGGCCTCGTCGGCGTTGGGGCCTCCCTTGTTGGCCTCGCGCTCTTTGCGCCGGGCGTACTCGAACTCGAAGATCGGCACCCGACGCCCGAAGAACGTGCGGACGTACTCCTCACGCTCTGCAAAGGACTGCTGCTGCTCGATCCAGTCTCCCAGGTGCTCGTAGCCCTGGAAGAACCGGCGATAGAGCAACTTCGCGCGGTTCTTGGGCACGGCCAGGCGCTCGGCCAGGCTGTTGATGCCCATGAGGTAGAGCAGAGCGAAGTTCATGGTCTTACCGAACTTGCTGCGCTCGTGGTCTTGGATCTCGTCCTCGCTCTTGTTGAGCATGAGCGACGCCGTGAGCCGGTGAGGATCCTTGCCCTGCTCGAAGGCCGTCTTCAACTTGGGCTCCTTCGCCAGCCCAGCGATCACTCGCAACTCGATCTGTGAGTAGTCGTAGACCAGGAAGTAGTGCCTCTCCGCTGGAGTGATGGCCCAGCGGAAGTTGCCCTCGAACGTGCGGCCATTGCGTGTCTCGAAGTGGAAGTTCTTCGGGCACTGCTGGAGGCCAGGAGAGCCCACGGCAAACCGGCCCGCAGGCACCCCATTCTGCTTCCACGACGGATGCACACGCCCCGTTCCCGTGTCGAAGTCCTTCGGCCACTTCTGAAGGTAGGAGCCCTTCAACTTGACGACCTCTCGGTACGTCAGCAGCGACTGAACCTCGGGCACGCTCTTGGCGATCTTGTTGAGCGCGTGTGATGACGTGCTCAGATCCCCCGACTGCGTGCGAACGAAGGTGTCCAGCCCGACCACATCGAACAGGATCTTCCGTAGTTGCGGGCTGCTGTTCAGGTTCACGTCCTTGGGCCACCGGGCCTTGCGCCTAGTGCCCAGGGGGTAGACCATGCGGGCTACGTCCTCGTCTGTCAGGTCCTGGGCTGCCTTCAGCATCTCGAAGCGGGTCATGCCCGCCAGAGACGCCAGATCGTTGAGCACGTCCTGACGCATCTCTTCGATGAAGTCGTCAGCCTCGGACTCCCAGCGCCGGAGCAGATCGAAGTCTACCCCGACGCCGTCGTCCTCCATCGCCACGACGACCGGGAGCACATCATGCTCCAGGGCGTTGATGGTCTGACACTGCTCGTCTTCGGCCAGCATACGCTGGAAACGGTTGTGGAGGCGCAGGCAGTAGTCAGCATCCTCGCACGCATACTGGATCACTGCATCGTCGTCAGTGTCCAAATCGTTGAAGCGCATGGTCTTGGTGGCGTTGGCAGTGAGCCGAGTGAACAGGGTCTTGATCGGCGTCATCTCGTGCCCGATTACCTCTTTGGTCAGAGGCTTGAGTCCCTGCTCCTCGAACCGGCCCAGGGCGTAGGCCTCCAGCATGGTGTCGGCCACGATGTTGAGGTAGCATCCGACGCGCTGACAGAAGCGGATCTCGAAGGCGGCGTTGTGAGCCACCACATCCGTGTTCTGGAGCACCGAGGCGAACACCCGCCAGGTTGAGTCGGGGTTCTCGACGTTCTGGCCCACGTCATGGCGCAGAGGAACGTAGCGAGCGTGGCCCTCGCGCAGTGAGACCGAGAAGCCGACGATGTACCCACGGTTGGGGTCCGTGGAGCCTCCGTCGATGGGCTCATCGCCTGCGTAGCCGGTCTCGATGTCGAACCCGATTGGACCCTCATGCTCGCTGATCTCTCGAACCAGCGCAACGACCTCTTGCCGGGTCGTGACCTTAGCGTAGTCTTGCACTGGCCTCTCCTCGAAGCGAAGGGAAGGGACGTACCCGAAAGGGTAGCGAATGCACCACCCAATCGGGTACGCCCCGGGGTTGGTCTACTTGGCGCGGAGGAAGTTCGAGATCCGTCCGCCCTCGACCAGGACGCGGCACTGACGACCCACCATGTTCTCGCGCGAGTCATCGAAGCCCTCAACGACCTCGCCGTTGATCTCCCGGGCCTCCCAAGCACCGAGCGCCTTGGCGATCTTCCGCAACTTCGAGCGCTCGCCAGTGGTGGGGTTGGCCCACACCTTCGAGGTCACGCCCTCCGACGTGAGAGTGAAGTCGAACTCGTACTGCGTCTCGTAGGGGTTCCGGCGGTTGTCCTCGCCCTCTTCCTTGTTCGGGTTGAACAACTGGCCCTTGAACTTGTTCTCGACCTCCTGAAACTCGGTGACTTCGGCCTCGTACATGCCGTCGTCCACCTGGTCGAGAGGGTTGTCACCGGACTTGCTGGTCACGAATGCCATGTGCGTTGTCTCCTCTTACCTCGGGGTCTTCCTGCGTTCTGCTCTTCGCTGGTTGTCTTCAGTCTCCACATCGAGTGCAGAGCACACGACCGAACAACTCCACGGCAGACTCCTCATCCAAGGGATAAATCGACTTGCCGCATTCCTCGCAGGTGGGGGCTCCCTCGCTAGCGCCGGAACTGGAGTCCTCGTGCCTACCGCCCTCTGTTGGGCTGACATCGACAGGATTGGCATTCCGGGGAGAGCCCCCACCGTCAGCGGGGGAGGCGCCCTCTGACTCTGTTGAGTCTACCACACCTTCCCCCTCGTTGTCAAGCGTGGGGTTCGGCGGGGTGCGAAGACCGCCAGACGGACGGGGAGGGGTCGGGGGAGTCGGGGCCGGGCTCGGTACCTCGGCCGTGGGCAGACGATGCACGGTGGCGGGCTTGGGCTGGTCTAAAGAGCCCACAGCCGCGCGCACGGAAGCCTGCACATCACGCCCGAGGAACTCACTCATGGCCTCGACCGTCTCAAACTCGAACTCCATCGACCCCGCGCCATCGGTGAACGTGACAGTGCAGCGACGAAGGCCCTCGGTCACTTGTTCCCCCGAGACCCGAACAGCGACGACTGATTCCACTCCTTGGGCGCGGACGACTGCTCCATGCTGGCGTACAGATCGACCTTGAGGCGGGCCATCGTCTCCGACAGGTCTACGATCTCGGCCATCAGACGACGCTTGAAGTCTTCGTCGTGCTGGTCATCGGACATGGTGTTGTACAGGATGAGAGGCGTCGCCGACGAGAACACCGCCGACACGCCCTCCAGCAGAGAGACCACCCGATGGGCATCCACCCGAATGTCCCGCACCGTGGGCTCGTATCCCTCCTGGTGGTACGTCAGGTGATCGAGATAGTCTTCGATCTTGAAGCCCAGGGCATTCTCCAACTCGCCGCGCAGACGAGAGAGGTACTCACCCTGCTCTCGGATCATCTCCTGCTTCTGCGGGTTGTTGTCGTTCATTCCCAGCATCAGGACTCCTCGCTGCTTGTCTTGGCGTCTTCCTTCTCGGAACGTACTTCATCCAACGCCCGCCCAATCGGGCAGATGTCACGGAAACTGCACGCCCTGTAGCACAGGGAGTTGAAGACCGGGGTCCACGTTCCCGTGTCTGCTCGATAGCGCAGGTTCTCCACTCGCTCGCGCACCGTCTCTCTCCACGGATCAAGGTAGTCCATGACGATGGCGCGCTCGGGATCTGCCACGTACTTGTGCGGCAGTTTTCCTCGGTCGTTGTACACGTCGCCCTGTCCAGTGAGGATGAAGAACCCTCGCTGAATGGTGCCCTCGGGCAGATCGAACACCTTCTCGGCCACGATGGCGTAGGTCGCCAACTGGGTCATCTCTGACGCGCGGCCTGTCTTCCAGTCTGCCACCACAATCTCGCCCGTGTACACATCGGTCAAGATCATGTCGGCCGTGGTGACGATCTGCTCACCGTCGATCTCCGACCGGAAGATCTCCTCTTGGGCTAGTCTACCCGTGGGAGGGTGCCGGTAAACCGCGAACGGGTACATGGACCAGAAGGCCCGGTAGTTCAGCCGGTCCATCTCCTTGTAGCGCTTGTACAGCGCCCACACCTTGGCGTCGGGCGAGGCATTCTGGAACCCTGACAGGGAAAAGGGCTTGGCCGTGGCCCGCCAGTCGATCAGCGGGTCGTGCAGGCTGTCGATGCCCAACTTGCCGAGTTCGTCCTCCCACAAGATCTCCCACAGGTCCTCATCGTCATGAGCACCCACCTGGAACATCTCATGCACCACGCTCCCGAACAGCGCAGGAGCACCGACGCGAGTGGCCTCGTGCGAGGGCTTGTAGTTCCTGCTGTAGAAGACCTGGCGAGGGCATGGGTTCTTGATGTCACTGGCTCGCCAGGGGATCTTGGGATTGTCGGGAGGGAGAGGCCCGTCGGCCTCCATCAGGATCTCGGCACGTGCCAGCGTCCGCTCCTTCAGTTCCTCCCGGGTCATGGCAGCCTTGGCCGCCTGGACAAACGCCATCAGTCCTCGTACCAGATCGTGATCTCGGTGCGTCGTCGGCCATCGGGCTCGTAGGAGCGAGAGACCTCCATCTGCACCGAGCCATCGACTACCTCGTCCTCGTTCTCCAGGGTTCGCGTCAACTTCCGCAGGGCGTCAGCCACCGCCAACCGTGATCGCTTGATGGAGGTTATCTCGAACATGCCACCTTCCTAACGCTCGATGTCGTACACACGGCCGTTGCAGAACACTCGGTCGTGGTTCCTGCCCACAACCTCCAGCACTTCGACGTTGAAGGACTCGCCGGTGCGCGAGGTCTGGACAAGCGTCCCGGCCACCTGGTGCCAGTCCGGCAGGCCCTCGCCGTGGAAGCCAGGGACCTGACTCGGGTCGCTCATGTGCCCGACTTCGTAGGCCACCATGTGCTCACGGCTGGTCTGCATGTGGAACGAGGACAGGCGGTGCGTGTGACCGTGGATCACCGAGGCGCCCATGTCCATCAGGTGGCGCTGCGCCGAGTTCTTCGCCGTGCTCCACCCATGCACCACGACCAGGCTCGGAGTGAGCCAGTAGCCGATGCGCGTTCCGTAGGGGATGTAGGTCTTCATGTTCCCAATCCCCATGAACTCGATCGCATTGGACTCTCCCAGCGCAGAGTGCTTCTGCACGTAGCGGGAGTATCGGTGCTCGTGATTGCCATCGAGCCAAATCTCCTCGGGCTTGTAGCCAATGCTCTTGAGCAGTGGCTCTCGAAGATCCCGATGGAAGCCATCGACATCATCCTGGGCACGCTGGGTCTTGTACACATCGAACGTGAACGAGGACAACTGCTCGAAGTCGAGCATGTCCCCGGCCCACACGATGCGATCAACCTCTGCGTCTCGGGCGATGCGGCATGTGGCTTCCCACAGCGCGAAATCATGGTGCGGATACTGTGCGTCATTCACCACGAGCGTCTGCTCGTAGTCGAGTGTCAGCGGTCGGGGTGGCAGAGCCTCTGCCCACTCCCGAGGCACCGGGTTCTTGGGATTGAGACGACCACTCTGGACCCAGCGGCCAAGTTCGCGCTCGCTGACCCCGTAGTGGGCCGCGATGCGTGTCAGGGTCCATCCCTTCTCACGCAACTCGGGGATCCCGAGGTCAATGTGGACGGTATCGTTGGACGCAGAGGTCAACGGACAGATCCTTTCGTTACTTCGCTTGGGCTAGCAGGGTCTGGAGTGACTTCGGCCCTTCTTCCTTCAGCACGTCGTTGAGATCGTATCCCTTGGGAAGTTCTGCAATCCGTGCCTGCGGCAGCAGTGACTTGAGGTTGCGAGCGCTGGTGCGCCCGGCCTCGTCGCCGTCGAGCGCGATGATGAGATCATCCACGTGGTCCAGCAGATGGACCCAGGACTTGTGGAAAGCGTTGGCTCCGCTGACGCCCACGGCCTTGAGGCCACAGGACAGCACCGACAGCGTATCAACCTCTCCCTCGGCCAAGACCACCTGCCCGTAGCGGACGTTCTCCACGCAGTACAGGTGCGGAGAGTCGCCCGGGAGCGAGCGGTACTTGGGCTTGCCGCCCGGAACGTGGAAGCGGTGCGTGCGCTCACGGCCCAGGGCATCGTAGTAGGGGATCACGTACTCGTGGCCCTCGCGGCGCCAGGCGGCGTACTCGGCCACCGCCGGATGTACCTTGCGGACCTCCACGAGGTACCGTGAGGCCTCATCCATCAAATCCACTCCGATCCTGCCTTGACAACAGCAGTGTCCTCTCCCAGTAGGGTTTGCTTCGCCTCGGGGAATGACATCTTCTCGATCTGCTGCAACACCGCAAAGGCATCGCCCTTGAGCCCGCAACCGTGGCACTTGAACGCGCCCTCGGCCATGTTGACCGAGGCGCTGGCGTTCTCATCGAAGTGGTCCGGGGACAGGCAATGCACCGGATGCCAGTCGAAGGAGGCAGGAGGCGTGGTCCCGTACCGAGCGAACAGTGCTTCCATCGCACCGGGGCGGTCCAACGTCTCGCGCTTGATCGCCTTTGGGCTCTGCTTCCATCCAGCACGCTTGAACCCCATGTCACCAACACCCGCTCTCGTGCCACGTCATGCGTCGTCCTCGGCGCGGCGCACCATCTCGGCGGCGTGGTCGCCCAGCCGGTCTACCTCGTCGGCCGCGTCACGCAGCGCAGCCGCCAACTCGGCCGGCTCGGCATACAGCGACACCCACGACTCCCACGGATCGCCAACGCGG
>SL_4KL_010_BRINEDRAFT_10001836_pt1 | contig 11902 bp, 8 predicted proteins | sample SodLak_010_BRINE_2_FD_10664 | JGI IMG/M metagenome (IMG submission 10664) | reverse complement strand
TGTCAGCCACTGTCTCTGCATCCGGCGTGGCTGGTTCGTCTGCCGATATCTCACCCGCACCGGCAGATTCCTCCTGCGTGGCTGGCAGTCCGTCCTCGCCCGTTGGCTCTGCACGCTCGGATTCTTCTTCGTCTGCCGTCGCAATGCTCTCGGAGGGCTCACTTTCGTCGGCTGGCCGCGAGGACTCGGCGACCGCCGGATCGAGCGGCGTCGCCGCAGCTTCAAGCCGACGGATCGCGCCCGGTCGTGCGATGACAAACAGCAGATCGCCCGGAGCGAGCCGGTAGGTTGGCTCGGGGAACGGAACTGCCTCGCCGTCTTCGGGTCTGATCGCAGTGATCGTCAGATCGAGCGCACCGACGACTAACCCGTGGAGTGGGCTGCCGGCCTCGACGGTCACAGTACTAAACGTCTCCTCAGCTGCCCGAAGCAGCGATGCAAACTCCCTATCTGGCCGGTCGTTGACTGGCAGTGTGACCAGCCGGTGGCGTTTCGTCGGATCGACTTTTGGCGTATCGCCGGCATCGACCGCGACCGTCACCACGTCATCTGCAACGCCACGAAGCTCACCTGTGAGCACTCGCTGCATCGGCTCTGTCTGCCAGAGCTGGACGATATCACCGGTGCTCGCAGAGAAACCGGGGTCGGCCTTGACGGCGATTGCATTCGTTGCTGGTGGCAGCGTCGCACCGATGCCGGCAGCCCGTGTCCCGACGGCGAGATGTCTCACTGCTCCCTCGTCGTCGAACTCGACATCGACAGTGCCGACGCCGTAATCCGACTTGAGCCGCATCGTGAGTCGCTGTTTTAGCTCCTCGACAGTGAGCCCTCGCGGGAAGACGAGCCGCTTGCCAGCGAGCGTCTCTTTGGTTCGCTCGGGCACGGGATCGTAGCCCGACGCGTCCTCGATCGTTCCCGGCAACTCGACGGTCGTCACTCGCCCGACAGTCTGTGCGAACTGGCTGACATCGCTCGCGTCCTGTGTCGGTGACCACAGCAACACGTCGGTGCCAAAGCGATCGCCGACCTGCCGACCGAGTACTGCGCCGCCGGCCCCCGCGAGCAATGCGCCAAGATTAAACAGCGCAATCTCGACTTCTGTCGGTTCGATCCCCTCTCGAATGACTGCTTCGAGTGCGGCTGTCGTCCCGAAATAGACCGCGACGCCAGCAACGCCGACGGCGGCAGCGAGCCACTGCGGAACTGCTGTCCCCGTGTACCATCTGTAAGAGAGTCCGAGCACCGCTGCGAGCACCGCTGCCATCGCAGCCAGCCCCAGAAGTTGTGTAACGATCCCGGCGGCCTGCTGGACCATCGCCACGACAGCCAGACCGGCAGTTATCGACATCGTTCACCCCGCGGCGGTTGAACAGCCTGCCCCGCAATCTGGGACGGTCGCTGGTGCTGGCAAGGGATTCTAACAGGCAGCCGGTTGTGGGTGGTTACAAACATTATGCGACAGTGGATGCGAATCCATCCAGATTGGTTCGTGTCCCGGCAGCGAACAGTTCGTCGCCGGCTTCGAGTGTCGTTTCGCCGCTCGGTGCAATCAGCCAGCCCTCGCGTTTTCTTACGGCGAGTACTGCAACGTCGTGGTTTTCGCGGATCCCGGCCGTCCCAACCGTGTTCCCGTCGAGTTCGCTACCGCTCCGGACGGCGATGCGCTGGATCTGGTGACCGACACGGCGAAGCATCGAGACAACCTCGTACTCGCGGTCCAGATCGCGGGATTCGACGACTATCTTCGTCTCTGCGGCCCGCAACAGCGGCTGGACATCTGTGCGTGTGACTGCGACGGTCACCTCGCCTTCCCCGCCGGCGGTCGTCGGTGTGCGCACCCGGCTTGGCTCCTCGCCCTCTGCAGGTTCGTCCGTCGATCTGGGTTCGATATCCGGTTTCACGCCACGCGCGTCCTCCGCCGCTGTCTCCGCGCTGATCACTGTCCCGCGGACCTGTGCGCTGGGTGTGATCACCGTCACCTCGTCACCGCGGGCGATCCCCGTCGGCACAATGCCGGAGACAGTGACGGCGTGGCGACCCTTCCCGACGCGTTTCGAGAGCCCTGAAAACGGTGGGGCAGCATCGACGCGGGCACGCCCGCGCTCGTCGATATCCACCGAGACACTCGCCAGATCGTAGGTTAACTCGAGTCGGTCCGCAACACGGCGTTCGAGCTCGTCGAGCCGGAGATCGACTGGCAACTCGATCTCAGCGTTTCTGATTTCCGCTCTGAGTGTTTCTGACATCGACGGGTAGCCGTCGACATCACCGATCTCGCCGACGATTCGAATCCGGACTTCCTCGCCGTCGTCGGTGAGCTCTGCGTTTTCCTTCGCGATCGAGGAGCCCGTGATGTTGGCGACGGAGAGCTCGCGGGGAAAGGTCGCTGCCATTCGGTCGCCTCTCGCGTGTGCGTACATCGAGAGTCCGACGACGACCAGCGTCGCCAGCGTGATCCGGATTACGCCGGCTGATTCGACCACCGACTCGCCGACGACAGCAAGCAACAGCCCGGTCAGGCCGGCGAGTGCCAACCCGAGGATGATCGCACCCGGACGCGGGAGCGAAAGCTTCTGGGTGTACCGGAAGCCAAAACTCGCTGCCCAGACGCCGAGCGCTGGAATGATGCCAACGAGGGCACCGAGATACAGCCCCAGAAGGATGTCGGTGGGCAGCGTAACCATACCATAATTGCGAGTACCAACCCTCAAATAAGTTTCTGCACCACTATCACGGAGTGAAAAGAGGCAAACGTCGAACAACTCTGTCTATACTATTGGTACCTCGCATACAGCCGTCTCTCGACCAGAAACAGTCGCCAAACGTTCTTTGATAGCGACAACAAACATCGAGTATGCTCCGCAGACTACTGTCCCTGTTTCGTCGCGGCGATAGCGAGCAATCCGAGGACAGCGATACCGAGTCCAACACCGATGACGAGGACAGTGGCTTCCTTCGCTCTCGACTCGATGAGTCAGTGATGCAGGCTCACGGCGCAGGGGGATCGATCGAACAGGACGCGGAGATGGACGATGTCGACGAGCAAGTCAGCGAACTCCAGGAACAGATGCCCGACCAGGAGCATCTCGATACCCAGTACCACGACGATCACCGGTGACCACTGGGACAGGTGCGCTGTTGACTGCTTGTCTATAGGCTGGTGACCCGATCGGCCGCGACTTCTGCCCCCGCAGCGGCGGGGTAGACGACATCGTCGACGAACCGTCGGTGCCCGTAGCCCCGTTCGCCGTCGCGGGCGATTCTGAGAATTGTCCGGGCATCGGGTACCTTCTCGTGGACAATCTCGCAGGCAGCCAGATTGACCTCGGTGTCGTTCGTGAGCGCGGCGAAGACGTCGATATCGGCCAGTCTTGCCTCCTCGAGGATTGCCGAGTCGGTTCCGTCACCCTGAATGACGCGACTCACCTTGGGAGTGATCTGGTCACAGCGCTGTTCGTCGAGTTCGATCACGCTGACTGCGTTGCGGTCTTCGCTCAACTGTTCGGCGACGTGACGGCCGACGCGACCGCCACCAACGATAAGCACATTTCTTTTCATTAGTTCACCTTATCTGTGTATTGTCGAACGATTGTGTTAACTCTTCGCCTATTATTTCGTTAATACCGTCATAACGCTCTGTGAAGTGTGACTCGCGGTAGCTATTTGATCGTCCGGGACAAACTGATAGTATGGGTCTCGCACACGACCTGCTCAACGGTATCATCTCGCTCGTGATCGGCGTTGCAATCACTAAACTGACCGCAGACGATGACGGTGGCCCCTACGACCTGAACGATGTGTTGCTCTCGGTCGCCGTTGCCTCGTTCTTTTCGGGCTTCTTTACGAGCTATTTCGCGAAGTAGTCTGGACTGCTGTGGCTGCCGGGACTCTCTCGTCGCAGTCATCCGAGCTACGTCTCTGTTCCCGACAGCACCAATTAGCTTGGCTCAACCAACTTGGTTGAGCCAAGTTAGTCTGTTCAGAACGGCCTCGCCGTTAACGGCGCTTTTCACACACGTTTCGAGCGAAAACAAACACTACGGAAAAGACCGCTCTCAGTCGTCGTCACCAGTCGCGACCCGATCGCCTTCGCTGTCGACCGGAAGCTCGCGGTCGGCACGCGGCCCCTCCAGATCCACGTTGGGGAGCAGATCACGCAGATACTGGCCGGTATATGAGTCGTCAGTCCGTGCAACAGCCTCCGGCGTGCCCGCTGCCACGACTTCGCCACCGTTCTCTCCACCCTCGGGACCGAGATCGACGATGTTGTCCGCGTTTTTCACCAGATCCAGTTCGTGTTCGATGACGACGATCGTGTTGCCATCGTCGGTGAGTCGGTGGAGCACGTCGATCAGCTTGCGTTCGTCCTCTGGGTGCAGCCCTGTCGTCGGCTCGTCCAGCAGATACAGCGTCTCACCGGAGTCTTTCTTGCCGAGCTCTTCGGCGAGTTTCACACGCTGGGCCTCACCACCCGAAAGCGTCGTCGAGGGCTGGCCAAGCTGCATGTAGCCAAGGCCGACATCCTTCAGCAGTTTCAGCCGTCGGCGGAGCTGGCTGTGACTCTCGAAGAACTCATACGCCTCGTCGACGCTCATATCCAGCACGTCGGCGATCGTCTTCCCCTTGAACGTGACCTCCAGTGTCTCGTCGTTGTAGCGTGCACCGCCACACTCCTCACAGGGGACGGTCACATCAGAGAGGAAGTTCATGTCGATTTTCACCGTTCCCTGTCCGCCACAGGCCTCACACCGGCCGCCCTTGACGTTAAACGAAAACCGTCCCTTCTCATAGCCACGCCGGTTTGCCGTGTCGGTCTGGGCGAACAGCTCGCGGACGTAATCAAAGACGTTGGTGTAGGTCGCCGGGTTCGACCGCGGCGTCCGACCGATCGGCGACTGGTCGATCAGCCGCACCGTCTCGATGTTTTCGAGCCCGTCGATAGCGTCGTGATCACCGGGATCGACGCTCGTGTTGTCGTTCATCTCCCGGGCGAGCCCCTTGTAGAGCACGTCGTGCATCAGCGTGGATTTCCCCGAGCCCGAGACGCCCGTGATCGCCGTAAAGCAACCAACTGGGATCGAGACATCCAGCTCTTTGAGGTTGTGCTGGCGTGCGCCCCGAATGGTGATCTCTCCGTCTGCCTCGCGTCGCTCGTCCGGAACAGGAATCACCCGGTCGCCGGCGAGATACTCGCCGGTGACGCTTTCCTCGCAGTCGGTCAGTTCCTCAAGGCTCCCGTTGACGACGACCTCGCCGCCGCGTTTGCCCGGCCCCGGTCCCATATCGATGACGTTGTCCGCCCGGCGCATCGTCTCCGTATCGTGCTCGACGACGAGCAGGGTGTTGCCGATATCCCGGAGCTCCTCTAAAGTATTTAGGAGTCGGTCGTTGTCGCGCTGATGCAGCCCGATCGACGGCTCGTCCAGCACGTACAGCACGCCAACAAGTCCGCTCCCGATCTGTGTCGCCAGCCTGATCCGCTGACTTTCCCCACCCGAGAGTGTCGATGCCTCCCGGTCGAGCGTGAGATACTCCAGCCCAACCTCACACATGAATCCCAGCCGGCCACGGATCTCCTTGAGAATCTCCTCGGCGATTTTCGTCTCCCGCTCGTCGAGTTTCGCTTCCAGTCCCTCGAAGTGTTCGAGCGCGTCGCCGATCGACATCCGGTTGACCTCGGTGATCGAGGTGCCGGCGACGCGGACGTGGCGGGACTGCTCTTTGAGTCGTGTTCCGTTACATTCCGGGCAGGTGGTCACGGCCATGTACTCCTCGATGTGTTCGCGTGCCCGGTCGCTGTCAGTCTCGACGTGGCGACGCTCTAGATTCGGAATGACGCCCTCGAACCGTTCGGTTTTCTCTCGCGTGCCGTTTTTCGTTCTCCACTCGAAGTGGACGAGATCGTCGGTGCCGTGGAGGAACTGCCGCTGAATCGACTCGTCGAGTTCCTCGAAAGGAGTGTCGAGTGAGACGCCGAAGTGGTCGGCGACGTTGTCGAGCTGTCGGGAGTAGTAGGTGCGGTTGTAGCTCCAGGGCTCGAAGACGTGTTTCAGCTTTTTGCTCGGGTCCTGCACGACGAGCGCTTCGCTTACCTCCTTCGTGGAGCCGATCCCCTCACACTCGGGACACGCCCCGTAAGGGCTGTTAAAGGAGAATGATCGGGTTTCGATCTCGGAGAACTGAAACTCCGAGTTGGGGTTGCCAAGCTCTTCGGAGAACTCGACGACGAGGCGTTCGTCACCGGAGGCGTCCTCCGCGAGCGAGCCCGTCGAGCGACTGTTCGAGTTGAAGGGTGTCTCCGCCGGCGGGTCGGGGACAATCAGTTTGAGCATCCCGTCGGCTTCCTCAAGCGCCGTCTCGACGGAGTCGGCAATGCGCGAGCGAGCCTCGGAGGAGACAGTGATGCGGTCGACGATCACGTCGATCGAGTGATCGTAGTTCTTGTCGAGATCCGGCGTGTCGAGTGTGAGATCAACGCTTTCGCCGTCAACCTCCACGCGGGTGTATCCCTCGCTGACGAGCTCTTCGAACAGCTCTTCGAACTCACCTTTCTGGTCACGGACGACCGGGGCGGCGATCTTCGCCCGGGTTTCTTCTGGGAGTTCGAGGATCTGTCGGACCATATCCTGGGCGGATTGCTCGCCGACCTCCTCGCCGGTGATTGGATCGTACTGGGTGCCAACCCGTGCGTACAGCAGGCGGAGGTAGTCGTGTAGCTCTGTTACCGTCCCGACTGTCGACCGGGGGTTGTTGGCGGCGTTTTTCTGGTCGATCGAGATCGCTGGCGAGAGTCCTTCGACGTTCTCGACCTGTGGTTTGTCCATCTGTCCGAGGAAGTTCCGGGCGTAGGCAGAGAGCGACTCGATGTAGCGGCGCTGCCCCTCGGCGTAGATTGTCTCGAACGCCAGTGAAGATTTCCCCGACCCCGACAGTCCCGTGACGACGGTCAGCTCCTCGCGTGGCACTTCCACGTCGACATCTTTGAGGTTGTGTTCTTCGGCCCCACGGACCTCGATATACTCGCGGCTCATTCGTTACCGTTGGCAAGGACTGGGACAGTGAAACGCTGTCGGTTCTCTCCGAGTCATCGTAGTAACATTGTAATCGCATCACGGTTCGCTCTCGAGTAGGGGAACACCCGGAAACCGTGTTGCTCGGTGTTAAATGTACAAAAACTCCAGATTAGACGGCTAATTACTATTTCTTCTTGTAATTAACTCAGATGAGAAATGCATGGTAGTAACAGTTCGTTAGGGGACATTCCCGACGGAGTAGATCAAAGACTACACGAGCAGGGTGAGGACAAGACAGCAGGGTCGCCATCAGTTCTTGTCACAGGAAGTAGTGGGACAATTGGGACAGCGTTAACCAATCGGCTGCTGTCTGCTGGTTATGATACGGTTGGTGTGGATATCGTCTCCAACCCGTGGCTGGAGTCGGTCGACAAACGCACGATCGTAACAGATCTCCGTGAGGAGGAGGCGTTCGACCAGCTTCCAGAGAACATCGACACCATCGTTCATCTTGGGGCGCACGCACGCGTCCACGATCTGGTCATCGAACCTGAACTCGCCCGGGAGAATATCGACATCACTTATAATGTGCTTGAGTTCGCTCGGAAAAACGACATTTCGCGTCTGATACTTGCGAGTTCGCGTGAGGTGTATGGCAACGGCACAGGCGTCGTTCACGACGAGCAAGCGACGCGCGTCGACGAGAGTGAAAGTCCCTACAGCGCGAGTAAAGCTGGCTGCGAGGCGACTGTCGCTGCCTACAGCTCCTGCTATGATCTCTCAGCCAGCATCCTCCGGTTTTCGAACGTCTACGGTCGCTACGACCGCTCCGATCGTGTCATTCCGCTGTTTATCGCACAGAGTGCACGCGGGGACACGCTGACTGTGTACGGTGAGAACAAGATTCTCGATTTCACCTACATCGACGACTGTATCGCCGGGATCAACTGTGTGATTGATCAGTTCCCCAAAGCAGCCGGGAAGACGTTTAATATTGCCTCCGGATCTGGTGTGTCGCTTCTTGAGCTTGCAAACAAAATAAACGAGCAGACACCCAATGACTCTCGAATAACGGTTGATCCGTCCAGAAACGGTGAGGTTGAGGAGTTTGTCGCGGATATCTCGGCTGCCAGGCAACTGCTCGGATACGATCCACAGTACAGCATCGATGATGGGTTGAGCGAGACAGTGTCGTGGTATCTCGACCATCCTGACGTCTGTGAACAGATACTGGGCCCACAGGCAGTTGTTGACGAGGCGTAGGCGCTTTAGCAGCGATATAACAATATTTTGAATCCGCAATCGGTGAGTCATGGAACCCGCGGAGGTCACCCTCGCTATCCCGTGTTACAACGTCGTTGAGACACTGCCCCGCGTTCTGGAGGCAGTCGATCGTCTCGATCCGTCCCCAGAGCGTGTCCTCTGTGTCGACGACGGCAGTACTGACGGAACGAAACGGATCATCCGCCGGCACGATGGCGTTGATCTGGTTACACACGACCAGAACCGCGGTCTTGGTGCGACACTGAACACGGCGTTACTGCGGACCGAGACGGCAGGCATGGCCAAGATCGATGGCGATATTATCGTCGAGCCCAGCTGGCTCGGCCGTCTCTGTGAGATTCGTTCAGAAACTGATGCAGCGCTTGTTCAAGGACGGTTCGAGGAGGAACTGACGACGACAGCTGACAGGTGGCGTGAGAACCACATCAAACCGGGCTTTCTCGACGAACCTGTGTACGACAAACCAATCAACGGATCGAATATTCTGTGTCGAGCGGCGTCATTGCGTGCCGTCGGTGGATGGGACGAACGCTACACCCGTGCATTCGACGATATCGATCTGTTCCAGCGGCTTATCGCTGCCGGCTTTCGGATCTACTACACGCCAGAGATCGTGACGACACATCTACGAACCGACTCACGTAGCGATGTCTTGCGAGCAGCGTGGTCGTACCACTACGGTTCCTTCGGCGGGGATGATGGCCGCCTCCCACCGGAGAGCGCCCGTGAGATGCTGCTGCGGATTCCAGAACTGGCGCTGCGGTCGGCCGCGAGCGTCAGCCGCGATCTCAAGGATCGATCGCCGGAACTGCTTTTGCTTAGCCTCCAGCGGCCGCTGGCGCACCTGTATTACGATATCGATAGTATTCGCAACGGCTACTCGCCTGGTGAGGTCTGTCTCGAACGGGAGCTCATCGAGTACGGTGATGTGACGGTTGCGCTGGACGACGAGGTTATCACTCCGTGGATCAAGCGGCTGTTCTGTCGGGGGCAGTACGAGCGTGAAGAAACCGAGATGGTCGCCAAACATCTCGATTCCGGAGCTGATATCGTCGAACTGGGTGGCGGGATCGGCTATCTTTCCTGTTACATCGACAGCCAGCTCGATGGCGACAGCAAACAGATCGTGGTCGAGCCTAATGAACGGCTCCTGCCGTTGATCGAGCGCAACCGGTCCCGGAACGATGCCGAGTTCGAAATCGTAAACAAAGCGTACTCGCCACACAGCGACCGTCTTGCGCTCGAAGTATCCGAGCAGTTCTGGGAGGCGAGCGTCGCGGTGTCGGATGACCCCCACGAGACGGTGACGGTTCCCGGAACAGATCTGTCTACCCTGCTCGAGCAGTACGAACTCTCGACAGTGACACTCGTCGTGGACATCGAAGGGAGCGAAATTGATCTCATCGAATCCGAACTTGCCACTCTCGAATCCGCCTGCAACCTGCTGGTTATCGAGTTTCACCCAACCCGTACTAGCGAGAACACTGTCGAGCGAGCAACTGAGCGACTGGAAACGGCCTCGTTCGAGCTGGTCGATCAGGAGGGGACTGTGTACACATACCGCGGCTGATTTCCTCGATTATCTAGACCGGAGATACCGTTTCGTTTTCGAAAGCGCGGGTGTTACCCCCTCGGTTTGGGCGGTTTCCACGAACTGCAAAGCAAGCGATGCCAGTCGCAGGCCCCACTGGCCGCCCACGGAGGCGAACGCTTTGCCCAGTCGCTCGGGTCGATCTGTTGAGCTGTAGTAGGCTGCGAGTGCATATGCCATCGTTGCACGGAGTGACCAGTTTGCCTCACTCAGGCGAATCTGCCCTTCCTCCGCGTGAACCCGCGCTCGTGCAGCCCGGTAGGATTCTGGATACTGCCTGTACAGATTCTCGTACTCCTCGAAGAGCTGTTTTTTGTTCCGAATGTTCTCCATCGAGTATCCTAGTGAGTCGACATCAAGCCGCTTCTCTGTGAGTGGCTCTGGGACGTAATCGAACTTTGTGTACTGGGCGAGACCAATCATGAACGTTGTATCGCCCGCACCGTGATATCGGAGCGGCCGGATCCGTTCGAGAACGGCTCTGTCGATAAGCAGCGCGGTTGTGAAACACGGCGGCCACATTTGAAATTTGAGTGCATCTTCCAGCACGTCACCGGCACGGTCTTTCTCTGGCAGGATCAGTTCCCCGCTCTCGTGGTATTTTAGGCCGGAGTAGACAACACCAGTATCGGCATCGATCTTTTCCTGTTGTAAACGGATCTTGTCGGGGCGGAGGAGGTCGTCGTCATCGAGGAACTGGACGTACTTGCCCGAGGCAGTATCGAGGCCGGCATCCCGTGCCGGATTTTCCCCGACGTTCTGTTCCATTGGGATATAGCTCACCTCGGGGTAGGCGTCGACGATGGGTTCGGCGTGTCGCTCGCCCGAGTCATCGACAACAATCACTTCGATCGGCTCGTACTCCTGATCGAGCGCACTTTCGATTGCGCTTTCCAGTAGCTCGTTTCGGTAGTACGTCGGAATGATGATCGAGGCCTTCTCGTCGCACATATCCTGATTACCAGTGCCAACAAATTAGTAATGGATGTCTTAGCTCTTCTTCTGCGACAAATCACCGAAACCGGATTTCCTACCGGGGCACGCTTCCAGACAGCAGTCGACTGATTTGTGGCAGTTGTCGTATACACTGTGGACTAGAGTGATGTGATCTTTCCTGCTGTGTCGAAACAGAACACCGTTTGCAAGCCCTAACACACTGACGGAGTACAAACACAATCGCCAGCCACTGGCAGAGAGGCAACAGGCGTCGTCTACCCTTACAAGCGCCATGGATAGACCGTACGAAGTCTATAACAAATACTGCGTGCCGTCCTCCTCATCGCATGAGTCGGTCCTTCGTTTCTTTTCTGCGGGCAGTCCGCCAGCCCGTTCGACGACAGCCGGGGTGTGGCTGGTAATGAGTGGCGACGAATCCGGGGCAGAGATCTCGATGCGTGAAAAGCTCCGAGCAATCGTCACAGTGTTGCGTTACCGTCCCCGTCTTACTGCGGCGATCGTCCTGTTGAGTTTCCTGACGACACTTTTCGAGGGGATCAGCATCAGCTTCCTCCTCCCGATTATCGAGCAGGCTCGCTCGGGCGAGCCAGATGCCGGCGAATCGAGCGAACTTCTCGACCTCTTTATTACGGTCTATGCGGCTCTCGGCGTGCCGTTTACCCTCGAGTTTATTATATTGGGTGTCACAGCGATGCTCGTCGGTCGGATTTCGATGAGCTTTCTGGTCGGCTGGCTCACCATCTATCTCCAGACCCACTACGTCCGGGATCTGCAGAAAGAAGCATTCGACTGCACGCTCGATGCCAGCCTCTCCCATCTCGATGAACGGGGGTCTGACGAGATTCTGAACACGCTCGTCACCCGCGCTTACTACGCTGAGTCGGTACTGGAGGGAGTTCTCGATACCGCACAGGTTGGCTTGCTAATTCTCATGTATCTCACAATCGGGTTCTATCTCTCACCGTCGCTGACAGCGATCATGACTGTCGCATTTCTTGGCATCGTCTTCCTCGTCAGGTGGCTACCGGAGCGAGCCTATACGCTCGGTGATCGGATC
>SL_4KL_010_BRINEDRAFT_10001835_pt1 | contig 11904 bp, 10 predicted proteins | sample SodLak_010_BRINE_2_FD_10664 | JGI IMG/M metagenome (IMG submission 10664) | reverse complement strand
TGAGCGGCTCGTCATTGACTGCAGTCACACGGGTGAGCGGATCAGTCCCAACGATATCATCGGCGACGCCGTCGACACTCCGGAAAATAAGCAGCCGCCGGTCGACCTCGGTGGTGTCGCCGTCGTCGACTGTCACCGAGAGCTGATCGTTCTGGTTCGCTTCGAGCACCGTATCGAGGTGTGAGCCGTTGTCGATGGTCACGCCGTCGATCTCGGTGATCCGGTCACCATCTTCGATATCCGCATCTTCCACACCCGACCCGGCGAGAACGTCACCGACAGGAGCACCCGGGGCAACAGCAATCGAGGCTGCAAGCGGGACCAGAACAAGAAGGGCGATCACGCAGACAGCGAAGTTGTTGGTGATCCCGGCAGCGAACATTCTCGTCTGTGCGCCCCGATCGGCGTTTCGCTGGTCTTGTTCGTCCGGTTCGACGAACGCGCCGATCGGAATGAAGGCAAAGGAGACGACACCCATCGACTCGATATCAATATCTTCGACCCGACAGAGCAGGCCGTGGCCGCCTTCGTGAACAACGAGGCCAACGAGCAGCCCGAAAATAATCTCGGGAGCAGCAGAGAGCGGAAGGAACTCGTTGACACCCGGAATGACGAGGACATTCTGTGGGCTATCGAGCGTTCCGGCGTCGGGCTGGGCGATGATTGCGGGGACAGCAACGAGCACGACAAGACCAGTGATCACCATCACCACGAGCGCGATCCCAACACCCAGGTTCCCCCACGCACGCCAGAAGCGTTCCCGGCGTGCGAGTTTGGTCAGAAACTCTCGACCACGCTTCGTGTGAATCGTCGTCAGCGGCCCCGAAACCTTCACCGAATCCGGCAGGTAGCCACGCATTCGTAACCCCATGGCAATAACCGTATAAAGGAGGATACCGATGAGGACCCACGTCAACAGGCCTGGCATTAGCAGTACTGTAGGACGGTCGGGCAAAGAGGGTTTGGACTCCGGTCAGCAACAGGCTGTAGGACCATCACTGATTTGTACAGGGCAGTCGAACGAGCCGATATGCCTACGATCAGGCGCGTTGTGCTCGATATTCTCAAACCACACGAGCCAAAACTCGCCACGTTTACCGAGAAGCTAAGCGAGAGTGAGGAGATTGACGGCGTCACGTCGAAACTCGTCGATATCGAGGAAGACGTCCGGACGATCCGTGTCACGATCGAGGGTGAAGATCTCGATATGGACACACTGGAGGCTAAGATTTCCGATCTCAGCGGGTCGATCCACTCTGTTGACGAGGTTTCCTGTGGCGAGTACATCGTCGAGGATGCCTGGTTGACCGATCGATGAACCCCAAGGAACGCATTGCCGGCATCCGGCGTGTCCTCGGCAAAGAAGATGTCCGCTCGCTCGCTCGACGGTATTTTGTCGCAAACGGGTTCGATGGAACGCTGACGAGCATCGGTGTCGTCCTCGGTGCGTTCATGGGTGGCAACGTCGATAACGGCCTCGCCGTCATCGGTATTGGGCTCGGTGCGGCGATCGGCCTCGGCACCTCGGGGATCTGGAGTGTCTGGGAGATCGAACGCGCCGAAACCAGCCGTGAGCTGGTCCAGCTCGAATCAGCGATGATGACGAGTCTCGAAGACACCCAACTGACCAGAGACTTCCGAAACGAACAGATCGTCCTCGCACTCGCTGCAGCCTCGGGGCCGGTCATCGGTGTAGTGGTGACGCTCATTCCGTTTCTCTTCGAGGGTGTCTTCCTCTCGATGTTCCAGGCTGTCTTGCTCTCGATCGGGCTCGGTGTGTTGTTGCTCGCCGGTGTCGGTGCCTACATGGGGCTGATCTCGAAACAGCGGTGGTACGTCGCCGCGATCCGTATGGGGCTTGCGGGCATCGTCGTCGCCGTGATTTCGATCTTCCTGCCTGGGTAGCTGGTGGGTGATGGGCGAGTTGGAGGTGACGAATACAGATTGATACAATGTAAACACTCTGCGAGCGGTGGCGAAATTCTTTCTTGTCGCCGACAGTAGCAGTTATATGGATCTCGACCTTGGTGGAAACACGGCACTGTGTACGGCAGCGAGCAGCGGTCTCGGGCTGGCGAGTGCAAAGCAGTTGGCTCGGGAGGGAGCAAACGTCGCGATCTGTGGCCGGACAGCGGAACGTCTCGACGAGGCAGCAGGGACACTCGATGATGCTGGCGACGGCGAGGTGCTCGCCGTACAGGCGGATATCACCGACCCGGATCACGTCGCCGCATTCGTCGAGCAGACTGTCGACAGCTTCGGCGGGATCGATCACGTCGTCACGAGCGCTGGCGGGCCGCCGAGTGGGCGCTTTACAGAGATCGCCGACGAGGACTGGTACGGCGCGTACGATCTGCTCGTAATGAGTGTCGTCTGGACGCTGCGAGAGAGTCGCCCTCATCTCGAAGCCTCCGAGGCTGGCAGCGTCGTCGCGATCACCTCCCGGAGTGTACAGGAAGTGCTCGACGACCTGCTGCTTTCGAACGCCGTCAGGCGGGCAGTGATCGGCCTCATAAAAACGGTCTCGCGGGAGTTTGCACCCGAAATCAGGGCCAACGCCGTCCTGCCGGGTGCACACGAAACCAGCCGGATCGAAGAGTTGATCGAGGACGCTGTCGCCCGCGGCGAGTTCGAGGAGTATGAGGCTGGTTACGAGGACTGGGCAGCCGATGTCCCCCTAAATCGAATCGGTGAGCCCGAAGAGCTCGGAGACGTTGTCGCATTTCTCGCGAGCGAGCGGGCGAGCTACGTGACTGGTGTCTCTGTGCCCGTCGACGGTGGCTCTATGCGGAGCTAGATCGTGTTGTGGTTCCGATATCGTCGTCACTGCTGTCTGTCGGAAAGTGACAGCCCGTAATCTCGAACCGGACGCCACCGGACTCGCTTTCTGTCACTGTGACCGTCCAGTCGTGAGCAGTGACAATGTTCTCGACGATCGAGAGACCAAATCCGGAGCCGTCTGTGCTCGTCGTGTAGCCGTGGTCGAAGATCTGGTCTCGCTGTTCAGGTGGGATGCCGCTGCCGGTATCTTCGACCGCAAACCCGATCGAAGCGCCATCATCGTCGGTGACTGGGTGGACACTGACCGAAAGCGGCGGGTCGTTGTGCTCGACCGAATTGCGGAACAGATTCTCGAAAACCTGGAGGAGCTTGTTTCGGTCAGCTTCGATTGTCGCCGACGCGTCCACCTCGAATGTGATGTCCACTTCGGCTGTCGGCACCTGCTCGAACGCTTCCGTTGCCACAGCGTGAACGTCGACTGGGTTGGTTTCCTCGATCGTCTGGCCCGACCTGGCCATCGTGAGCAGATCGTCGATGATCGTCTCCATTCGCTCGTGACTCTCTCGGATGGTGTCTGTCCTGTCGAGGTTACCGGTTTCTTCGAGCAGCGTCAGGTTCCCCTCGGCGACACTGAGCGGGTTCCGGAGATCGTGACTGACGACACTTGCAAACTCGTCGAGGCGTTCGTTCTGTCGTTCGAGTTCGCGTTCACGCTGGTTTCGGATCGTAACATCCCGCAGCACGACGAGGCGTCGGTCTCCGTCGCCAAGCGAGGAGACGCTTAGGTCGAACACGCGCTGGTCACCGTTTGCGGTATCGAGACGAACCTCCAGTTTCTCGGACTCGATCGCTGCCGTGATCGCCCTCGGCAGGCGTTGGCCCGACGATATCGGCAGCGCCTGTGCAGACTCGTTAGCAGTGAGGACGGTGTTCTCCTCGTCGACGATCAACACCGGATCCTCCATCGTCTCGAACAGCCTGTTTGCCGCGACCGGTTCGATCTCGAGGAAGTCGTAGGCGAACAGTGCAAACCACGTACCGACGACTGTGATGGTAAACAAAAGCGGTGTCGGGTCCAGATGTTCGTGGAGAGTGAGTCCGGCAGCGACATATGCAGTGTACCCGACTGTCGGTGCCATCCCTGTGTAGAGAATGAGACGGGCCTGCTGGCGCTGTCCAGAAACTTCTGACCGAGCGTACTGCCAGAGAACGTAAAACGTCCAAAACAGGATACTCAGACCCACGAGACTCATTACGATACCGTAACCCTGTGGTTCGAGCTCGGGCTGGGCAGTAACGACGGTGAGGCCCTGGTAGCTGTCGATGCCAGGCGACGCTTCGGTGAACCAGCGCACTGCGATGAAAGATAGCTGAAACGAGAAGGCAACTGCATACCCAGCCACGATATGGAGACGCCAGCCGGTAAACCGGTCACGTTGCTCGGTGTAGGTAATAACAAAGAACACCCACGCGAGCAACACAGCTGTCCCGGCCAGATATGTTAGCAGATCGAACGCAATGGCGACTGTTCTGGTCGGACTGAGCCAGAGAAAGCCCGCAGCGAACATCCACGCGGAGTATGAAAGCGAGTACAGAATAAAGGCCGTCGCGCCCCGTTGCTCGCGACGCTGCCAGGCCATGTATGCCAGTGCAAGTCCAAGAAACCCGCCAAAAAAGACGGCAGCGACCAACCCACTAGCAAGTATCGGAAAATTAGCCATTGTAACCCATTTCTATCTAAACATATAAAATATTGCGGCCAATTGTGCTCCTTTTTTATAAGGTATAAGTCTGTTACCCTGTCGACGACGCTTTTCAACGTCATCTCCACGCGCTATGTCGCCTGAATCCGCGAGAGACGCATCGCGTTGCCGGTCACACCGACAGTCATCCCCGCATCACCGACGAGCACCGCGACCCAGATTGGCACATACCCAAAGGGAACGAGTACGACCAGCAGTCCCTTCACGCCGAGACTGGCCCAGATGTTCTGCCGGATGACGCCGTTTGCCTGCCCCGATAGGTTCCGGAGATACGGCAGCTTCGAAATGTCGTCGCTCATCAGCGCAATATCGGCCGTTTCCAGAGCGGTGTCCGTCCCGGCAGCACCCATCGCGATCCCGACTGTCGCCGTCGCCAGCGCTGGCGCGTCGTTGATGCCGTCGCCGACCATCGCAACCGAGCCGTACTCGGCTTCGAGATCGGTGACCGCTTCGACTTTCTGCTCCGGGAGGAGTTCGGCCCGGCACTCGTCGACGCCGACTTGCTGGGCAATCGCTCGCGCTGTCCGCTCGTTGTCGCCGGTCAGCATAACAACCTGTCTAACACCCAGTTCGTGCAGTCTGTCGACCATCAGCTCCGCGCCGGGGCGGATCTCGTCGGCGACGGCGATGACGCCCTCGATCTCTTCCTCGGTGCCGACAAGAATGACTGTCTTCCCCTCGCGCTGGAGGTCAGGGATCGTCTCGGCGAGCAGATCCAGACAGTCGTGTCGGGCACAGAGCTGCTGGGAGTGGGCGGTAACGACACCCCCGTCAGTCGCCGCGTGGACGTGTGAGAGATCGAATCCTAACTCTTTAAACAACGACGGACTGCCGGCGTAGTGGGTTTTCCCGCCGACCGTCGCGGTGACACCCTTGCCAGTGATCGCCTCGAAATCAGTAACGGTGCGTTCCTCGACAGCCGCCATCTCTGCGCGGTCGACGATCGCGTCACTGATCGGATGCTCGCTGCGTTTTTCCAGCCCGCGGGCACATCGGAGTACGTCTTCCTCGGTATTGTCGTTGAGCGGAATAACGTCGGTGACGGTAAGCTCACCTTTCGTCAGCGTCCCCGTCTTGTCGACGGCGACGGCCTCGACTTCGCCCATCGCTTCGAGGTAGTTGCCACCCTTGATCAGCACGCCGTTGCGAGCGCCGCTCGTGATTCCCGAGACGACCGACACTGGCGTACTGATCACAAAGGCGCAGGGGCAGGCGAGCACCAGCAGCGTCAGTCCGCGGACGAACCAGCTACTCCATGCCCCGCCGAAGGCAAGCGGCGGGACCAGCACTGCAAGAACCGCGAGGGCGACGACGATCGGGGTGTAGTAGCCAGCGAACCGGTCGACGAACTGCTCGCGGTCGGTCTTGGCTGCCTGTGCGTCCTCCACCATGTCGATGATACGGGCAAGGGTGTGCTCCTCGGCACCAGCGGTCGTCTCGATCTCCAGATAGCCGCCCTCGTTGAGCGTCCCGGCGTAAACCTCGTCACCGTCCGTTTTGTCGACCGGGACGCTCTCACCGGTTACCGGCGACTGATCGACCGCGCTGGTTCCCTCGCGGACGGTGCCGTCGACGGGGATCTTCTCTCCCGGCCGGACGAGGACAGTCTCGCCGATTTCGACGTCTTCGACGGGGAGGGTGACCTCCTCGCCCTGACGGCGAGCGCGTGCCTGATCGGGCGAGAGATCCATTAGCTCGCGGAGTGAGTTGCGCGCCTGGTCCATCGAGTACTCCTCCAGCAGTTCGGCGAGGTTGAACAGAAAGGCGAGTGTCGCAGCCTCGAAGTACAGCCCCTCGCCGAAGCCGAGACTCGCTGCCACTGCACCGACGATGGCGACACTCATCAGGAAGTTGATGTCCATCGACCGATGGCGGGCCGACTGGATCCCGTTGCGGAGGATCACTTCACCGCCGACGATCGTCCCGAGCAGAAAGGCGAGATCAGCGACGCTGTGGGTCGTCCCGAGGATCGTCACCGCTTCAGTGTTGTACCCGGGCACAACCACCACAAGCAGCAAGCCAGCAAACAAGAAGATCCCGCTGGTCCAGGTCTTGAGCGCGCGTGCCGAACTCCAGATCTTTCGGGACTCGGTCGCCGCCTGATTGCCGGCGTCGGTGACCTCGTATCCGGCTCGATCGACTGCGTCGACGAGCGTCGCCTCGTCAACCTGCCCGGGATCGTACTCGACAGTTACCCGTCCAGTCGTCGGCGAGGTACCAACCGAAACAACACCGCCAACTGCCGACAACTCCTGTTCGACGGTCGCCCCACAGGAGGCACAGTCCATCTCCGGCACGGTAAACCGGACCTGGCGATGTTCGGATGGCTCCGTTCTCATTATCCGCGGCTACGTGATCGAGAGTTATTAACTCAGCTGTTACAGAGGAGGAATTTAATAGATATTCTTGGCAACACACTACCAGAGAGTTAACAAGACAGTGAACTCGGCTGGCCAGTTACTCTTCGGTCCATTTGCGTCGGCAGTTGTCGTCACAGAAGTGTGCGGACTGAACTGCCCCGTCTTCGATCCAGGTGATGACACGGTGGGTCGGATTGTCGATAACGAGAGAGTCACAGGTAGCACACTCGGAGGCCTCGTCCTCCGAGACGTTTTCGTTGAGATCAGACGTCGGATCAACCATGCTGTCTGTTACGTCGTAACCGGGGGTATTTAACTTCTAATATGCAGATTCGTGCCGACGCCGTGCAAAACCGCGTCAGCCAGCCGAAATTGCGGAAATTAGTTACTGATACAACAGGATACACCGGGTGAGCTTTATAACTCTGCCTTCATCAGTAGGCGTATGGCATCAGAGGGTACGTTCGACGGCTTCGGCGGACGGCACGTGCCGGAACCGCTGGAGGAACCGCTCGCACAGCTGGCTGCTGGCTTCGAAGAGGCAATCGAAAGCGAGGAGTTCTGGGAAGAGTTCGAGTATCTGCTCGAACAGTACGCGGGTCGACCGACACCGGTGTTCCACGCCGAGACGCTAAGCGACCGGTACGACGCCGAGATCTACCTGAAACACGAGGATCTGCTGCACGGTGGCGCACACAAGCTGAACAACACGCTCGGTCAGGCGCTACTCGCGAAACAGGCTGGCAAAGAACGGTTGATCGCCGAGACAGGGGCCGGCCAGCACGGGACGGCGACGGCAATGGTCGGGGCCTTGCTGGATATGGAGACCACCGTATACATGGGCAGAAACGACATCCAGCGCCAGGAGATGAACGTCTTCCGGATGCGGCTGATGGGGGCAGAGGTTCGGTCGGTCACTCGCGGCAACGAGGGGCTCGCGGAGGCCGTCGACGCCGCAATGGAGGATCTCGTCGAGAACACTGACGAAACGCATTATCTGGTCGGCAGCGCCGTCGGGCCGGACCCGTTCCCGCGGATGGTCCGTGAGTTCCAGTCTGTCATCGGCACGGAGGCACGCGAGCAGATTCAGGAGCTCCACGGCGAGTTGCCAGACGCCTGCGTCGCCGCGGTCGGCGGTGGCTCGAACTCGATCGGGCTGTTTAGTGCCTTCATCGACGACGAGGATGTTGCGCTGTACGGCGCTGAACCGGGCGGGAAAGGGCTCAACTCGGGCTATCACTCCGCGCCGCTGACCGCACAGGCCGATGAGGACGGCGAGATCTTCCAGGGAATGAAAACGAAAGTGATCGACGACGAGACAGAGAACCACTCGATCAGCGCCGGGCTGGATTATCCGGCAGTCGGGCCACAGCACGCCGCCTTGCAGGAGTCGGGCCGGGCAGAGTACCGGGCTGTCACCGACGAGGAGGCGCTTGCTGCCTTCCGCGAGCTGAGCGAAAGCGAAGGGATCATCCCCGCTTTCGAGCCGAGTCACGCGATTGCGCTCGCACTCCGGCTGGCCGAGGACGGCGAGCACGACAGTATCCTCATCAACCTCTGTGGCCGCGGCGACAAGGATATGCGGTCAGCTGCCGAGCAGTTCGATCTGACACCCTCCTGACGGTGTCGCTACCGGGAGAGGCTGGAGTGGGCCAGACTCCGGTCAGATCGCTCGTCGATCCGTCGGGCAACGAGGGTGTAAACAAGCCCAACTGCGGCGCCAGCCAGGGCAAAGCCAACGAGTGTCTCCACACCAACGTGTCCCAGCGACAGTGGCGTCCCGAAAACCCGGAGCAGAAAAACAGGGGCAGTCATGACGGCAACGAGCCACGTCAGCACGCCAAGCGCCAGGCCACCACCAGCCGCCCAGCTGGGCGAGAGCGCTTCCGAACCCGGCCCCAGTTCGACCAGAAGGGCAAACCCGGCCGCAGCAAGCGTTGCACACAGCCCGGTGACAATCCAGCCGAAAACCGATTGCTGTAGACCGACGATACTCCCAAGGGCAGCGATCTGTCCGCCCGAATGGATCGTCGTTCCAAGAATCAGGGTCGAAACGAAAGCACCGACGAGGACCCCGCTGACAGTACCGATCCCGACCGTCACTGGTGTGTCACCGTATCGTTCGCCGACCCAGCAGGCCGCGGTGAAGACGGTGACAGCGACACAGAACAGGAGAATCGAGGCGAAAATACTCACGAGCATGAGCTCTCGTATCGGGTCCAGATCCAGCGTGTAGTGAAAGCCAAAGGCATCCGCCCACTTCGAGTCGTGGAAGGCAGACAGTTGGTCGCGATAGACCGGTGCAACATGATGGAAGTCGGGGGCGAGCCCCCAGAGGCCGCCAACGGTGACGAGAAGCAACCCGGCGTTGCGGACGCGCACAGAGCGAAGCGCAAGCGGCGTCGCAAGCAACAACAAAAGCGCCGCCCCGACCAGAAAGTGCACGATTGCAGGAGCCATTAATTCGCATACAGCACCGAGCGGGTATAGTTACAGAGCTGTTATTTTGGCTCGGCGGTCAGCCAGCCGGGTCGTAACCGCTCGTGAATGTAGGGGTCGAGCACTCTAGTTCTGTCGTTGTAATCGAGCACCCACTCCCAGAGAACAAGTCCAGTGACAGTCATCGCGCCTGCGGAGATGAAAAATAGCGCCTCCTCGATCGGCAGTCCAAGCAGTGGAACCAGCAGTCCAGTCGTGTACTGGTCGGAGATGACCCAGGTTCCCATACCGATGGCGATGCGGTCGACCACCCACAGATACAGCGACGGGATGACCGCGGCCTCGATCCACGGTCGGTACTCCCGGATCAGGTAGCCGGCACCGACCAGCCACTGGATGGCAACGACAGGACCGACCCATGCAATCAGGCCGCCGAGATACAGAAACGAATCCCCGAGTGTGATCAGATAGAGTCCACCGACGACCATCCCGATACCGACACCGACACCGGCGGCTGCGGGCCAGAGCGCGAGATCACCGCGCCGGTAGGTGGGATCGAATCCGCGCCAGTGGAGATAAAACCCCACCAGCAGCGTCTGAATCGAGAAAAACAGGTACTCGCCGAGAGGAATGTGGAGCGCACGCCAGGCGACTGCACCCTCGCCGTACCACCAGACCTCGTTTTGGATCATGTAGCTCCCCCACGGCGTCGTATAGGCAAAGGCGATGATGTTCAGGATGACAAGTCCGACGCCCGCCCGCCAGCGACGGATCGGGCTGTACGATGGTGCGAGATACCACAGGAGCGCTACCACTGGCAGCGTAAACAGCAGATGAAACTGGAGGTAGGTGAGCATGATTCCGTCCAGTGCGTCGATGATGGTGTCGATTACCCACCCAATGGCGAACGGCTCACCCATCGGTGTCGCGAGTGTTCGTGGCATAAGCTCAGATTTGTGTGGACACGTCTGGAAGCTCCTTGGTCAGTTCTCCCTTTTGAGTAGGGTACACTCCAACTTCAACAGTGTACCTTACTATGACCACCCGTTATAAACTATGTCCTCCTGACTCGCTGCCGACGGCGATAGCCTGAACAAATGGGTAGATCTGAACTGACTAGGTGCTGGATACATCCCCACACTGTGGGGCAACAAAGAGTTGTGAGCAGATCGCGGTTCACTCACCACAGACCGAAATTGCTCGACCGGTTCAGCTAGTTGTTCTCGACCCGGGTCACATCTTCCAGCGTCTCGCGGCGGCGAGCGACACGTGATTCGTCACCATCGATTGCGACCTCTGCGGGCCGAGGCTGGGAGTGGAACTGATTCGCGAGTTCGTAGCCGTAGGCACCGGCGTTGCCGATCGCAAGCAGTTCCTCACGCTCGGGCCGGGCGATCGGTCTGTCGGTACAGAACACGTCGGCGCTTGTACAGCACGGCCCACCGACAGAGACTGGCTCGGGATCACGATCTGGCGCACTCACGTTTCTGATCGGATGGTAGGAGTCGAACATCGCCGGGCGGATCAGCGTCGCAAGCGAGGCGTCGACGCCGACAACAGTCGAGGCGTCGGTCTCTTTGATCGTGTTGACACGCGTCAGGATGAGTTCCGCATCGGCGACAACGTATCGGCCGGGTTCGAGTGCAAGCTGGGCGTCGAGATCGCCGACCGCTTCCCGGACTCGGTCGCCAACGACGGACATATCCAGTGGCTCCTGCTCCTCGTGATACGGCACACCGAATCCGCCGCCGATATCGAGAAACTCGATGTTGCCGACCTCGCGGGCGACATCTGCGATCGTCGCGATCGCGCGGCAGTGGTCGTCGAGATCGTCCTGCAGGACGCCGCTGCCGACGTGGGCGTGCAGTCCGACGAGATCGAACCGATCACGGAGATCGTCGGCAAGTGCCGGCACCTCGTCGGCGGGGATGCCGAACTTCGCGTCCTTGCCGGTGGCGACTTTCTCGTGGTGGCCGGTGCCGATCCCGGGGTTGATTCGGATCGCAACGCGGCCGTCGTAGCCGCGGGCGTCGAGCCGGTCGAACGTATCGCGTGCGCCCGCAGTGATCGTAAGGCCTGGATGGTCCGCGCCTAGTTCTGCGGCGTAGTCGAGATCAGCATCCGGCGGATTGACCGCGGTGTACTGGAGTGTGTTTGGATCTGCGCCGGCCTGAATCGCCCGCTTGAGTTCACCCATCGCGGCACACTCGATGTCAGCACCAGCTTCGAGCAGTGCCGAGAGAACGGCCTGTCCGGTGTGTGCCTTCGCAGCGTACATAACGTGGGCGTCAGGAAAGACACCAGCAAATCGGCGGTAGTTCTCCCGCACACGGGCGACATCGAGCACGTACAGTGGTGTGCCGTGCTCGGCAGCGAGTGCGTCGAGTCGATCGTGATCCCAGTCGGCGAGGCGTCGAACCGGCGCAGACGTGTCTGTCATTACCGTTCTGTCGGCGCTCGCCCGATTCAATCCTTCGATCTAGTCGTTGCGACCGCCCGGAATGGTTCGGCTCGTCTGGCTCCGTTGTGGTGGGTCGGGGCGCTCGGTTCGCCGGCTGGCG
>SL_4KL_010_BRINEDRAFT_10001830_pt1 | contig 11920 bp, 9 predicted proteins | sample SodLak_010_BRINE_2_FD_10664 | JGI IMG/M metagenome (IMG submission 10664) | reverse complement strand
CGCCGACGAGCGGCGATCCCGGTTCCTCTACGGGAGCGGTTCGGACTGATCCGAGCGCGTCGGCCGACAGATCGGATCGGCTACTTCAGCATAATTCGAGGTGGAGCCTCCGACCTCAAGTCGTGCGGGACCGGAGGTCCCGCTGACCATCCGAACGGGCCTGCGGCCCGTGAGGAGAGAGCGAGTGTAGCGAGCGAGTAGGTCGGAGAGGAAACCGACAACGGACGACGCAACCGCATGACTGTAGCTACCTGACCTCCGGAAATATAAGTACCGTCGCATAGTAATCTGAAATATGGAGGTGCGTCGAACTGCGCCGGTCAAACTCATCGTGCCCGATGAGCGACGCGACGACCTCCACGAATCCGCGCGACAGTTTCTTGACTGCGCGAATCGTGCGGCAGAATTCTGTTGGGACAGTAACTCCTATACGAACTGCGTTACGGCGAACACGACCGCACGGGATGCGCTCTATGAGGAACTGCGAGCGGAAACCGATCTCACGGCGAACCTCGTCCAAGAAGCCATCCGACGCGCCGTCCAAGCAACGAAAGGCGTCGTTGAACGGTGGAAGCAGGGTAAACGTGTGAGCCAGCCGGAGTTCACGTCGTGGAGTATGCTCTATGACAAGCGGAGTGCGACCTTCTACCGGAACAAAGTCTCGCTCTCAACCGTCAACGGGCGTGTTGAGTGTGAGTTTGAACTCCCGGCGGACAGCCCGACACCCTACGAACAGTACGTTCTCTCGGAAGACTACGAGTTCCGGGCGAGTACACTGCAATACGACAAGGCAACCGACGAGTTCTACTTCCACATTACAACCCTGAAGTACGATGCCGACGAGTCCGAGGTTTCGGCAGATACCGGGCACCAAACAGTCCTCGGTATCGACCTCGGCGTCAATAGCCTCGCAGTAGCTTCAACCGGCACGTTCTGGCAGGGCGACGAATACGATCATTGGTGCCGCGAGTTCGAGAAGCGACGTGGTGAAATGCAACAGCGTGGGACACAAGCCGCGCACAACGCACTTCTTCGCCTCGGCACGCGCGAAGAAGCATGGCGGAAACAGTACATCCACACGGTCGCCAACGAGATCGTCGAGGAAGCCGTCGAACACGACTGCAACGTGATCGTGTTCGAGGACTTGACCGACATTCGAGAGCGGCTTCCANACGCGAAGTGGCACCACATCTGGGCGTTCCGACGCCTATACGAGTACGTCGAGTACAAAGCGCCCGAACAGGGCGTCTCCGTGGCGCAAGTGGAGTCGAACCACACGTCCCAACGCTGTTCTCGGACAGACTGTGGGTTCACGAATGAGAACAACCGCCACGGAGAACACTTCGAGTGCCAGAAATGCGGTTACGAGGTCAACGCGGACTACAATGCAGCGAAGAATATCGGACTACGGTATGCTCGAAAACGGAAACACAGACTCCGTTCCTCGCCCAAGTCGGGGAGCGGAGACGCACCAGTAGACGTGCGTGTGAATGGTGGGATGTTGAACGGCGAGAGTCACCAGCCTATTGCTGGCGACTGATTGCCGGGAGTCCACATCAAAACCACCGAAAGGCTTCGCCTTTCGAGGCCTCGATAGAGCTCCGCTATATCGGTGGCCCTACCCTCAACGAGCGAACCCCGTATGGGGTGAGCGAAGTAGGGTAGGGTAGTTTACATAACGTCTTGAATAATCGTCGGCTCCTGGTCGCCGCAGCCGTGCTGATAGATCGTCCGTGTCGACCGGTCACGGTCGTCGGGATTGTCGATCGTGTCCATGGTGATGTCTTCGCTCACGGAGTACATATTGATGTGCGTAAGTCGCTCGCCGTCCTCGCCCTCCCACGTCTCACAGAGATGCTCCGCGAGGATCCGGGAAGCCGCCCCGTCGTCTCCGGCCCGTCGAACGCTGTTCATATAAAATCGTTCGCGGTAACTGCCGTACTGCTGTTGTAACTCCTGGCCGGGCCGATCGAAGGTAAGCTCGCGGTCGTTGTACACGTCGATCCGCTCGCCGTTCGTCGTCTGGGCGGGGAACACGTGATACCGGTCGGTCGTGCTTGGAACCGGCGCGAAGATGCTCCACTCGGGCTGGTGGATCGAGGCGGTGTAGGCCACGTCCTCGACCTGGTCTTTCGGCCCCTCGTCCGCGGGGACGACGCCCGCCCCAGTGCCGACGGCCAGCAGCGCAAGCGCGACCACGAGGAAGGCGATACCACCATAGACGCCGGTGTGCACTGCGGTTCGGGTCCACGACTCGACGCTCGCGGTCGGGACGTGCCGGGGGAATAGCCGTGCGACTCCGCCGAGTCGGGCGGCAGCAGCCTGCACTCGCTCGACCGGGACGCCGACCAGCCGCGCCAGTCGATCCAGATCCCGCCAGAACTGGCCCTGGGCGAACAACGCGACCCCTGCCATCGCGACATAGGGAAACGCGCCGATCCGGACGGTGACGGCGAAACTCGCGTGGGCGATGACGAACATTCCCGCGAAGACGAGCCGAAGACGGCCCGTGAGGAAAAAGAGGAGCCAGCCGTACAGCAGCATGTAGTACCAGGTCAGCCCACCCAGCTGGAGCAGTTCGGGGAACTGGCGCATGGTTTCGGCGAGCAGGAAGGTAATACCGTCCAGGCCCATGATCAGCGGCGTTGCCTCCCCGCTCGTCCACAGCTCGTTGGTCGACTTGTGGTAGCCGTTGATGACGTACATCGCGATCATCTGGAAGAGCGCGCCGAGCGTGGCGAGACTGAACACCGTCTCCCGCGCCGGTCGGTCCCGATGGACGGCGTCGATCGACCAGCGCTCGCCGAGCGGGAGGAACAGCGCCCAGAACAACAGGAGTCGGAACAGTACGTCGGCGTAACTCGTCACCAGCGGGTTGTGATGGTCCAGCGAGATCACGAAGATAAAGGAGATGACCATCGCCACGCGCGTCTTGTAGCCGACGAGCAGTTGCAGGGCAACCAGCGCGTGGATCACGAAGAGCGCGGCGATGATCGTCGGATCGCTCGTGAGCGCGAAGACGTTGATGCCATCGCTTGCCATCGACGCCGTGACGACACCGCTGTCTGTGTAGTAGAAGTGAAAGTTCCGCGAGCGCGAGAGGACGTCGGCGACGATCAGCACGGCGACGATCATTCGGAACACCGCGAGTGTCCGGGTGTCGATCGAACCGCGGCGCTTGAGACCACCGTAGAGGAGTCGTCCGGCGTGAGTCGTGCGGTCCGCCACGGTTCCCAGATTAACCATGGGTGATCAGGCCGAGTGTCGGTTGCAGTGCTGTGGAGGGCAACATAGTTCGTTTTCAGTCCGTTTCCTATCCGTTGGCATATATTTTGTGCCTCGTTGTGCGACGATTGTGGCCGCTTGTTCGCGTACTTGCCCCCTGTCGCCGCTGACTATCGGATTGCGGGACGAGTTGCGGAGATTCTTAAGCGCCGCCGCCAATTACCGGGTATGCAGACACACATCGTGCCGGTCGGCTTCGATTACGACCGGCTGATCGCGCCGCTGGTCCGCGATCAACAGGACGTCGACCGGGTGATCCTGCTGGAAGGGGCCGTCGGCAGCGAGGAGAACGTCGAGTACGCACAGAACCTCTCGCAGAAACTGGACAAAGACTTTCAGAACCTGCTCGGTGCGGAGACCGACCGGTTCGTCCTTGAAGACGTCTACGACTACGATGCCGCCTTCGAGCAGGCCTTCGATCTGATCAACGCCGAACTCGACCGTGGCAACGAGGTCTGGGTCAACATCTCGGCGATGCCACGTACCATCTCCTTTGCCTTTGCGACCGCGGCCCACTCGATCATGGTCGAGCGCCAGGAAGACAGGGACAAGATCCACACCTACTACACGGCGCCCGAGAAGTACCTGGAGACGGAACTCGCCAAGGAACTTCGCAAGCAGCGCGAACTGCTGGAGACTCTCCAGGAGCAAGCGGAGCTTCCCGACGACCGCGTCGACGAGCGTCTCGACAGCGCCACCGACCTGCTCTCGGAGTTCGACGAGCGCGGCACCACGATCGGCGCGAAGGAGATCGACGGCAGCCACATCGTCGAACTGCCCGTCGCCTCCTTCTCGAACGTCAAACCGTTCGAGGAGCTGATCCTCTTTACGCTGGGCGAACACGGCGAGTTCGAGAGCGTCTCCGAACTGGCCGAGGCGCTCGCACGCGAACTCAACGAGGAGTACACCGATAGCTTCCGCTCGAAAGTGATCTACAACGTGGATCTGCTCGGCCCCGGCGGGAAAGGCTATATCGAACAGGAATCGCAGGGCAAGTCCCATCGGACGCGGCTCTCGCGGATCGGGGAACTGTGGGTCCGGGCGCACTCCGACGACAGCGAGTGAGCGGTTTCGGGACTCGGAGAAGCGGGTCGACCTACTAAACTCGTTCAGTGATGACCCTGTCAACCTGCGGTAGGATATCCGCGAGCGTCAGCGCGTAGCCGATTGCCAGCACGGCTGCGAGCGTCACTGGTGGGACGGCCTCCGAGGGGAGGTCCGTGGGAAGACGCGCGCCGACATCGACGATGGGCAGCGCCGGAGCGGCGACGAGATACCAGACGCCGACGGCGACGACGATCAGAATCGTCGACCCAAGCGCGGCCATGTTCCCGGTTCGGTAGGCGTGAAAGACGAGCAGGAGGCCGACGATATCGGAGATGATCGGGTAGTTGCTGGTCGGATTACCGACCAGCGTCGCGCCGATCAGCAGGATGGTGATAATATAGGTAACGGCGACCACCGACCGCACCAGTTCCTCGTGGTCGTCGACCCACGCACCGACTGCGCTCCAGTCCATCAGGTGAGTGTACGTTCTTCAACCGACAAATCGGTTGTCGTTCCGGATAGTCAGTGACCGGTTTGCCGGTCTGCACGCCAGTCCCTGACACGCTCGCGAAGCACGAACAGTACGGGTAACAGGATCACGCAGGCGATGAAGGCATAGACGATGCTCAGACCGGTCACGAGGCCGAACCGGCGCAGGGGCGCGAGCGCCAGCGCGAGGACGCCAAATCCTGCTGCGGTCGTCGCCGCACTGCCGAGTAACGCGCCGCCGGTCCCGGCGACTGCCCGTGAGAGCGCCTCGCCCAGCGACTCGTCCTCGGTGTCGAGCAACTCGTCCTGGATCCGTTCGCTGAGATGGATGCTGTAGTCGACGCCGAGCCCGATCGCGAGGCTGGTGATCACTGCCGTCTCGCTGTTGAACGGGATGTCGAGCGCGGCCATCGTCCCCAGCAGCCACGCGAGCGCGATCAGTACGGGCGTCATCGTGATAACTGCGAGATCCGGCGCGCCATGGCGAGTCCAGTACAGCATAGCGAGGAACGCCATGATCACGACCACCGTCACGGCAAAGGCCTGCACCAGCGTCTCAAGCAGGGCGTCCTGCAGGACTGCGGTGATCACCGGCCCGCCAGTTGCGATGGCGGTGACTGATCCGCTCGCGTCGATCCCGGCCGCCAGCCCACGCGTGTCTTCGGCGACGGCCTGTGCGGAGGCGTCGCCCTGCACGCCGACGAGCAGGCGCGCGCTCTCGTAGCCGTCGTCGGTACGGTAGAGCACCTCGGACGCACGATCAGGTGCGACGTCGTAGAGCGTATCGTAGACCGCCCCGACGTCCTCGTCGGGCAATCCGTTGCCGGTCTCGTCACGCTCGTCGATGGCGTCGGCGAGGTCGTCCTCCTCGGCGGCAACCTCTCGCAAGACGGTCGCGGGCCCTTCGACGGCCGCGTCGCCGTTCGGCCGCGTTACGATGGTGCTCCCCTCCGTAGGCGGTGCGCTGGCCTCGTCCATCGCCACCAGCGCGTCGGGGTTTGTCACCTCGCCCCTGACGAGTATCTGAGTCTGCGTTCCGTCCCCTTGCTGTCGGAAGTTGTCGCCCAGATAGGCGGCATTCTCCCGGACGTCGTAGTCCCCCGGCGCGAGCGGACCGGGCAGGGACTTGATCCAGTCGGGCGGATCTTCGGGCAGGAAGTCGGCCTCGTTGAACTCCGTATCGATCCCGGTTGCGCCGTAGGCACCCGCTGACGCGAGCAAGAGTCCGATCACGAGAATCGTACCAGGGCGGCGCTGCACGACGGTCACAATTCCGGTCAGTACGCGGTTGATCGGTCCCGCGTCGACGCCGACGGCACGATTACGTCGCCCTCGGCCGCGCCGAGCGAGGAACTGCTCTACTTCGAGTTTCGTCGCCGGAACGAGCGCGCCGAACACGATCAGCGTGGCGAGGATCCCGCCCGCGCTGAGCAGTGCGAAGTCCTGGATCGCCGCGAGCGGGCTGACGTAGTTCGAGAGGAAGCCGATCCCGGTCGAGAAGGTTGCGGCTGCCAGTGCGAGAATGACGCTGGCGACGCCCAGTCGCATCGCAGTCGTCGGATCGCGCGGAACCGTCGCATCCGGCCCATCGTCGCGCAGTCGTCCCTCGCGGGCCTCCCGATAGCGCATCACGACGTGCAAAGAGTAGTCGATACTCAGCCCGATCACGAGGAAGGGAACCGCAATCAACAGCTGACTCGACGGGATCGAAAGCCAGCCCTGGATACCCGCCAGCCACGCCATCACGGCCGCGATGCCGAACACGCCGAGCAGGACGTCGAGGGGGTCCCGATAGGCGAATCCGAGCACGCCCAGCACGAGGACGAGGGCAACGGGCGTGATGATGGCGAAGCTGTCGCCGACCGCGCGGGTCGATGCGTCGTCGGTGATCCCGCCGCCGAAGGCGAATGCGTCGTCGAAGCGCTCGTCGACCAGCGCGTCGATCGCCAGCTGTGCCGCTCCGACTGCATCTTCGCCTCCCTCGACGCTGTCCGCGGGGGCGTGGAACACGAACGTGAGACGAGCGTCTGCGCTGGTCGTGCCCGGTTCGTAGCTCGTTGGGAGGAAGGCTGTGGCGTCCGGGCCGGGCGTGTCGGCCTCGGGATCCAGCACGTCTGCAAGCAGCTCGTCGACCTCCTCCTCGTCGAGCGCTTCGAGCGCTTCGATCTGCTCGTCGAGCGTCGGTTCACCGGCGGGTTGTTCGCCCTGCTCGGCCTGTTGCTGGAAGTACGCTGCCGTCGCGACGACGGTCTCGACACCGCCGATTGGGGTGTCCTCGTGGAGGGTTGCGTTGATCACGTCATCATCGCGGATCTCCTGCTGGAGGTAGAGCCCGTCGAGCAGCGAGTCGCGGGTGAGCACGTCACCGTCCTCCTCGCGAACGACGACCTGTGTCACATCCCCCTCGTCGGTGCCGTAGGTGGCGTCGATCTCCTCCAGCGCCTGCCGTTCCTCACTGTCGGTCTCGAACTGACCGATCTGGCCGTCTTCCGTGTCGTCAAGAACGGCTCCTGCAGCCACGAGTGCCGTCGCTGCGAGCAGGAGCAGGACGACGAGTTTGCTGTTTTCGACGAGTCTGTCGGCGTACCGATCGACGAGTCGAGCGCTCATTCGTTCGACGGTTGTACAGTACGTTTCTCGCGCGGGGAGGGGGCGTACCGAGACTGTGGGTATTCGCTGCGTTCTGGGGACACTGTGATCGTCTGCAGTATCGTCACACCGCTGCCTATACTTTTTGATACACTCACATACCGCGGGATCGACGGCTGCCAATCCGAAATAAATAACAGCATCCCTGTTCAACTGCAGGTATGCACCAGTCCGGTCCGTCCGCCGGTTGCAACGATGTTTTCGTAGGGGCCCTGTAGCCCCACCTCTCCCACCCCGTTTCGACGGATGTATTGTGCCCCACCAGTATTCAGCGAACAACGACCAGTATGTACGATCACAACGGACAGCGAACGACGCGGTATCGACGACGCCCGATCCGGGCGGTGAGAACATGAGTGCGGACGACGCGAGCGATGCGGGAGCCGATACTCCCGACGACTCCGGCGGTCTCGACGGCAGCTACGACCCGAGCGAGATCGAGCCGTCCTGGCAGCAGTACTGGATCGAGCAGGGCGTCAACCGGTACGACGAGTCCGTCACGGACCCCAACACCCTGTTCTCGATCGACACGCCGCCGCCGACGGTGTCGGGCGACCTCCACATGGGCCATCTCTACCAGTTCACCCTGCAGGACTTCGTCGCCCGCTTTCGGCGGATGCACGAGGAGACGACGTTCTTCCCCTTCGGCTACGACGACAACGGGATCGCTTCGGAGCGCCTGACCGAGCGCGAACTCGACATTCGCCATCAGGACTTCGAGCGTCACGTCTTCCAGGAGAAGTGCCGCGAGGTCTGTCAGCAGTACGAGGATGCGTTCACCAAGGACGTCCAGTCGCTCGCGGTTTCGGTCGACTGGGAGAACACCTACAAGACGATCGAGCCGCGCGTCCAGCGCATCTCCCAGCTATCCTTCATCGACCTGTACGAGCAGGGCCGGGAGTACCGCCAGAAAGCACCCGCCATCTGGTGTCCCGACTGCGAGACCGCGATCTCGCAGGTCGAGATGGAGGGTGCCGAGCGGGATTCTCACTACAACGACATCGCCTTCACCCACACGGAAACGGGTGAGGATATCGTCATCGCGACGACCCGACCCGAACTGTTGCCCGCCTGTGTCGCGATGTTCGTCCACCCCGACGACGAGGACAACGAACACCTCGTCGGCGACACCGCCCGCGTTCCGATCTTCGATCACGAGGTGCCGATCATCGAGGACGAGCGCGTCGACATGGAGAAAGGGACCGGCGTCGTCATGTCCTGTACCTTCGGCGACCAGACCGACATCGAGTGGTATCAGGCCCACGACCTGCCGCTGCGCGTCGCCATCGACGAGTCGGGCACGATGACCGATCTCGCGGGCGACTACGAAGGGCTCTCGACCCACGAGGCCCGCGAGGAAATCGTCGAAGAGCTCGACGACGAGGGCTACCTGCAGGATCGCCGCGCGATCAGTCACGACGTCAACGTCCACGAGCGCTGTGAGACCGACGTCGAGTTCCTCGTCACCGAGCAGTGGTACGTCAAGATGCTCGACAAAAAGGACGAGTACCTGCAGGCCGGCCGGGAGATGGACTGGTACCCCGAGAAGATGTTCACCCGGTACAAACACTGGATCGAGGGGCTGGAGTGGGACTGGTGTATCTCCCGCCAGCGCGACTCGGGCATCCCGATCCCGGTCTGGTACTGTGAGGACTGTGGCGAGACGATCGTCGCCAACCGCGAGGACCTGCCGGTCGATCCCCTCTCGGACGACCCGCCGGTCGACGCCTGCCACGAGTGCGGGAGCGAGAACCTGCGACCCGAGGAAGACGTCTTCGACACGTGGGCAACCTCCTCGCTGACGCCGCTGATCAACGCCGGCTGGGACTGGGACGCCGAGGCCGAGGAATTCACCATGGACCGGCCACAGCTGTACCCCTTCGATCTGCGTCCGCAGGGCCACGATATCATCTCCTTCTGGCTGTTCCACACCATCGTCAAGTGCTACGAGCACACCGGCGAGGTGCCCTTCGACGCGACGATGATCAACGGGATGGTCCTCGACGAGAACCGCGAGGCGATGTCGAAATCCAAGGGCAACGTCGTCCGCCCCGAGGAAGTCCTCGAACGGTTCCCCGTCGACGCCGCCCGCTACTGGGCCGCCGGTACCTCTATCGGCGACGACTTCCCGTTCAAGGAGCAGGACCTCGTGACCGGCGAGAAGCTACTCCGAAAGCTCTGGAACGCCTCGAAGCTGGTCGAACACCTCGTCGACGAGACCGAACCTGCGGAGCCCGACGAACTCGCGGCGATCGACGAGTGGTTGCTGGCGAAACAGAACGCGGTCATCGAGGACGTCACCGAGAAGCTCGAAAACTACGAGTTCTCGAAGGCCCGCAACCAGCTGCGCGGGTTCTTCTGGAACACGTTCTGTGACGATTACCTCGAAATCGCCAAACAGCGACTCAACGAAACTGACGACCCGTCGACGGCCTACGCCCTGCGGACGGCCCACCGACGGTTCCTCACACTGTTCGCGCCGCTGCTGCCCCACATCACCGAGGAGATCTGGCAGTCCGTGTACGCCGAGGGCGAAAGCATCCACACCGCCGACTGGCCGACAACGACCGACCACGAGGCCGACCTCGAAGCGGGCGAGACGGCGACCGCGGTGATCGGCGCGCTACGGCGGTACAAGAGCGAACACCAGCTCCCGCTGAACGCCGAACTCGACCGCGTCGAGGTGTATGGCTCGATCGATGGCTTCGAGAGCGCGATCAGCGAGGTCATGCACGTCGACGAGCTGGACGCGTTCGAGGAAGCCCCCGACGTGACGACCGAGATCGACGAGATCAGCCTCGACTACGCGCAGGTCGGGCCGAAGTTCGGCGGCAAGGTCGGCGAGTTCGACGCCGCCCTGGAAAGCGGCGAGTACGAACTGGACGACGGGTCGCTGAAGATAGCGGACGAGGAGCTCGACGCGGACCTGTTCGAGGTGCGAGAAGAGCGCACGTACGCGGGCGATGGCGAGATGGTTGAGGCCGACGACCTCGTCGTCGTGGTCGATAACTAGTCGTCCTGCAGACTCAGCCACGCGACCGCCCCGCCGACGGCGAGCAGTCCGCCGATCCCGGCGGTTCCGAGTGTGCCACCGACTAACGCCAGCTGGCTCGCGACGAGAGCGATTCCTGCAAGCGCGTTTCGCCGCCCCGGATCGCCCGGAGCGGCCAGAAAGACAACACCCGCGACCGAGAGCCCAACGCCGAGAGCGCGGATCGCCCCGGCGACCTCACCGACGTCGAGAACGGTCCCAACAACCACGAGGACGATCCCGACAGCGGTAAGTGCCTGTACGGTCCGGTCGTCCGGGTCGGGAAGGGAGGCCGTGGTCATAGCTACCCTATTTCAGACCGGTGACTTAATGATGCTGACTCGGCGACCTGGCTGTTACCTTCCTGAGTTCTCGCATGGCTCATTGGCAACCATGGCATTTTAAGTATCTCTCATATTTCCATGAAAATATAATGGCAATCAAGGAGAAGGCGATTGCGCTCGGTGTGATCATCATAATGAATGTGGTTGTATTCGCCCTGTTTGGACCGCTGTCAATCATCGCGTTCGTGGCTTCCCTGCCGCTGGCGTTTGCAATCCTGAAACGCTAATGCCATTCGTTGGGCCAATCATAGATGGCCGCGGGTTGTCCCGAGGTCTACTGCTATGTGGTTATCACTATTGATACTGTAAATGCAGTAGTGGTGAGAGAGATAGTAGCATCCTTCGGTCCGGGCGCGGGCAATTGGAGCCGTTGGCTTCTGTCCGACAGCAGGGTACAGGCGATCGTTGCGGCACTGCTCAGCGGGATCTGTCTCGAGGGGCTGACACCGCTACCGGGGCTTCGCCTGCTCGTCGTGCTGGCGGTGATCATCGCACCTGCGGTGTGTTTTGTGGTGCTCTGGCGGGGACTCGTCTGGCTCCGTCGGGACCGACAGTATGACCTGCTCGCCCGCCGGTACCGGTCCGACTGGCGCGGGCGATTCGCGCTGTGGGCAGCGTTCTGGCCGCTGTGGGCTGCGGACGTTCTAGCGGCGACGATCTTCGTCTTCCACCCGGACCTCTACGAGGTCAACCCGATCACGGTTGCGATGTTCGAGACGTTCGGGGCTGTGGGCGTTGTCCTCGCCGGTATCTGTTATGCCTTGCTCGTCGTCATCGCAGTCAGGTGGCTCCCGAAACCACACGACGTAGACCTTCTCTCCGGTGCTGTCCTCGTCTACGCGCTGCTTGCGCTGGCAAACTACGTATTGCTGTTCAGCACGGGTGTCCACCAGGGGCTCCTTTGAGACCCGGATCACTCACGGGTGACTAACTCGAGTTTCTTCGAACGGATCGCAAGCGCCAGATACGTCGACAGGAGCGTGAGTGCGAACGTCCCAGCGGCTGTGACGTCGAGCGCGGTCGCACCCAGCCAGACGTCTGTACCGCGTGGGACCGGCAGGACGGTGTGGTGTGG
>SL_4KL_010_BRINEDRAFT_10001828_pt1 | contig 11924 bp, 15 predicted proteins | sample SodLak_010_BRINE_2_FD_10664 | JGI IMG/M metagenome (IMG submission 10664) | reverse complement strand
GTCGTTCTGACAAGTGGTTCGGACCCAGATTATCTGCCGACTGCAGTCGATCTGTTGCTCCCACTGGAGTTGCTCGTGCCGGCGCTTGCGGTCGCGCTGGGCTACCGGACGATCACTGCCGACGCACGCAGTGGCGAACTCGCAGTGTTTCAGACTCATCCGCTCCCGACCTGGGGGTACGTTCTGGGTGTGTATATTGGTCGCATGCTGGCGCTTGCAGCCATTCTTCTCGTCCCGCTTTTGCTGGTAGGGATCTATCTGGCGACCGTGACACCCGATCGGCCGACGCTGTTTGCGACTCATCAAGGCGTCGACTCACCGATTATCTTCCTCCGTTTTGTATTCCTCACGCTCTGGTTCGGTGGGACGGTACTCGCGATGGCGCTCGCTGCCTCTGCACTGGCCCGCTCGCGCCGGAGCGCCCTCGTTGCGGGCACTGTCTTGCTGTTTGTCATCGTGATCGTGGCCGATCTGGTCGTTGTCCGTGGTGTTGCCGGCGGACAGATAGCGTCGGACCAGCTGACGACTGCGCTTGCGTTCTCGCCGGCGAGTGGCTATCGCGGGCTCGTCTTTGAAACTGTCCTCTCACCCGCGACTGATGACGGTCTTAGCCACAGTTCGACATTTGTGAGTGGTATTGCACTACTGCTTTGGACTGTTTGCTCACTGATCGTCACGACTGTCGCCCTGCGTCGGCGGTGAGGTGCCGAAGTTGGTTGGCTTGCTCCGAACCACTGCGGTGAGAATGATCGCTGCGATGAGAAAATCGAAGGTGTGTTCGATCAGGTGATGGGCAAACATCGGTACGACGCCCATCACTGTGCCAAATCCGACGATTGTCCGGAAAAACAGCGCACCGACTGCCGCCATCACGAGCATGTATCTCATCGACCGGCGCTGACGGTACGCCAGAACACTGAAAAGGAACAGAGCGCCGGTTCCGGCTCCGGCAAGCAGAATGATCCCGGCCAAGAGAGCAGATCCTTCGACGCTGCCCCACTGCGACGTCGAGACACCAGCGGTAAGCTCGACCGACCCACTTGGCCGCGTGGGAAGTTCACTCGGAACCACTGTGAGAAAACCCATTGTGGTGATCTGCTCTATTGCAAGAGATATGAATTCTGAGGTGCATTCGTCGAACCAGTCCATCTCACCGTTCCAAAACAGTGAGAATACGCGTGTCTTATAGATATATAGCCGTCATACCACGGATAGGTGAGCCGCAAGTGTCCAACATCCAGTCACAGATACGCGACTGTATCGATCGCGACCCTGGGATCCATTTCAACGCGATCAGTCGTGAACTCGACATTGCAACCGGCCAGACGCAGTATCATCTCCGAAAGCTCACTGGCGCAGGTAAACTGGAGAAAGAATCGATCAGTGGACGGACCCACTACTTCCCACCGACGTTCTCCGCCTGGGAGCGATCAACTATCGCACTCCTGCGCCGTGAGACGACACGTGAAATTGTTATGTACCTGCTTCGTCAGCAGCCTGCTCCGCCTGCAAAGATCGCTTCGAATCTGGAACTGGCGCGGAGTACCGTCGAATGGCACCTCTCACGGCTTGTGGAAAACGATATCGCCAGGAAAGAACGGACAGACGGAAGGGTTGTCGTCTTGCTTACTGATGAACAGAGCGTCTACCGGCTACTCCGGGAAATCGAACCACGGCTGCTCGACCGTGTCGTCGATCGGTTTTCGAGACTGACCGACGAACTGCTCGACGAGTAGGCCAGGGCGAAATCTTCCGTGTAAGGACAGATACCGATGAGAGACGCGTTTTCGACGGTTGGACCAGATAGCATTTTGCCGGGTCGATCAGACTCTCTGTATGGTCGATACGCACCACCAGAGACCGCTCACGCGGCGACAGTACCTCGCAGTTGCCGCTGCAGGATCACTCACAGCGGCTGCTGGCTGTCTTGGAGACGACGCAGACGTTCCGGATCCCGTCTCGCTGGACGATGGACAGGTCTGTGATCAGTGTGACATGCTGATCGAAAACCACCCTGGCCCGGTCGGGCAGGCCTTCTATCTCGACGACACACCACAGGATGTGTCCGATGATCGGGAGGATGGGCTGACTCACTTCTGTAGCTCACAGTGTACGTACACATTTGTCCGCGAGAATGAACGTCGAGATACCGAACCGGCGGGGATCTACCTCACCGATTACACTGCTGTCGAGTACGAACTGTTCGAAGATGCGGGAACGACTGTTATCAGCGCGCATCTGGAGGCGGGGGAGTTCAGCCGAGCAACGGAGTTGACATACACCGTCGACAGCGACATCGAAGGGGCGATGGGCACGTCACTGATCGGCTTTTCGAGCGAGGATGACGCTGAATCGTTCCAGGAGGATCACGGCGGAATGCTTCTCGATCACGACGATATCACGTTCGAGACAATCGGAAGCTTGTAGCGGTTTCTTCTTACTGCAGGGTTCGGACAGCAACACCGAGGGAGACCCCACCCCAGACGAGAAGTGCCCCGAGACTCGCCACTGGCGAGGCGGTCTGTGGACCGGTGCCTGCGACGACGACGATCGCCGTTTCGAGCACCAGCCCTCGGTAGGCACTCAAGGGGCTGACGGCAAGCGAATACAAAAGTCCAGACTCCCCGATGAGTCCCGCGGCAAAGCCGTATGCAATGGCGATATCGAGTCCAAAGAGAACGACGATGAGCGTCACGGCCCCAGCTGCGATAGCGGTTCTGGCCGTGCTGACGATCGATGAAACTGCGAGTGCGATCGCGAGCATCACCAGTGCGAACAGAACTGTAATCATCACGAACCGCAGGTAAAGCAGCGGCGAATCCGCCCCCGTATGTGTTGCATAGACCAGGGGTCTCGGATCACTGACGACCGTTATCGGTAGTATGAGAACGAGAAGCGGGACCAGAACAGCCAGCACGACACCAACCGCTCGACCCAGATAGATCCCGAAAACGAGCTGCCAGGCCGAGACCGGGTAGGTTTCGAGCACATCGAGCTCGCCGCGGCGCTCGTCGTTGCGGATCGCCTGGTAGCCGAGTGCTACCGCGATGACTGGTACCAGAAGCTGCAGCGGTATCAGTAAGTCGACAACCGTTGGGACGTAGCCGCCGTGAATACCGCCACCGATCCAGGCCAGTCCGAGCAAGACGAGAGTCAGAACGACGAAAAACACCGCATAACTTGTCTGTGCGACCGACGTGTCGACCTCTCTGCGGAATATCCGCTTGAGCAACGAGCCCGGGCCCGGCGCCGCTCGTTGTGTTTCTGTCCCGTCTGTCATGCCTCTTCCCCCTGCACGACAACGGTACCGGCCTCTGCAGCGATCGAGTCTTTGAACGCATCAAGAAGCGAGGACGCAGCAAGTTGCTCACAGAGCTCTGCCGGCGGTCCGTCCTGAACGATTTCGCCGTTATCGAGCAACAGAACCCGGTGAGCAGTCCGCTCGACGAGTCCGAGATCGTGTGAACTCAAAAGCACTGTCGTCCCGGTCTCGGCGAGCTGTTCGATCACCTCGAAGATGTGGATTCGCATCGCCGGATCGAGCCCACTTGCGGGTTCGTCGAGAATCACGATTGGCGGATCGCCGATCATTGCCTGTGCGATCCCGACCAGCCGTTGCATACCGCCAGAGAGTGCGTCGACATCTCGCTGGGCCGCATCGTCAAGTCCGACACGGTCGAGATACGTCATTGCCACCGACTCGTCTTCACCGACCAGTGATGCATAGAACGCAAGGGTATCACGGACAGACTGACCCGGTCGGAAGGCCGGCCGCTGTGGGAGATAGCCGATCGGGCGGACCGTTTCCGGCCCGGTGTAGCAAACCTCCCCCTCGGTTGGCTCGTCAACTCCGGCAACTGTTCGGATGAATGTCGATTTGCCGGAGCCGTTGGGGCCGATCAACGCTGTGACTGTTCCGCTGGAGAGTTCAGTCGAGATACCGTCGAGTACCGTAACTGAGCCGTACGACCGTTTGAGATTGTTCGTTTCAAGCATGTATACACAATTGGTTATGGTGTCTCACAGTACGGTTTCGGCGTGTAGCCGTGCGCTTCGAGCCATTCGTCGTTGACCGGGTGACAGCGAGGCGAATCGTCGATCACGTCGCCCGAGCGGAGGCCCGACGCCGCCTGTTCGAGCCAGTCGAGTGCATCGAGTGCTGGTGCCTGCGCAATCGTCGGTGTTCCGTCGACGCTGTGGAGTTGGCTGTCGATATCGTCTGTCGGGCTGTATGGACGATCGAGTACGCCATCGTCACCCAGTCCGACAGCCCCTTCCCAGTAGTTGCCAACTCCGTCGTGTGACCAGACTCGAAGCGGACCGACACTCCTGACGTGGCGGTCGTTGTCGACAAAATCGTTCTCCACGACACGGTTCGTCGGCAAGAGTGCCCACGTTTCCAGGCCAAGCTCGTTTGAAACGAGCGCGTTCTCTTCGATGATCGTCGCAGTGCCATCCGCCCGGAGACCCACCTCGTTGTCGTGGAACACGTTCGCTGCAACGTAGCTGTCAGTGCCGCCCATATCGAGCGCTGTCGGTGTCTGGTGGATATCGTTACCGACAACGGCGTTTCGCTCCGGTCCAGTCATGACGAAAATCCCGGTCGAGCTCTGCTCGCTGATCGTATTGTTCGCCAGCAGGGTATCGGAGGTGTGCATGAGGTGGATCCCCATCCGGTTTTCCGTCATCTCGTTGTCACGGATGACACTCCCGTCTGCGCGATGGGTGTACACTCCGTCAAGTCCGTGGGTAAACGAGGATCGCTCGACGACTGCTGGTGATCGCATCAGTACGACCCCCATATGCGCCTCGAACTCGTTTGGACTGCCGACCACCTGCAGATCTCTGATAACCGCGTCGGGGCTATCCCGCAGCATGACGCCGCTTGCAGGCGTCACAACGTGGACATCTTCCACGAGCACGTCTCTGGATTCGTTGACTGCAACCCCGGCGTCACCGCGTGCATAATCGTCTTCGATCACTTCATCCCACGCCTCGTCGTCATCGCTTTCACCGTGGTCGTGACTACCGCCGTGGTCGTGTCCGTCGGTCGGCCCCGCACCGGGTGTGTCCCCACCAACACCCGAGATATCCACGTTCACGATGGCTGAACGGTCGGCTTTGAGTGTGACAACGGTGCCATTCCCGTCGCCGACGATCGAAACATCCCCCTTGCCTTTCAGGGTGATTGGCTTTTCCACCTCAATCTCCTCTTCGTACACACCCTCTGGGACGAGGACGCTGGTGTTCGGTGGTGCCGCCTCGATTGCGTCCTGTATTGTCTCACCGTCCTCACCGACAGTCAGACTCTCGGGGCGATCTCGCAGGTTGCTTGCGTTTGCCACCTGCTGGTTTGCCGCCAGTTGCTGGTCGGAGACGCTCTGGCGGACGGTTTCGGCATCGTCAGTCTCGAATGACTGGTCGAGTACCTCCTCCCAGGTCAGAACTGTCCCGCCGTACTCGTCACTGAACGCTTCTGCCCCGTCGGCCGTCTCCAGTGGAACAACAGTCGGTCCCGCCGGTGTTTGTGCCTGACTGTCGACGACATACGTCGCCTCGGGGGCGGGCGTCCACTCCCCGTCGCCGTCTACGGTCGGAAGGTTATCCTCGGTGAGGTCGAGTTCAGCAGCGTCGAACGCCGAGACGTAGATCGTCATCGGATAGCCAAACAGCTGCTCGTATCGTGGTTCATCCTGAACAGCAACGAACTGTTCGACACCGAAGTACCCGACAACGTAGGGATACTCCGAGTAAAATGTCTGGACACGAGGGAGTGTGACCGCTTCTCGTTCGTCTTCGAGCCACCGTTCGTGCTCCAGGGAGAGTCCAATCGTTACTGTCTGATCGAAGTCGGCCGGCTCAGGATCGGACTGCCCGGCATCGATCGCGAAGAGTCCGACGATAGCCGCGACGAGCAACACCACCACCAGCAACAGGCTGTACGATCGTCCGCTCACAACAGTGCGATTCGACCACGGAGTAATGTACTGTCTGGTGCAAGAATCGAAACGTCGCCTCAGGCACAACCTGTCTGTAGATTTTCGTTATCTGTACCAGACAGCATATACAGCTCCCAGGAAAGCCCTGTACTGTATGAGCCTTGAATCTATTGACAGACGTGCGGTCGTCGGCTCGCTTGCAACCAGTGTCGCGTTAGCGCTCGCTGGCTGTGTCGGCGGCGACGATGACGATGCTGACGACGCTGGCGACGATAACGACGCTGAACCTGCGGAGCAAAATGTCCAGCAGTTCGATTCGCCGACCGAGTTCCCCGAGGGCGAGGAGTGTGCCGTCTGTAATATGGTAACACCGGACCATTCCGAGTACAACGCCCAACTGGTGAAAGAAGACGGAACCAGAGTGTACTTCTGTTCGTCGGGCTGTCTGCTCGCCTATTACACCCATCCCGAACAGTTCGATGGGGAGGAAAGACCACTCGAGGGTGTCTGGGTCACTGACTACGAGACGGGAGAGCTCCTCGACGGACAGGAGTGTTACTACGTCCGCGTCACTGATTCGGATCACGTCGACGATATCATGATGATGAATCCAACGCCGTTTGCCGACCGCGAGGACGCCGACGCGTTTGTCGACGAACTCAACGCCGAGTTCAACGCGGGCTACGACCACGAAACCGACGTTATCACTTTCGACGAGTTCGATATGGCGCTAGCAATGAGATACAGAGGCCGATTCCTGAATGGTGATCACGATGAGGACCTCTGAGTAACCGACAGTGCACGTTTCGACAGTTGAACCAGTCTCGTTATGCTCCTCGTGCCGATAGCATCATTCATGAATCGGCGGACGTATCTTCTGACAGTTGGCGGTGGTACCATTCTGGCAACAGCAGGCTGTATCACTGATCAGTCTGACTCAGACCCAGAGAGCGTCGTGCTCCCGGAGCCAGACGACCAGCGTGCCGAAAGCGAGGATCTCGCCTACCCGGCCTATGGGCAGCAGTTCCCAGCATTCGAGCTGCCAGATGCGACCAGCGACACGGTCATCGATACCGGCGATCTGGATGGCGTCGCGGTCGTGACAACCTTTTTTGCCTCCTGTCCGGCAGAGTGTGGGATTTTACTCAACCACCTCGCGGGTGTCCAGAGCGAAACGATCAACCGCGGACTCTCCGAGGAAGTGCGTTTTCTGGCGATCACGTTCGATCCGGAACGCGATGACGAACAGTTCCTCCGGGAGAACTCGGAGCGGGTCGGCGCAGATCTCTCCGCGGGGAACTGGCACAACCTCAGGCCGGAAGACACAGGCAAAGCGGACGAGATCGTCTCCGGGGAGCTCGGTGTGGGATACGAGAGAGTAGAGGACGGCCGACTGGAGGATCACGATTTCAACCACTTTGTCGTCACCTGGCTTGTCAACCCCGACGGTGCCGTCGAGCGGATTTATCGCGGTGAGCATCTCGATACTGACCGCGTCATCGACGACATCGAGAGCGTCACCGAGGAGTACTAGGGGTGACAGGGACTACAGGGCGAGTGCGATGCCGATCTGTCCGACGCCAGCAAGGAGGAGGACTCCGCCTGCAGCGTAGTCGAGATACTGTTCGAACCGTGCAACTCGGCCAGCGCCGATATCCCGCCCCAGGGCAACGAGGACGGTAACGGCAACGAGTAGCGCGCTGAACACGCCGGCAAACGTTGCAAATGTCGCAATGATCCCAACCGGGGAGAGCGTCAGCGACTGGAAGACGACAGCGAGAAAAAGCGGTGCGACACAGCCGGCAGCGGCGACAGCATAAAGCGCCCCAAACAACCCGAATCCGAGAACACTCTGTCGGCGCTTCGGGAGTGACACACGAAACTGAAAGCTACTCCCAAGCAGTATACCGAGACCTAACACGACGAGTGCAATTCCAACGAATCCTTCCAGCCACGGAAACACTGGCTCGAGGCGACTCCCCACGAAAATCGCGAGCACTGTCAACAGGCCGAACGAACCGACAACACCTGCTCCTGCAGCGAGCCCCCGAACCATCGCGCCGCCAACCGGCCGATCAGCTCCATTGGTTGCCGCCACGTAGTAGCTGACATACCCCGGAAGCAGCGCATACGTACACGGAGAAAAAAATGCAGCGACGCCAGCCCCCGCTGCAAGCGCGAGTGTTGGAACCAGACTCATGCCGATTCGATCCACTCGAGCAGTGTCTCGCCTGTTTTGTGCCCTGTTTCAGAATCCACAAGCTGGTTCTCCGCATCAAAAACAAAGGAGCTCGGGACCGTGTTGATGTCGAGTTCGGCAGTGAGTTTGAGATCGGTGTCAACACCGACGGTCCAGTTCCCGTCGTGTGCTCGCCACCAGTCTGTGAGATCATCCCGTGATGTCACCGTCCCGATGGCCTCGTTCGAGACCGAAACGAACTGGATATCGTCGACTTGCTGGTGGACATCACGCAGCGTCGGCATCATCCCCTGGCAGGTCCGACACCAGGTCGCGAATACGTCGAGAAAGGTAACGCGACCAGGCTCGGGGATCAGCGTGTCACCTGCCTCACTACCGGGAGCAGAAACAGCTTCGATCTGAATCGGCTCNATCCCTTCTGGGCCAGCTGATCGGGTCGTATAGACGGCTGTGCCTGCGCCGAGGACTGACAGGCTTCCGAGACCAGCGATCAGCTCACGACGGTTCATCTTCGTGGCTATGAGGGTGGGACACTCGACATCGGTGCATGCATCATCTGTGGTACTGCAGTTCTCAAAACCTCATTGGTGCATCCCTCGAACCGGGTTGGGTTCGGTTCTTCTGTGGTGATTTTATTCCACTCTAGTTGTCCCGATCGCAGGTGTTCACGCCGGCGATACTGTTGGCCGGACATTTCTGGGTCACACCTGTCGTGAAGAACACGAGTCCGGCAACCAACAGGAATCCAAACAGCACAACTGCGGCTGTCCCAGTCACACCAATATTCAGTACCCCGCCGAGTCCCGCGGCCGCAATCGCGGCAAGCAGCGGGCCGGCGATCAGTCGAACTTTCCTGTCTACCCCGCCGACGTTTTGTTTCATCGTATCACAGTATCGGGGCTGTTCTGATTTAAATGTTGTGAGTATTGCACAATATAGNCCAAATAAGATCGGAGACAGACACAGTACAGNGAGCGAACTGATCCGACNCGTTCACCGTCGACAGGTCGCTNNNGCAACGTNACCCTTCGTCTGGGACAGNTGACCGATCCGTCGTGTCCTGACTTCGCCAGACNCCCTGNGCGTACGCACCGAGGAACATCCCGGCGATGGCCCACAGGATGGTGACGTTACCGACACCGAGGCTGGCGTAGGCGGCACCAGGACAGATTCCAGAAAGTCCCCATCCAACGCCGAAGATCGAGCCACCAATAAGCACGTTCCGATCGAAGGACTTCAGCCGCCGACCGTACGGCCGGCCAGTCAGTGGTGCGTTCGACCGAACTCGCGGGACGAGCCAGAATGCAAGGCCAGCGACGAGCGAGCCACCAAACATCACGAAAAGCAGTCCGAGATCATCGAACGTCAGGAAGCTCAACACGACCTCAGGACGCGCCATATGACTGAACCCAAGGCCGAAACCGAAGACGAGACCACCGAGCAATACCAGCGGCATGAATAGCGGATGCCGGCTCATGGTGAGACCCCCAGCGCTGCAACGAGATTCGCGGTCAGTATCGCGACAGCGAGAAACGTCACGACGCCGACAAGTGAGGTCCGGGAGACAGAGCCGACGCCACAGACGCCGTGGCCCGACGTACAGCCCTTCCCGATCCGAGTGCCGATACCGACCAAGATGCCGCCGACGAACAGTCGCCACGGCTGGAGATCAGTAAGCCAGATCGAAACCCCACCGATCTCCCGTAGCTCCCCGGTCGTTCCTGTGGCATACAGCCCGCTTGAGAGCAGCCCAGACTGGAATGTGAGTGCGTATATCGCCGCACCGCCGACGATTCCGAGCGTGAAGATTACCCGCCAGTCACGGGATGGTCGGTACTGCTGGAATCGCTCCTGTGCGGAGACGTACGACAGCGTCGACTCGAGAAACGTGCTCGCACCGGCTGTAATACCGGTCCCCAGATAGATGAGAACCGTACCGATCCCAACGAGAACCCCGCCGACAGCGTAGCGTGAAATGCCGTTGGGAAACAGCGTCTCGACGGTTCCCGTCCAGAGTAGTTCAGTCAGCATTACTCTGGTTGTCAGTCACTAGTAAGCGCATCCTGGCTGGCGGCGCAGTTGTTCGGGCCAAGCTCTAGTGTGAACGCCTCGTCGTCATCGATAGCGTTCTGCCCGAGATTTGTAGCGATGATCTCCTCGTAGTTGGCCGGCCGGGGAGGCATATCCGAAAGAACCAGCTCGACGAACTCCGCTTCGTTCATCGACAGCGCATCCATCCGGTCTTCGAGCTCTGAAAGCGCTGCAGTGTAGGTCCCGTCCTCGGCAGGCTCGGCTACGTCGCTGAAGTGAGCGCCACCGATGAGCGTCTCCTCCGGCAGGGACAGAACCCTGTTCTGGAGGGAATCGTACAGCATGCGGGCTGCAGCAGGTGCACCCTCGTCTCCCTCTTCGAGGTCGGGGCGTGCAACACTCTCGATAAACAGCCCGTCGCCGGTCGCGAGCAGGCTGTCGTCGACGAGATAGGAGCTCATACCAGTCGTATGACCGGGAGTAAACACAGTTTCAATCTTCGCACCACCGACTGTGTAGGTCTCGCCGTCAGTTGTCAGTGTTACCTCGTCGGTGTAGGTGACACCGCGGTCGGCAGCGGCCGCCGGCAGGACAGCCTCGACACCTTCCGAAGCGAGGTCGCGGAGTCCGGAGATGTGGTCGGCGTGTACGTGTGTGTCGAATGCGTACTTCAACTCGACGCCCAACTCCTCGGCGTCGGAGAGATATCGATCCGAAAACGCACGAAGCGGGTCGATCACAGCGGCCTCGCCGTCGTCGTAGAGGAGATATCCGAGACAGCCACTGGATGGGCGCTGGTACTGGAGTAACACCCCCGCGCCATCGTAGTCTGTGACTTCCTGTGCCTCGTAGATAGACGCCCAGCCGTTCATGCCGTCTTCGAGATGGTCCACCTCGTAGCCGCGGTCGGCGAGCGCACCTGCGACGTACTCGCTTGCACCACCTTTCGCACAGAGCACTGTCACGTGCTCGTCGTCGGGAACCGTGGCGAGGACCTCGTCGTCAATCTCCTCATCGAGGAACTCGAAGTACGGGACGTTGATACTTTCGACAGTCTCACCGTCGATCCGCCACTCCTCGTACTCGCTTGCCATGCGTGCATCGAGCAGTGTCAGATCTTCACCATCGTCGAGTTGCTCTTTGAGTGCAGCTGGGTCGATCGAGTCGACATCGGACTCCGGCGTCGGGAAATCCATTGCTTCGGGATCCATGTTCGGTCATACGTATGTCGTAAACTGACTTAAGATTTTGCATGGTAATGGATTCAGCATACAATATAATATTCGCACAGAACTGATGTTTGTGTCGTATGGCGCCAGAGGTTGGCTATTTTACTGTTTTGACCTTATCTACCTCAAACAGTAATTAGTAGATATCCCAATGATCGACACACTTAAGCCGGAGTCGCCAGTATTGTATGTTAATCCCAACATAGGGGGCCAGCAAATGAGTATGGAATCAACGGAAACGCTCGATGTAAAGGGACAGAACTGCCCAATGCCGGTCGTCAAGACAAAAGGCGCCTTCGAGGAGCTCGGAGACGGTGAGACACTCGAAGTGGTCGCGACCGACGCTGGGAGTATGAGCGACATCAAAGGCTGGGTGGAATCAACCGATGGTGCCGAGTTGCTCGACCAGGAGGAAACGACCGAGAACGGCGACGCCGTTTACAAACATTACGTCAGGAAAACGGCCTGAACATGAGTGCCGACACACCAGCAGGCTCCGATGCAGCGCTCTCCCCGGAGGAGACT
>SL_4KL_010_BRINEDRAFT_10001825_pt1 | contig 11930 bp, 9 predicted proteins | sample SodLak_010_BRINE_2_FD_10664 | JGI IMG/M metagenome (IMG submission 10664) | reverse complement strand
AGAGTGGCCTTGTTTCGCGGCTCCGGCATGATCATCAAATACTTAGACCAAAGCCGGGTTGCCTTCGGAGATCGGAATTTCCACGGTGTACTCGCCTGTGGAGAAGCCCGGACCGACGACGAACCGACCGACAGCGACAGAGAGATCGATCGCTTCCTCCGGTTCGCCGAACCACCAGATCACGACGAGTGGGAGTCGACCGAAAACCTCCGCGAGGAGTACCAACGTGGATTCCGGATGGCCATCGACGATATGTTCGGGACGGTCCGGGATGGCCTCCGACACCTGGTCGCCGAGAGTAGTCCCGACGAGAGTATGCTCTCCGAACAGGTCCTCAAACGGTTTCCCATCCACGGACGCGGCCAACCGCGTGTAGACAGACCGCAGGTCCGGGTGTTCGAGTTCGATAGTCACTCCCGGTTCGACGATGATCGTTGGCAGTTCAGCGGTCGGATCTCGCCAGTCGTTGAAGAGTACGATGGCTGGAGTGCCGAAGTCGCGCTGACGGGAATCGGAGAAGACGGCTCTAGCTACGACGCGATCCCGATCGAATCCATAACTGTCGACGAAGACAGCGTGACAACGACGATCACGGATGGGGAGGCACACATCAGCGTGGAGGGCGATATCGGTGAGTTAGAATTCGAAGGCAAATCTCACGCCATCGGAGCCCACGACGTGATGAGTGGCGCCGTCGGCGAAACGCAACTGGAGATCCGTGCAGAGCTACGCACGACGGAGGATGACGAGACGTGACACAACGTTCACAACGACATCGGTCGACGACGCTGCCGTTTCGATACCGGAAGACAGGGGTCGACTTTGATCTTGATCACTACACCATCGACGGGAGCAAACCGAGAGACATCGAATTGAAAGCCGGACAAAGCGAGATCGATCTCGTTCCGGCAATCGAAGACAAGTACGGTACCGAAACGGACCTCGCAGACTGGACAGAAATTAAACTTTACGGGCAACTCTTGATCACAGAAGCAACGATCGCAGAGATATTCCCACCCGAAGAACGTGGGAGCCCACCTGCGAAACTGTACGTCGCACTCCGGTGCCACGAGACGATCTCTCGAACCCGAGCCGAGGTTTCAGAACCGTTCGACGGCCCTGGAACCTACGAGATTACGATCAGCTTAGAGCGTTCGGAGCTACGCGGTGCCGTCGAACTCCATCCATTCCTCGTTCGATCCGAAGATGGCGACTCCGAGGGCGATTACGCCGCCACCAAGAACGTCCGTGTCGCCGGTGGCCACAGCTACCGAGTGATTATCGACCGCGAACAACACGAGGAGCCCACACACATCGACGGCGAAGAGGTGAGTTTCTCCGATGTCGCCCACCTACCTGAGGGCGAGAAGCTCTACTATCTCGACTTTCGAAACGAGAAGCGACCGAAACTCTGGATCAACGCCGATCATCCACGGATCACCAACATCCTCCAAAGTAAAGGCTCGGTAGGTGCCGAGCCCAGGATGCGTGACGTGATTTTGGATCAAATCGGCCACGGCGTCTGGACCCAACTGGTGATTCGGGCTGGAGCAGCCGTCGACAGCAATGGCGAGGTCCCACACGAGTGGCAGCGAATGGTCATCGATACCTTCGCCCCGAATCTGTACGCCGTCGACGATCCGACGGAGGCGGCCCTCCAACTCCGAGCGGATGTCGAAAATACCGAGAACCTCCCACATTTCATGGAACGAGTCGACCGAGAGGTCCAAGAGTTCCTGAAGCCACGCGAACAGTTGATCAACCTGATGGAAGAGGGACTGCGGATCTAACATGACTGACGAAACACTCTACCGACTGACCGAAGACGGCCGTCGACTCGTTGGCGAACAGTTCCTCAAGGGCGAGACGACGCTCACAGGCGACGAGCTAGCCGAGTATGTCGAAATGATGCCAGGAGAACCGACCGCTGACTTAACCACACTGGATTCCAAAGTCGACGGCGTCGTAATGTCCCACTCGGAGTACGACACGGCGATGGACGGGGCACTCGCTGCAGACGTCCACCGGTGTTTGGACATCTCGAGACGGACGGCCGGTGATCCAGGACTCTGGCATTGGATCGCCGTCATTCGCTACCCGCACTTCGTCCGTAAGCGCTGGAAGTACCGTTCAGAGGCAGCAATGCGTGAGAAGTTCCTCGGGGCCGGCTCCGACCTGTATTCGAATGCAATCCACCGGCTATGGTGGATCGCTGAATTGACTGTAGACGAAGATGACTACTCGTTGACCGAGCAGGTGTTTGCGAACCAGACAATGGTAAACAAGGTCTTTGATCGGTGGTTCGCTCGGTACGGGCCTGCGGTGATCGCCATCTGTTCGGAGCTCACTGACGAACCGTCGTGGGTAATAGACGACGTCACACGGCGCTTCAATCACGCCTTGACCAACGTCCAACTGGAGGGGCTGACCGAGGCAGATGCCCGAGAGCTCGTCGTGCGAATAATCGACGACGTGAAAGCAGCGCCACAGGACTGACGGGCTAAGGGCAAGTTCAAAGGCCCCCGTGTGAGAATATCAGGTATCGGCTACATTCACGTATGAGCGAGGGCAAAGACGATTTGCAGATTGCATACTGCTTCGCCGACTACGGCGTCGAAGCAGAGGCACTCTCCACGATCGGTGACGTCCATCGGTTCACTATTGATCCGAAGGACAACGCTTGGTGTTCGACGACCCACGAGATTGATCTGATGGAAGAGACACCGGGCGGGGACTTCGACTTGTGGTTCGGCCACCCAATGTGTACGCGATATTCTGATATGCCCGGCGTAGAGCCCGAAGACCACGTCGACCAAATTCCACGGGCACGCGAACTCGCGATGGAGATGGCAGATCACTACGTTATCGAAAACAAACCGAGAGCACCCCTCGAATCGGCGACCCATCTCGTCGGGAAGATGTTCAACCTCCCGATCACCTACGAGCGGGCTTTCGAGACCTCCTTCGAACTTCGCCAACCACCGCGTCAATCGACTTTCGGGTCGGAGGCCAACCAGACGTCACCCTTCTTTTACAGCGAGCGGTCGCATCTGTGGTGGAAAGCAGTGAAAGGCATTCGTGGTGACTACCCCAAAGAACACGTCGCAAAAAACGTGTTGCCACTTGCCTACGTCGACTTCATCACCCGAAACTATCTGGAGGCGACCGGTGGATCTCAAGGCGTTCGAGACTATTCGAACTACGACCAAGAGATGGATCAGCGGCGAGCCGAGAAATCGAACTACGACTTAGACGACTTCTCGTGAGGAGAGGCTCTACGATAAGAAGGTGACTACCTGAATCCTATATGAATACCTATCGCAGTCGACCCAATCGGAATAGAGAAACGAATCATGCTATAGTCTACGTGGCCACCGATTCGACCGGCGAATTAATCAGAAAGTCCGGTAATTGTCTCCGAATCGAATTCTCAATGGATAGTTCGTATTCTTCGTATTCTTTGTATTCTTAGTACGTTACTAGTACCCAAATCAACGGACAGTAGTTCTCCGCGCCCTGCAGCACGGCCTTCACCGGTCTCAAACGTATACGTGTCTTCGATACTACCCGCTACGTGAAAGAAAACGGCAATGAGAATCAGCAGTAAGGAGACCGAGACAGTTCCAACACCGCGAAATACGCGGTTGGACGTCAAGCCTCACGGTGATAGGCAGTGGGTTGCGAACATTCGATCCGTCGACTCATTCAGTTATTCGGGTCCGAAACAAAGCACAACTACTTGCAAAATAGACGATTTTAATCATCACAAGTCTCGATATGCGATTGGGGGAGTGGGTTGCCAATGCCCACACTACAGTTCAGTAAAATTGGTTCCCTCTGTAATCAGGGCCTGAATCTGGTTTTGCTGCTTGTATCTATGATCTTTCACCCCCTCAAATCGGAATCGAGTGCCGGCTTCGAAATACGGGTGTTTCACACCGTGACTAATGACGAATGGAAGTTTCTTGGTTGATCCACGTTCTTTGAGCACGCCCTTCATATCCGGCATTTTTGATTTATTCTTTTCAACGTATTCGATTCGGTGTATCTCTGCCTCAACAGTCACATAGTCGCCGCTTCCATCGAATTGTACCAAGTTGCGCTCAGGATAGGAATCCTTCGAGGGTACCTCATGGTCGCCTCCTTGAGCATGGTTGGGATCATCTACAGGGTTCTCGGTCTGTGTTTCACCATCCTCCATGACTTGGACTGTGAGGTAGTTCGAACCACTTCCAGCTGCTTGTCGAAAATTCTCGACACTGACTGAGACCTCTTCAGAATCAGATTCTGGCATAGTATTAGAAGCAAAAAAGCAGACAGTTTGACCCTCCGTTTCGGGCTCCTCCACGTACCAGCTGGTGTCTCGTCTAGTCACCTGAATGACCCCCTGTTCCTCGGTATAAAACCATGGTTTAGACATATCAATCTGTACTGATCCCACCGACATATAGTGTTGGACAACTGAATATCGATAGACGGAAATTGGTCGCGAAGTCGGCTGACGAGTTGACGAATCTACCTAGCGTCGGGAGGTATGTCGCTAACGCGACGTTTTGTTTTGTTTACGATAGACCTCTACCGACCGTTGATCGGAACGTCGACAGAGTGTACCGACGAGTATTCCCCACAGAGTGGCCAAGAAGCGAGAGCAAACAGTGGGACTTTGCCAAGAAGTTAGTACCCGAAGACAGAGCCAGAGAGTACAACTTCGCGCTACTCGACTTCGGGTCGACGGTGTGTACCTCAGAACCTAACTGTGAGTCGTGCTTTGCAAACGAATTCTGCCAGTACTACAGAAATAAACATACCTCTGAGATGTTTTGAACAGAGTTTGTTGAATGGTTCGATAGAGGAACCTTATCGTCTACAGGTGGGGCAGGCCGAGTGCCTCGGAACACTTGACCCCAAGGCGGTTCACAGGATCGGAGGTGGGTGCCCAGAGGTTTATCCAAAGTCGCCAACTAGTTTAGACTACGATAATTCTTGGATGACTTCGTCACGAAGAGAGATGATTTTTTCTTCGATCTCTTCGTCAGTCATCGCCTCCACTCTCAGGACAGTGAGATCCTCTCGAAGTCTGGTTGTCGTTTGACTCGCTACCTTCGAACTCGAGGGTTCTTCATCGTCAAGGATAGATTTGTCAAGCAAATCCGCACAGGAGACTGCGACAGGACGGTATCTCGCAAACCATCTGTCGAAGATGTCGTTGGCTAGCTCTTGGAACGAGAGTACTCTCTCGGTCCGTTCGTATCGGCCATCGTCGACCGGTTGATCATCTTCGTACGTGAGTTCGGCCATCCACCACAGCCGATGTAGGGCATTCGAGTAGATGTCTGTCCCAGCCCGAAGGAACTTCTCGTCCAGTGTAGTCGATCCCTCCCAACGGTATCTCACGAACTCCGGAAAGTGGACGACTGTGAGGAAGTGCCAAAGACCGGCATCGGCTGCAGTTCGTCTGGAGACATCGATGGTGTCGTGGACCACTGGAGCCATCTCGGCGTCCAAGAGGTGTCTCTGCGTTTCGAACTCGCCGCCATCTTTAGCCTCTTGAAATCGCTCTTCGATCGGAGACAAGTCTAAATTGATCCCGACAGACTCCAGATAGGGGCCGAGGTCTGTTTCGGAGAACTCACGTCGTCCTTCGAAGAAGTCTTCTCCGATGAGAGACCGTCCGGCACTCGTCAGTCGTTTGAGTTCAGTTGACATTCTGGATCCCCTCTTCGATGAGTCGCTGTGTGTCGTACGGAAGGTCGACACGATCGTTTATCGCCCGCTCTAAGCGTTGGACGAGGAGATTCAGGTCTTCCACGTCGGAAGCATCCTTTCCAAGCTGTACTGTGGCTGCCTCTCTATCGAGGTCTGGATAGATCTCCTCGTAGAATAGGTCTATTACGTCTTCTTGCCAGTTGAATTTCGTCTCGGCAGTGTCTTCGTCTACGTCTTGGGCTGTACGGAGGAGAAGTTCCATCCAGACCCCGTGCTCGATGTATCCGAACAGGACGTCTCTGAGTCGTGGCGGTCCGCCGGTCGAACCTTCATTGTTGAGAACTTGGACGATGGTAGGATGATCCGCATTTAGGAACAACTGTGGGTTCTGTGGTTCGTCCATATCGAGGTAGTGGATATGAGTATCGTCAGGAAACTTCTCGTGATCACTAAATGGCTCTACGAGTGGTTGGAGTAGTCCTCCATCGTCGGGTCCACGATCAAGGGTCACTCTCCAAGGTTCCCCATCGGCGAGTCGTGCGCCAACTTTGGTTGCACGGTTGGCGACCCCCGTCAGACGTTCTTCGCCCCTCACGAGGAACGGTATGAGGAAAATATCTCCACGATAATCCTCCCGATCAAACTCAATACTGAAATCGTAGGTTTTCCCTTCGACAGTGTCGTCGGTCAGCATTTTCGCACTCCGGCTGATAGATTCCGGACACGTGATCACTACTGCTAGCCGAGCGGGGGGTTCGTCCCACTCATCTCCTGGGAAGACCGACTCGATCGTCTCTTGGTCTATGTCTACACTCCCCTCTACCGTGAGCTTCTCCCAATCACCATCGTCGACGAGAGAGATCGACTGACGGGCCTGATACAGCTCTCCTCGATCACCACAGTCGTTTTCGTCGAGGAGGTAGCCGGTGACAGAGATATCTAAGGCCTCCTCTGCGTACGCGTATGGAAGCGAATCTCGCTGTAGACTTCCCGTCTCGTAATCGACTTCGCCATCCTCCTCGGTAGACTCTGTTTCCTCTAGGTCGTCTGTTATCGCCATCACTCGTCACCTCTGCTCTGCAGCTTTGCCTTCACGTTTAACCTAGTCTTTACCTGTCGTGGATCTCGTTCCGAGAACCCCTCGAATTCGACCGAGGGGATCCCCGATGGGATCTGTAGACGACCGACTTGAACACCGTTCGACTCGGCCATGCTTACCCTGACACCCATCGTCGACGAACTGACACTCAAAACAGGTATTCGATCGTTGGTCTGTCGCTCTTCTCCCATTCGGTTGAGTGAAATGGTTACCTCGCGAAGTTCGTCGGCAGAGTTCGCAGGCTCGATTTCGCCCGAAAAGACCCAATGTTCGTGACTCTCGTCGAACGAGACGTCGGTCTCACCGGTCACGTGATGACTAACAGATTGACTCTCCTTTATTCCACCATTTCCGATAGGGAATCTACTTGCCAGTCGTTTCGGACCGATCGAACCACGGTCGACTTTGGGAGCAATGAGAGACCGTAGTTGGTCCGTAACGTCGGATCTGATTCCCTCGACACCCACTTTGAAGCCATCTTCGTAGGTATTGGCGAGAGTCTCTGTTCGCCGCCACTCGTTGTGTCGTGGTGGTTCGGCAGCATAGAGGAAGTCCTCTATGTCCTTGTCAGATGCCTCCGGGGAGTCGTCTTCGAGGCCCCACTTTCGGGCGTTCCCCCCTAAGAGAACGCCGTGGAAATTTTGACCACCGATGACAACCCTGTTTCGATCATAGTACTCGACGACCATCCCTGCCCCTCTGACGAACGCGACTGTATTTCGTTCGTATTTCTCTCGGTCTGCCGCCATGCGGACACAGAGAGCCAACTCACCCGATTCTGTAGATTCTCCCGAGATCTTGTCGGGGACATCGAGAGCGATCGGTGCTTCGACCACGTCTCCACTTTCTTCGAGTTCTTCGGAGGTCGACCCACGTGACCGAAGACATTCGACAAAGGGTTCGATCTCCGAATGATTCTCTATCGTCGCGTCGTGTGTTCCGTCACTAGTCTCCACAGACACGGACAGTTCGTCTCGGTAGATCGCTGGCCAAAACGAACTGAGTGATTCTTCAACAATCCGATCCGCTAGCTCGTCGTCGTCGAGTGAGTCCTCGGCCGTCGGATCGCGAAACCCTGCGACCATAATACTCGTGCCGGGAGCGTCAGTTGTCCGCTCCATCCGAAGTTTCTCGGCAATCTCCTCGGCTTCGTCTCCCCAAACGGACAACGGGCGGGCTCCGTCGTCATTTTGATCTCCGAACCACCCGTGCCCCTGGTAGACGGTCTCGTTGTCGTCTGACTTGTGCGTCGGTAACCGAGTACGCGCGATGAGGCGTGGAGAGTCGTCTCTCGGATCGGGTTGACTCAGGCTAGAATTGAAAACGACCATCGAGAGCCCCGAAAAGAGCCAGAGGACTGCTTTTCCGAGACCGTAGCTTCCACCGGAAGTTTCCCCACTCTTACTACTAAACAGAACGTCCCGGACGAGCGCAGTGAAACTCTTTTCGTCGGCATCTTCAGCCCCTAACAGTCCGTGAGTGTTTCGATCCTCGATCGTCAATACACGGAGCTCTCCCTCGCTTTCTGCCTGGTCCAGATGTCGAACGATCTGGCGACCACTCTCGGTGTCGTTGGCGAATCGTGCGTGTCGTGACCAACTTTCCCAGTCGATTGCATCACAGAACTCGTCGAAAGCACCCCCAGATAGGGTCTGTATGTTGAAGTTTACTTCAACTGGATTGTCGTTGTCGAGACCCGCATCGTTCGCGTTTTGGAGGACCTCTCTCACGAACGTCTTGAGGTCCTCCCCCTCGGACATCGTATACTTAGCGACGTCGTCGCCGTACCGCGCATCGGTGGGCCGAGAGGTAGTAAATCCCCATCCTCTAGTCAATGTAGTTCCCTCATTTTTGTAACCATAGTGAGTGCTTATCTGAAAATAGTGACTATCGACTTATTTAATACATCCGGCTGGTTTAAATGTAGTTATTGAATCACCATCAGCGATAACCGTGTAGTTACAAGTTACCGAACTGTAATCCAGGAGGAGAACCTGTCGCTAAGAAGTGAGCGCCTTGGAGGTCGATTTTTCGTTCGAGTCTCCGTCTCAGTCGCTCTTCGTCGGCAAGCAATTCCGTTGGAACAGATGTGATCGAAAAGAGAGTCTCACTCCCGTACTCACGTTCGGCCCGAAACAGTCGACTGGTGGGAGTCTCTGACTCACCCACGAAGACAAGTCGTTTATCATCGTCTTTAGACCATATACGATACACACACTCACCGTTTACATCTACTGTCGTCCGCTCTCCAAGCTGGGTGGCTGGTGACCAATCCAATCCGAGCCAGTCATCGCTCGTGACGTTTCGCCAGTTGATCCACTGTGGTGGGAAGATGCTACGCAGATCTGAGACGTATGTGAAAGGATCATCATCTGGGGATGTAGCACGACTGCTGCCGTCGAGAGAGACCGAACGACCGAATTGGACACGTGGACTATGGCCTGTGGCCCTCCGGTACATTGCAATCGCGGCAGCCTCCATTCCACGTCTTGTCCGATCGTGGGATGCGATCGGTGGTGTCGCGACGGACAACTCAAACGACCCCCCATCACGTTGGTAGAGACTCCAGAGACGTTGACGTGTAGGGTGACTCCCTTCGGACGGCATCTCTTCGTCGTACACTCCTGCCGATAGCGATCTACACCGCCCTCGGATTCCGTCTTTTCCTCCAGACTCCCCGATATACACAATTTCGTCCGTGGCAGTGTGGCATACCCTGTAGAGACCAGCAGTAGTCGAAAGTTCATTCAACTCGTGAGTATCCTCAAGTTCGAACCATGGGGTCCACTGGAGACCGAGCCAATCTTCGGCCGTATAATTCAGCTCCAGGATCGACATCGGGCCGGGCGTGTCGACCATCGAGACAGTCTTTCGAGCTGTATATAATTTGACTCTGGAGTTGTCAAGCGCACTCCGAACTACTCGGTGATCCAAATTGAGTCGCTCAGTGATCGTTTGCACCGATGATGAATCATCGTACAGAGCATACACTATCGACTCTCGAACGTCAAGTGTCGTTTCTTCATAAAGTTTCAAAACACGACGACAGACGTCCTCTGAGAATCTTTCAGAAGGAATATCAACCAAAACCACAGATTTATTATGGAACTGTTGGCCAACTAGAGACCGAACCTGGAGTTCGTGTGATTCGATAACCGCAGTTCCCAACTCATCGCCTACATCAAGTCGGCGTAATTCACTTTGCCAACGGGTGTCTGTCTCAAAGGATAGACCCACCGTATCGTTCGGAAAGATACCGATCAGGTCGACTTCTCCCCACTCTAATAGAGAGGACAGAGATATCGGGGATCCTTGGTCCCCGACCCGAGAGAGCACGTTGGCCAGACGAGTCTCGGTGACACCATGAGCCTCTGCAACCTCGTGAACGAGGGGTAATGGTAACGGATGGGTATTTTGAGTAGCATCCTCAAGATCCCCATGTGAGATGTTTGCCGAGTGCCCGTCGACTCGTCTGTCGCCCATCTATACTAGCATCATCACATGGTAACCATATATATTGATGTTGTCTGTTTTGATCAGTGGTAGTGAATCGCTAAACGCCTTAGCGACAATGCCGTTGGAATCAGCGAGCAGATCAAAAGAATTGCTTCTTTTCCATCGAAGTCGGCATGGCTGTCGACATCGTCCATCGAAACGCCGTACACCGCGATTCCTGCTCCCCAATCACAATACTGTGGAGAAAGAGTCATGCGCACCTGCCATAGTATTCCAGTATGCCAACGGATCGTCTCCGCAGTATCGTCCCGATGTTCGGCGGCGGGACCCAGTATGTCAACACGCTTGATGGGATTGTAGAATTCGTTGAGACCCATGACCCGACGACTGATGAGTTGGTTGGCTGGCACCGCGGCACATTTCCAAATGTGTCGAGTCGGGATTCGATTATGCGGCGAGTGAGCTACCTCCAACAGGTTGGGTTCCTTCACCAGGAGAATAACCGGTGGATGCTCGGGCAGGTCGGCCGTGAGTATGTCCAAGACCAGCGTACGGAAACGTTGCTTCGGATTATGTGTTCGCGGAACGTCGGGCTTCGAAGTTTGCTGTATGCGTTATCTGCGGCTCCGATGACGTTGGCAGAGATTAGTGATCAACAACTGGACACGCACCCAGAGTTGGGGTGGTCTCGTGGGCAGACGGATATGGCGACTCAACGGATCAACTGGCTCCGGAGTATGGAGTTAATCAAGACACACGGAGACGAGTACCAGCTTACAGATGAGGGCAGACAGTTCGTCTCTCGGGCAATCGAAGAGTGGGCTCCTATCTATGGACCAGTGGCTGGCGTGTCTAAGTATTCCGCTGGGACATACGAAACAACGATTCACGCCAGAGTCGTCGACCCCGAATTTCGGGCGACGATCCTCTCACGACATGATCAGACGTGTCCGATCTCTGGTGTTGATCACCCCAGTTTGCTAGATGTTGCACATGTGCTGTCGTGGAGCGACTACCCGCAGTATCGAGCGGATGTGACGAACGTGTTACCGCTCAGTAAGACACATCACGCTGCCTTCGATAGAGGCCTCTTTACGATTGATCAAGACTACTGCCTTCGAGTGAATCCAGAGTTCGAGACAGAGAGTGAGCTGTTACGCCGGTCGGTTGTAGAGCGGGCTGGCCAGCGAGTAGCGATGCCTGATGGATATGTGAGTCCAAAGTACGTTCAATGACATAATGCGTCGCTTGAGTGGGTGTGAAGTCAGTTGTCAGTCAAATCTTCGTTGAAACAGGTTATATTGTGTTTTGTGGTAGTTATAAATCAGTTCTAACAGTACACAGAAGTAGATGACCGATCCAATGGATCCGACCGAGACGTATGATGGGCGGATCATGGTGCACCTACTTAGAGATTCTCAGGATAACGAGGAGATTCCGTGTTCGTCGTTTCGAGAGGCAATCAGTGTCGTCAAGAGAAAACGGCACTTAGCTACGGTATCAAAAATAGTCGACCGCGACGACGAGGTAGTGTTTTCGTCTGCGGACGTGGATATTGAGACGTGGGAACGGGTCTGGAAAAACGAGAAACGCCGCTTGTCGGTTACCGTAGAGGAGTACGACTGCCCGTATGACAGTATCTCGTGTTTTATTGATGATCTTTGTGTGC
>SL_4KL_010_BRINEDRAFT_10001823_pt1 | contig 11939 bp, 11 predicted proteins | sample SodLak_010_BRINE_2_FD_10664 | JGI IMG/M metagenome (IMG submission 10664) | reverse complement strand
GCGCGTGCTTCTCTGTGTTTTGTTCCCAGCTTGGCGATTGCCATCGCCCTTCATAACATACCTGAGGGCGTTGCGGTGGCTCTCCCTGTCTACTTCGCTACCGGTGAGTCTTGGTGGATAAACCATGCTTGGACGTGGAAGTCAGGGCATAAGGCAGCCATGCCAGCCTTAGACATTGCTGCCCATCCATTTTGGCCCCTCCCTTCAGGCTTTTTGCTGCTTCAGTCTATGGCTGAATGTTGCATTCCTAAGAGACAGTCTGTTGCTTGATATTTACCACCCGATTTCGAACCATTACAAAGTCCCCGACAAAGAGCGTGTTCATGCGTGAAACACACATGTACAAGCAGGTAGTAGGTGGCGTGGCTTCCAGCTGGCATTCCTCTCTGGTTTGGCAGAGCCGGCAGCCGTGGTCCTATTGGGTATGCTACTGCGTGCGTTCTGGCTGGACCCATTTATTATTGACTGCCTGCTGGCGGCTGTGGGGGGCATCATGGCATGGCTGGTGAGTTCTTGGGAACAAGTTGGAGGAAGATAAGAGCGCAGGGGCATCTTTACCTTAACGAGTGCCTACCTTCCTGCCCTATGGTTTACCTTGCAGTAAAGCAAAGTATGGTCCAGGGTCAGGCAATTTACAGACTATTCTTCAGTTAAAGATAGCATCAGCTTGCCTCCAAAAGAGGTCCAAGAGGCTTATCAGCAGTTTAAACCCAAAATTTTCACAAGACTGCAGCCTGTAATGTTGAAAGGCATCATGTCTTCACTTAATGACATGACAGGCCAATGGCGTGTCATCGCATTAAGAACAGGTTTTCAATAAACCTGTTCTTGCATTGGTCTGCTTGCATGAGGAATGACAAATGATGCCAATAAGAACACATTGCGTTGAGCTGGGACAGGAAAGTGCAGGCACTTCCAGTAACAAAGTTGGATGCTTGGACAGAATGTGACTTCTATCTGTTGTGATCAGGGAAATAGGCACAGTGCAGGTGCCATGATTTGCTGGATCAAATCATAGCATCACACCAACTTGTATATGTGGTGTGGAATGCCATCTGAATGCGGGGTTGCATTTGTGGAGCAGCCTGCCCACACAATTAACCGGGGGTGTCCGACTGCCACTTGCATTGGCTGTGATGGCGCAAGACTAATGACGACCCTCTTTCACGCACATGTGTGATCAAATTGGTCCAACTTCACCTGGTGGTTGCAGGCCCTACACGAGCTTCTGCCTCTGGCAATCGAGCACACTGGAAGAGTTGCCTGTGTGTCAGCTGTTTTCGTTGGAATGTTCATCATGTCTGCCAACCTTCTCATTTTGGAGCAATGGATGAGTGACGTGCATGTCCACTAGGCGCGTCACTTGAGCAAGATTGCTTGCCTGGTTTTGGGAAGAGTGGCTTCCCTTCACAGACCTGTTCTGGTACTTGCACGTATTTAAAACGTAGCAGGCCAGTGCTGGACTGTTGTTTGAATCAGGTGTCTCTTGCACACAGACCTGCTCGGGTGCCGGTACATAATTGCTTGAATGACGCCCATAATCGTTTATTTATAAATTTTTCGCCAAACAGGCTCCTGAATGCTCGTCCGACAGCTAAATGTGCGCGTAGCAGGGTCGCCTGCAGGGCGACTCCCAACCTTTGTGGGAATGTCAAGGAAAAATCTCGTGTCAATCCAGTGTGGTGCACAAGTGGAGCGTGCCTCCAGCGCAGCCCCACTGGCGATTGCAGCCAGCCTAGTTGTTGCATCTCAGGCGCTATTTCCGGCTACCTCCCTGGCAGACATGGCGATGGCATCACCAGCAGAGGCATCTGCGAGCTATGCATACACTGATGATGAGGATGTGAGGCGCCAGGTGGGTTACATTGTAGTGTCCATGGCGTGCAACAGCTGCTCCCCACGCATATCTTTGTCAACATGAGTGTTTTTTGTGAATGTATACAGTGTAAATGTATGGTTAAGTATGTTGCGTTTGCGTTTGGGTTTGCATTGGGTTTGCATGTGTGTGCACGAGTGTGTTTTTGTGCATGCATGCACACAAGTGTTTGCATGCATGAGCATGCTTGCATGCATGCATTGCTAGAGCGAGCGAATTGGGTTTATATTAACCCGCAAATTCAGGAACGCTTACTTGGCAGAGCTCAAAAAAGGATGTCTCCAGATAATTTGCATATCTATCGAGTGAGCATGGATGCCCAGGTAGTGCGGTATGACGCCGTGCCTTAATTTTCTCCCTTCTTGTGTACTTAATCACTCAAATTATCAAGTCCATTACTTTGGTGCCTGCATGCAAATAGGAAGCCCGGTACGATGAGAATCTAATGACCCCAGAGCTCCGGGAGCTGGTTGACCTTCTGCAAACCAAGGGTAATAACGTCAAGGTGGACGAGCTCCAAGGGCTGCGGAAGAAGGTGAGCTTTGCGGATCTTACCCTACACCATATGTCTGGTATGATGACTAGACGTGCATGCTGGATGGTCGAGTGGACGTGCAGGAGCAGACTGCCTACCATACCCTTTGACACCTGCTATGCAGTTTTGTAAGGGTGATGGATTCAGCACCTTTTGGCCTCGGAAAGTTGTAGGAGTAATTGAGTATGCCAGGAAGCCAGATGCGCTTTTTGCTGGCAGCTATACACCTCTTGCGGCTCTGGTCACTGAGCTTGAAGCTTGCCCTGCACTTGTACCCTGCAGGTTGGGTTTAGGCGATCCCCGGAGGGCCGCGTCTCTCTCCGTTCTCAAAATGGGGAGTGGTTCACTGTCAAGAATGATATGCAGGTAAGGCAAGCCCCAGCAGACAGCAACAGTTTGGATTCCAGAGGGAGCCAAAGTAGGCAGCAAGTAAGCACCAGTGGCATATTCACAACTTTGCCCCTTGTTGCCACCTGCTCAATACCGTGCACCATCAGTAAGACCACAGCCGCCTTTTGTAAGCCATGTGTGCTTGGCGGAGCAACCAGGCAGCCTGGAAAGCATGCTTGACTGTTCCAGCCAGGCAGTTGATCGACCAGGCATGGCTGGTAGAGCAGTTAACCGTGTTTTCATGGTCGTAGCAACCATGCACCTCGCCATGTGTGCTAGTCTGTTCCAGCCAGGCAGCTAAATTAGCATGCACAACCAGGCTGCTGGCATGGCAAGTAGCAGTATTGGTTCATGCGTCGATTTGCTGGGACCAATGCACGTGTGATATGAACAATGCATGTATCTCATCAGTTTATCAGCATTTGGAGGTGGTGAAGCCAGGGGAAGCAGGACGAAGCCTGGGACCCCCAACTGCCTTCCCAGCTTCAATAACCACCTTTAAGCATTGGCTTTGATTGTTCCATGTTGCATCTCTAAGAACAAGAGAGTGTGGGAGAGAACATGAATGGACGCATAGCCACATGCACGTGACAGTGCATAGTGCACGCCCATGCGAGGTGTGTGCGCACCTTTGTAGCTGGTACTTCCTGCACCTGGGAGCGCTTCCTAATCTGATCTGATTGTTGGGGAAGCTAAGGAGATGGTGGAGGGCCCTGCAGCCTGTCTTGGAGGAGGGAGATGCACAGCTTGGGAGAGCAGCAGGAGCAGTGAGAGCGGCAGTAGCGATGTCGGCTGATGCTTTGGAACATACACAAAAGCAGCGAGCATTTCAGGGGCTCAAGAGATTAGTGGAAAGGCTTAAGCGGAGGAATTGCGGGGGGTTGGCAAAAGTCTGACAAATTGGGGTTTTCAATGCTCAAAATGTATGCCATCCTTCAGTGGGTGAAATAGATGTGATTAAAGTACGCATGATCCAAACGTGGCAATCGTAATCACTTACTTAGCTATATCAACCAGGCAGTTGGTCGTTGACTTTTGGCTGTTCCAGCCTGGCAGCTGGTTGAGCATGCTGGGCAGTACTGGCTAGGCAGCTGGTCACACATATAGGTCAAAAACTTTTACGCTTGGAAGACAAAACTATCAGAACTTCGTTGCGGCACTGCCAGAGTGTTTGAATTGTAGAAACTCAACCTTAGAGCTTGCATTGCTGAGCGGTCAGTATTATTGCACCACTGATTGGACGGAGGCGCCCTCCTGCTCTCTTGCTTGGTCCTGCCAGCTTCTAGGGAAAATGGCAGGCAAACACGCATGGCAAGAGATGTCTTATGCATGCCTTGCATGCAGACGCCTGGGTTCTTGTTATTGAGGAATGAAGACAATGGCAGCGTGTGGTTCCTGCCACCTGATGAATCTGGACGCCTGCTACAGATAGATCTGAGCGATGACATTGGTAAGGGCAGTTGGTGAGGAACAGAGTTGCTGTGACACATCCCCCTTGCAGCTGATTTGCACAGCAACTGCGTTCAGATGTTTGAAGGCCAGACTGCAAACATGGACGCTGTTGAACTGGGTGTGCACACGCATCTGCAGTTGTTGCGGAGCTCTTCAGCAGCGGAGCATGGTATGACGTGATGGAGCCTTTGTACGATGCGCAGGTAAGTTCAGCTAGTGTTGCAATAAACTTGGTTAAGGTTTGCAGTTTGCAGTGTCGTTGCCTGGTGATCAGAGTTGTGCAAATACAGCGTCAATCAGAAATGGCACTGTAACTTACGGTGCTAAATTGACGTTTAATTACCGTCAATTACGGTGAAATTCATACTGACGTTGGGAAATCGTAAGTAACAGTGCTTCGTCAGGGACTTTGTGGCTCAGAGGCTAGCGAGCTAAAGCTCAAGATCCGTCTTCTCATGAAACTTTTTTTTAAGAAATGTATTCTCCGACAATCAAGTTAAGAGGGCTCGTGTGGCCCTGGGTCAATCGAGCTTGGCCCGGCCTGGCCAGCTGCTGCAAGCACTACCTCCCACAGGCCTGGTAGTGGGTGGATAGAGGAATAGGGGTGGCAGGAAGGTCAAGAGCAGCTGGGTAAAGGCAGAGTTTGAGAGAAAGGAGACGCAGCAGGATGGCAAGACAACTGTGGAGTACAGCCCCTGCACTGCCAGAGGATGCTGGGCTGAATGCAACGTGGCTCAAGAACCACCTGCTCAATCCTGGCGCGTGAAAGTTCCTGTATGATGCCAGCAAGGAGCAGGGAGTTTGCAGCATGGCTTGAGATAGTCAGGGATGCTGCAGATCCAGATGCATATGCAGATGGGGTTGCGCATGCACGCAGCAGTGCACATGGGTGTGGAGCAGATGGAAGTGGATGATCATGAGGAGGGGGAGGGGGATGAGGATGAGGAGGGGGAGGAGTGACAAGTGGGAAAAAGGAAATTTGAATTTCAGAGGAGACCTTCAGAAATGATTGGGTGCTGCCAAGGAGACTGAATGCTGCTGAAATGTACTGCTGAAGTGAATGTCTGAAATTTCTGACGGTTTTACACCGCAAATATCTAAAAATCGACCGTCTGACATCAAAAATTAGAATTACTGTTAATTGCACCTGCGACTCAATTTTTGACGGTCAAAGCCGTAAATGATGCCGTAACGTCAAATGACACTTGATGGCGTCAGTAGTAAAGTGCACAAATCTGCTGGTGATGCTGTGCTCCTTCTTGACTTGCAAGCAATGGCAAGGTAAGGCTAGCTTAGCCATACCTGCCGATCATGTTTGCTATGTGACGCATACTTGAGTGCTAATAAAAGAGGGGTATTTGTTGTTTATTTAAGATGGATAAGAGGAAAGAGGAAGGATTGAGGAGGTTTTTGTGTTTACACCACTTAGCGAGAATCCTTGTCCAAGGAGCAGTAGTAACATTTGGAGACCAGGGATGTGCGGCAAGCGCATGCATGGTGTCGCTCCATTAGTCGCGATTGATTAGCTTATAAATGTTGTTTGTCCCTACCCTAGTGTTTCATTGTTTAGATGATTTGTCACAGTGTCATTAATTATACTAGACTGGGCATGTGATACCGTGCAGTCCGGACAAGAAATGCGAAGGTTTTTACTTACTTATTTCTAGGGTTGCATCAGGAGGCAGCAATTTTTCTTTTTTGGAAGGCATGCTTTATTTTTGGGCTGGGCTCTCGCCCCCCAAACCCCCCTTCCGGTGCCCCCACCCGGACAAAAAGGGTACCTATCTGCTCCTTTTCCATCCATCCACATTTTTAGCACGACCAGATATTGACTTGCTGCAGAGTTATGGGGCAAACGCTGAGATGCGGACACTCTTGCATCTTACCTGCCAGGCACCTACAAGTAGCCTTTAACACCCAAAGATTGCTTTCATTCTTCAGCATTCCATTAGGCATCTTCTACTTGCACTATCCTGCAAGTATGGATTGACTAGATGACACACCCATGTTGGCATGCACAGGGACCCCCCCTTTTATCCAATTTGCACAATAAGGTTGCCAATTGACTGGGCTTGAGCTGAGGATTGGGCTGATGTATTCAAACGAAGTAAGTGGCCCAGAAAAAAGGGGGGTCCCAAAAATCTCGACCTCCCCACCCCCCTCCCAATTGGACCCGTACATTAAACAATCGAAAGCTCTTGACGTCGGGATTCCGGGTATCTAATTATTTTTGGGGAATGGGCATACCATCCAAAAGTTACACAAACTCCTGCCTCCTGGTTGCGTCATTCAAATTATATTGCATTTTTACTCATTGCTAAAAATGTCTACAATTCGCACCTTGGAAATCCCTATGCGTCCAATGCGGAGTCCCCCCCAGGTTTTTAATCCTGCTAAGCCTTGCTCACTGCACACTCTGCAAGTGTCCCCTGCTAGTTTGAGGTGACAAGGTGGTGCATGTAGTTGCTGCTGCACATCTGTTGAGCTGGTGTTATGCTGCATATGCATGCCTGGCTCTGAGCATTGCTGGCCCTTGTCTCATTCAGGACAGGTTACAGGACTTCTTCATCCACTTTGCAGTTTACTTCTCTGCAAGCTGGATGAATGTACAGGAAGTGCTTCCTGATGCAGGAAGCACCAGCTCCTGAGAAATGATTGTAGTACTTGTACTGGCACAACTTGTCTTTCAGTTCAATGATCTCCACCTGATCCCATTCCTTTCCCTTTCTTGGCATGTTGAAAACATGTAAGAATGTATTGGGGTAGTGACAAGTAGCTGGTCCCCTGGCAGTTGGGGGCCCTCAGGCCCCCCTAACCCCCCCAACCTGAACCCTCAAAAAAGACCCCTGGATTTGGACAAATTGACGTTGAATACACACACAAGTGTATCATAGGCGCATTGGTCTGGGCAAATGGATGCATGACCCAAACTTGCTTATTTTGTTTCAACAGGTCAGGGATTATATTTCGAAGCTATTTTGGGGCTCGTCCTACCCAGCCTGCTGCATATTCCTGTGAATTTCAATGTGCTCTTGTAGCCTGTGGGTATGAATAATGTGATAATAGAACCTAGATTTAAGTTAAAATCAAGGCTAAGGGGGCTGCTCTGAGGGGATAGGGGGTCCGTACAGCCCCTGGACAGTAAAACTTTTTTGGATTTGTCACTTCACTTTATGATTTTCTAAAATTATTGCACTCAGATGATAAATTAGAATAGAACTGGTTGCAAAGCACACAATATGTCATGTGTGCTATATTTCTGTTGATCCAGGGATACTATGTAATCCTTTGTTCTCTGTCGTCAGAACATCACCCCTTTTATGTGTCCACCAAATGATATTTATGAGAACAAGCCCCCTATACTTCTGTTCGTGCGCAGTCTGGCGGTGGCTCAAAGCCATTAGCGATGACCAAAGGAGAGTTTTCAGATGTGGTATCGCTGTTAGAGGGTGCAATAGAGCAGTGAGTGGGTTATAGACTAGTTGTGTGTCACGAACCAAGAAGCTGGCCACTCGGATATGTGACTAAATTGTTTTTCCCTTCAAATTACTAACTTCTAGAAGAAGGCAGTGTTCCACTCTCGTCTCAGATACCCTCTGTCCTTGATGGAAGATTGGTCTTCCCTTTGCTTATGAGTTCTTCATCTGTATTGGTGCCTTAAGACACTAGTTAAGTAAACCTCAAGTAAGTTGCTTCATAGGCATTGGCATATTTCTCTTTCTCTAGATTCAGATTCAGAGTGCCCTGATGAGTAGTTGCATAGAGGAACAGAGCAACACACTTGATGAAACTTTTAAGGTCTCAATGACGCGTGGAGATTACAGCTGCTCAAATGCCTCCTAGGGGAATTAAATACTGCTGGGCGAATAAGGCTAGGGCCAAAGCAAAGTCATCAAGATTACACACAAACTCCAGGGTTCCAGATGAAGGTTGAAGGTCAAGGCTGTATCTGCCGAACGAAGGCAGCTTGGGTAGCCTCCATTGAGATTCGAGCCTCAAACCAACAGGTTGCGAGGGAGGGCTGTCGACTTCCCATCGCAGGTGCTCCGCCGCCTGCTCGAGTGTCCGAAGCTTGACTGCTCGGTCAGATACAACTCCAGGGTGAGGTTAGGGTTTAAGCATGAAAGTTTCAAACAGTCAAACGAGGGCAGCTTCAGCTAAAAAGGAAGCTGAAGTCTTTTCCAGCCTGAACCAAAAACTAGAAAGGCACTAATGTTCCATGTACATACGTGTATATGAGGCACACACACATATACATGGTGCTTGGGAACACCTTAGACATCTCGCAATTTTTGAATTCGCCTTGTATCAGAAATTGAATTCAAAGCCTTCAAGGTATTAAGTTAATAAGAACGCACCAGAACAGAAATTCCACGAGCAAGATTGCGTTTTCAATGATCATGACAGAAGTTCATAACAGTCGTTACTAGTCTGGCGTCTGGATGGCCAGCAGTGAGTCTCTCAGCTCATAAGGGAGGTGGCGGGGAAATGGCCATGCAAGAATGGTTCTGTTAGTAAATCCTTAGAAGAACTGTAAGTTTTGTATTGCCAAGCGGTATTTGCTGCCAATATCTACTTGGATAAAGTTTATGCTTGAAGCATTCCCCTACAGAGCCTGCTTTAGTAGCTTAGAGGATGAGGTCGTTTTCTTTCAAATTCCTTATCAGATCATTGGCCTTTTAAGCGTCGGTTCAGTTTTTTAGTCCCCTTTTAGGTGAGTGCCAGATTCATACTGCATCGTATGAGTCAGTTGGTTGAGTCAGTTGGTGGAGTGTTTGATAGCTGCATTCACTTCAGCTGTAACACTTCAGCTTCAGTAGGCTATGGCCTCCTGCAGGTCTGATCTAGTTGCGGCAGTCTCCCAGCGCGAGACCTTGATTTACCATTTTTACTCAATTGCCCAATCCACATACAGTGGACTGTATGTTCTGCGTCCTTCCTATGTGCTTCTCAGCAGGAACAGCTGCTATTGGCAGCCAGCTAGTTCGCAACCCTTCAGGTAAGTTACCTGAATGCTTGTCCATCACGTTTCATGTCTCCAAGACATCTTGGAGCTCCCTCGAGTCCAGCCTGTTTCTTGAGACGTGCTCTGTGCTGTGCACTGTGTGCACAAATAACATCAGTAGCTTCCATACTATTTGTGTTACAAAGTCATGGACGGAGTCCATACAGAGCCTTGGGCCCAATAGGCCACCTGAGGCAGGCTCTATGTCAAGAAGGAATCAGGGTTACAACTTATCATTTGTTCAATGATAAAAGAGAGGAAAAGTTGGAACACACAAGAACAACACCTCTGCCACAGGCCAATACAGTACATAATCCATTACGTAATAGACACTCAGAGCTGTACAAAGTAGTAAGAAGCTCATCCAGGGTTTGGTTGGGACATGAAGACGCAGTTCACATTGCGAGCCATGCTTGCAGCAAATAGCCAGCCAGCTGTCACACACCGGACCTTATCGATGAGGCCGCATCCCATCATGCCAGGAAATTTGCAGGGCGCTGTCCAGGTTGCCAATTAGGTTAACCAATGCTTTTTTTCCTGCATAGGAATCTTAGGGGTGTCCTTGTGTATTGTGCCGTCATCTTCCAATGCGCGCAGACTGGATCAAGCTGACTGCTCATGGTCAGCCACCTGCACTCTCGCACGTCACTTGGGCATCACTCCTTACTGGCGGCCAGCGGTGGCCCTGTGAAGGATTGTGTATGGGAGGAAAAAGCCTGAGTAAAACCCTGAAAAGCAGGTTACCTTCATAAGGTAGGTCTTCTTGCAAACAGCTGACCCGGGTATAAAACCCAGCCTTGGGAACAGAGCAGGTCAACCCCATCATATGGAGTCCCCTCTGCAGTTTGGCAATACTGGCAAGTGGCATAGCCTCATATCATGCAGCACAAAGCACGCCTCTGTCTCCCATTTTCCTTCCACAGTCTGACTGCTCAGGATACCACCATCAACAAGTCATGCATGAATTGGCCAAGCACTGGGGCAGCCAGGATGGCAGGATGGTAAGTGACCCTGTTTTGCATAGGCATAACAGGTTCCTCATAGGTAAGGACAACCTAGTGGTTTCACTGCCTGCGCAGTTTTTCTTTCCTTTTTTCCTCTTTTCTTGGGGACAAACAAGCATTGATGGTTTGGTATACTTGACACTTAAACGTGAATCAACCCTGACACGGAGCTTCGGTGCATTTAACAAAGCAGCTTAAAAACTAGAAACCCTCTCACAGGGTGATCGACGGGATTCAGCATTCAAAGCTCACTGCATGACATTCTGGCCGTGACAGTGAGCAACGCAAGTCTGCTTCGAATTGCACAATAGGACAGCAGGTACACAAATTGCACAAGCATTGAGCGGGAGAGGTGCCCTGCAAACTAGGGATACCTGCATCATTACCTACAAACACCCACAAGGTGCAAACATGCACCTTAGGGTGTGCACCCAAGGTCCACGTAAGAAATTCCGCTGGGCTAAGGGCACACTCACTTGGCTGCCTCTGCCTCGTCTATGGCCCTCTGGTTACCAGCGTGAATGTACCACGCGCCGCGGGTTGTTTCAAACAGCCCATAGCATGCAAACCCCAGAAGCAAAGTGGAGGTCGTCTTGTAGAGCAGGTCATACACACGGGCTCGCCCAGGTGGTAAGGCCTTGATCCAAGGGTGCGTATACTTCCCTGGATAGGTCAGAGCGAAAGCCAGTGCCTGTGTGTCAGAGATTTTTGCATTGGATGGGCGCCAGTGGCCTGCTACGTAAGCCGATACAGGCAGAAATGATGTCTTACCGGTATCCTTAAGGTTGGAAAACAGAGGAGGTGGCTGGCTCATATTGGACGAGAGGGGAGGAATGGGGTTAAATATAAGAATAAAAGCGGATAATTTTCAAATGTCTTGTTACAATATATGTTGAGGTAATTTGCCAATGATGTTTTTTGCTGATGTGGTTGTGCACATGTGCTGGTGTGAGTGTGGGCGTTTGTACACGCACATTCCTTGCATGTGTGCATGCGTGCATGCATGCCGCTCTATGGCTACATACACCTGAGCAGTAGGAAAGATACCAGACCGCTTATGAGAGCCTGGGTATCTCCATGAGCTTTGACCTCCACGATATTGCACCACCACATGTTGGGGCTCATCACTTTAACTCTGCTGTCTCACTAGGAGAACAAGCAACAGGCCGCCTTCAACATGCCAGGGGCACCCCTGGTGTTATCAAGCTGCTATTACCATGTTTCTTTCGCAGTCTGGAATCTGGATCCAGCAAAGGCTATCTAGATCTGCTCAATCGCACGTCTCTTGCTTATCTTGCCCTCAACTGGTGCCTTTGTTCTTGCTTGACCGTCTATTTACCAGCAAAGCTACCAACATACATTATCATGCATGGATGGCCTTGCCTCTCAAACCAAGCAATGTACGGGGCCCTCCCCATTTGCTGCCTAGGTACCTACAGCTGGAACTGAGTAGGCATGTGCTTTGTAACATTGCTCGTTTTCGCTTGCGTGCCCGTACCCTGAGAGTTGAAACCGGCTGTTGGCAAGTCCACAGCTTCGGATAGTCGAGCAGGCGGCGGGGCACCTGTGATGGAAAGTCGATTTATCCACCCTCGCAACCTGTGGGTTCGGGGTTCGAACCTCACTGGAGGCCACAACCGGCTAAGCTGCCCTCGTTCGGCGGATACAGCNTNNAAC
>SL_4KL_010_BRINEDRAFT_10001816_pt1 | contig 11957 bp, 12 predicted proteins | sample SodLak_010_BRINE_2_FD_10664 | JGI IMG/M metagenome (IMG submission 10664) | reverse complement strand
CGAGCCGCTTGCGGGAACGGCAGCCGTCTATCTGACTGTGGGTGTGGTTGCTGGCGGCATCTGGCTGGTCGCGCTGTCGAGTCGCCCATCCGAACAGATACCCACGGTTCTCGGCGTGACGGGCGGGCTGGCGTTGGTTCCGGTGGTTGGCGCAGCGCTTGCAGTTGGTGCCGAGCGTGGAACGCTTACGCTGTTTTGGCCGGCGCTCGGAGCGATTGTGACGCTGCCGGCAACCGCGCTGGTGTGGGCAGCGCTTCGGCGGCTTCGCCCTGAGGCGGCGGCAGCCACCGGCTGGGTCGGGCTGTTGGCTCTTTTTGGTCACATTTTGGATGCCATCTCGACGACGGTAGGCGTCGACATCTTGGGCTTCGGCGAACGAACGCCGCTTTCGCGGTGGATTTTAGAGTTTGCCGCCGAGTTACCGACCGCCGAGCTGTTGGGCACTGGCTGGCTGTTTATCATTGTCAAAGTCGTATTGGTCGGCGGTGTTGTCGTGTTGTTTGCCGACTACATCGAGGAGACGCCCGCCGAAGGATATCTCTTGTTGGGATTCATCGCAGCAGTCGGGCTCGGCCCCGGTGCGCATAACCTGCTGTTGTTCGCGGTGACTGGCGGGCTCTGATCGGCTCCTGTCTGACGGGGGTTATATACCGATTGGGTGTACACTGTACGGGTATGGATGGATCGCTGTCGACACTGGCTGCCAGCCAGCCGTTGTCGGGAGTGGCGGTCGTCACTGTCGGCGCGCTTGCCGGGCTCGTCGCTGCCGTCGTGATGGATTGGCCGATGAGCCGACAGCCAGACGGCTTTATGCCCGCCGCAATCGCTGCGGGCATTCTCACTCGACAGTCAGTCGAGGATGTCTCGATGGCCGAACTGCTGGCTGTTCACCACGCCGCCGGGCTGCTTGCCGGCGGCCTGTATGGCCTTCTTGTAGTGGCAGCAACCGCGAATCTGCCCGCGGTGGTCTCAGTGGGTGGGCTTGGGCTGCTGGCTCATCTCCTCGCGGTCGGGGTTGTGACGGGGTTTATATACGGCTTTTTCGCCCATCTCGTGTTGCCACGCGCGGGCGACAGCAGCTACGAAGAACAGGCAACGGCGATCCGTGGCCAGTGGCTTCGGTCGTCGCTCGTGTTCGGGACGACGCTTCTTGTTGTCGTACCGTTTGTGACTATCTCGGTGCTCGGCTGAGAGTCGCCGCCGACACCGCCAGTTAGCGAGGAACGTTGGGGTGCTGTTTGGGTGGCTCACTCTCGACGTTGTCGTCGTATTTGCTGCCGACATCGATACCCGACAGCTGAGTGAGTGCGCTCACAAACAGCTTCGGGTCGTCTGCCCGAATGTACTCAAAGCGTGGATACCGGAGACAGGAGACGGCGATCTCACCAGCAGTTCGCCACAACGAGGGGCGCTCCAGAAACGGCGTCTCGTCTGTTCGGATGCTCAACAGATGTTTGAGTTCGCCGTAGGAGGTGTGACACCGAATACCAGTCTCATAGCTGTCGTCGATTTCGTCGCCGTCGCCGTGTGCACAGAGCCAGTAGTGGAACGGAAAGTCGACGCCCGCCCGAACGGCCTCGGGCATCGAGTGCCACACTCGTGGATTGAGCTCGAAGAACTTCCATTCTCCCGTCTCAGCGTCTTTGATGTACTCGATACAGGCGTAGCCGGTCCACGCAAGCTGGTCGAGGAGATCAGTGGCGACGCTCTCGACGGCTGGCGAGTACGCAGACTCACGGTAGACGCCGCCGCCACCGACCCACGAGACCTTCCGGTGCTGTCGGTGTTGGTACGTCGAGACCGGCTCGCCGTCGTCCCACAACGAACAGTAGAGGTGTTTTTTCGCCTCGGGAATGAACGCTTGGACAATCGGGTCGTGGCCGAACCGCTCTCTGAGTGCCTCGCGGTCGGGCTGGTCGCCAGCCTCGAAAAACCGAACGTGGTTGATCTCGGAGATCGTCTCTGGGGTGTAGCCCTCGACGTACTCACTTGTGAGAATGTTGTATCTGGATTTGACAACCACGCTGGTCTCGAACTGCTCGACATCCGAGAGCAGCCGCGTTTCGGCAACCGGCACGCCAGCAGCCTCGGCGGCCTTGACGAGCCGAAGCCGGTCGTGGCCAACCGATAGCGCCTCGAAGGAGGGCACCACGAGCGAGACGTGCTCGGTGAACTCGTCGTAGTAGTTGGCCAACAGATACACATCGACCTCTCGAACCGGAATGATCGTTTTGATGTCCGAGCGAGCAGCGAGATCCAGCAGCGCGTTCTTGTACGCCACCGCGTTCTGTTTGTGCGAACGAATGTGCACCCGCTCAGAACAGTACCGAGAGGCGAACTGCGGGACTGTTCCACAATCCGAGGCGACAACCGTCCGAATCCCGCGCTTGTTCAGCGAGCGAATACAGCCGTAGCTTTTCATCTCGATGCCCGTCGGAATAAGCACTGCTTCAGGGCTCATGAGCCACCCCGGAGCACAGAGGCATACACCGACTCGATTCGATCCAACTGGAAATCGAGCGACAGATGAGCGACGGCCTCGCGTCCGTTGGACCGTTCGGGAGACGCCAACACCGACCGGAGCCCAGCGGCGAGTTCGGCGTTGTCGGTGCTTACAGTCGAGTGCGAGACGCCGTCGAGCTGCTCGCTGACATCACCAACAGCCACCGAGATCACCGGCAGATTGCAGGCCATCGCCTCCTTGACGGTGTTGGGCGACCCCTCACGGTTCGAGCTCAGTATGAGCGCGTCGGCGGCGTTCATATACAGTGGGACGCGCTCGTGTGGCTCGCCCGACATCGTTGCGAGCTCGACCGGAACGTCGAGCTGTTGGCGTGCGGCCTCGACGATATGTTCGGCCCGAGAGAAGTTTTTGATCGCCCGCGAAGGGCCGTACGGAAACAGCACATAGCGTTTGTCGTGGTCCCATCCGAGTGCGTCTCTGGCCTCACTCTGGGGCTGTGGTTTGAACCGGTCGAGATCGATTCCATGTGGAATAACGTGGCAGTCTCGACCGAGTTCGGCCTTCATCTCATCGGACATCACGACGACCTCGTCGGCAAACCGCGAGCAGACCGAACTCATCGCCCCGAAGCTGCCCATCAGATCGCTGCCCCACAGCGACAGCACCGTGGGCTGAAACGGCTGGACGACTGCCGGCGGGGCGGTCAGCCCATAGTTGGCATGAACGAGATCGTACTCGCCGGCGGCAGCCGCCACCGCGCGTGGATAAAAGCGAAGATACGCCGTGGGCGACCGGCTGCCAGTGTCGACGCCGTCTTCGACTTTCGTTCCCGAAAGCGAGACCGTCCGTACAGTGTGGCCCCGCTCTCGGAGGCCGGCAACCTGCTGTTTGTAGAACTTTGCATAATCGCTCGTGACGAGACTCAGTATGCGCATTGGTGATCACACCGGTCGAGAACCCGAGCGTGGGGCCGACCCACTCCGGATCTGGCACACTGTCCGCTGAGAGTCAGCCCTCGACGACTAGTGAACCGAGCCCAATACTCGCTTTGCGCGTGGTCTGCGAGCAACGTCGGTCGTGGGAGTGTGCCCAGTAAGGCGGTCATCATAGCTCACACGTCAGACCCGGTACTGTTAGTAAATGAGAATATAATATCAGCCAACAAACAAAAATACCCGGCAGCAGAGCCAACGGTTCGGTGTTCGGAAAACAGGCCATAGAGAACACGCTCACAGTGAGATCTCGATTAGTAGTCAGGGACTACTGGGGGGTAGGCAATCACTACTCGCTGGTATCCGGCTTTTCGGCGTCGAGTTTGGTTTCGATCTCTTCGGTTTGGGCTTCGATCTTTGCTTCGAGTTTGCCCTCGACTTCTTCGGTTTGGGTTTCTATCGTCTCTTCGATTTCGTCGGCCCGCGGTCGGCGATCAACCCGTTCGTTGATTGCTTCGAGCTTTTGGATAACCTCCGAGACCTCTTTGCTGACAGTTTTTTCGACGGTTTGATCGACCGTTTTCTCGACGGACTCTGAAACCTCTTTGTCGACGGTCTCGGCGACCGTTTTTTCGACGGTTTCTGAAACCTCCTTGTCGACTGTCTCGGCGACCGTTTTCTCGACGGTTTCTGAAACCTCCTTGTCGACCGTCTCTCCGACGGTTTCGTCGACCGTCTGGGCGACTGTCTCGACGACTTCGCGGGTCATCCAGTCGGGATCGAATCGGGCCATCTTCCAGACCACGTGAATGAGGTACGAAAGCAGCACACCGATTGCGAAGGCGATACCGACGCCCGTGCCGACCAGCATGAACAGGACGACGGCAACGAAAATCATCACGCCGTAGGCGACATCAACAATGAAGTCGACGCGACTGGGATTCATCGAATCACTCCACTTGAGTGGGAAGTCGGCTTTCGCATACAGTAGCTATTGGGTTCAAGGCGGGAAAAGAATCTGATTGGCCGACGGCGGGAGTGAGTACGTCGAGAAGTCTGTCGCTGAGACCGCTGAGATTAGAGATCGACACCTAACTGATGGCGAATTTCCAGTCCGGACTGAAAACGGTCAACTGCCTCTTGGGCATGCCTCGAACAGCCGAGCACGCCGACAGCGCCAGCTTCAATCAGCACGACCGGCATCCCCAGAGCATGGTTCGAGCGTCGGCAGCCCGGACACTGAATACCACCAGCCGGCAGATGGGACAACAGTTGTGCAGCCTCCTCGGTCGTAAGCTCACAGATCGCCCGAAACTGTTCGAGATGAGCCTCACAGCCTACCAACGGCACGGTGAGTGTCTCGACGAGGAGAAACGAGACCGCCTGACGGCCACCAGACTCAAGAGCGGCCTTGCAGTCGTCGCACTGAAGGCTCGGGCCGAGTTGCTCGGCGAGCCCGTCGTTAGCTCCCATCGCGTGGGTGTTCAGTTGTGTGGCCAGCACGTAAGTAATGGGGTTCGAGACGGAATCATCGACGGTCCGCTGGCTCGGTTTCGCCACCGTAGATGATGCCGCGTTCTGCGTTGAGCGTGACCGTCTCGCCGGTGTTGAGTTCGCCAGTGATTTCGGCTCCCGAAACCGTCGGAATGTCGAGCTGTCGGGCCAATGTGATGGCGTCGTTGCTCGCTTCCTCGCGGCAGTCGATGAGCCCCGCGATTTTCTTCAGATCACCGGTTAACTCCGCATCGAACGCCTGATGGAGGCCGACAACAGTACCCGGTGGGACCGTCGAGAGATCACCCGATTCGGCCCAATGGAACGCGCCGACAGCCATCCCCTCGACAACGGGTTCGCCGGAGCCGAGCGTCTCGGCAGCGACGTGGATTTTCAGCGTGTTCGAGGCGTTCGTACTGTCGAGTTCAGTCATCATTCCCGAGAGCACGACGACCGTCTCGCCGCTGTCGACCGCAGGCGTCTCAAGTGCCGTCTGGACTGCGTTGTCGATAATCGCACTCGCACCGCCTTCGGTGTACGGCGTTCTTTCGGCGACGATTCCCCACGAGAGTGCCAGCCGCCGGCGGACCTCATCGCTCGGCGTCGAGCCCACNATGGGAACTGAGGGTCGGAACTTGGATACTTTTTGGGCTGTATAGCCGGATTCGCTTGCGGCGACGATGGCACTCGCATCGATATCAGCAACAAGGTATCTGGCCGCCCGCGCGAGCGCGTCTGTCTGTGGCGCATCAGCGCCCGGCACGTTCTGTTCGACGTGGTCGGCGTACTCTTGGCTGGCTTCGACATCCCGGACGATCCGGTCCATCGTCTCGACGACGAGCGGCGGATGAGCACCCATTGCCGTCTCCCCAGAGAGCATGACGGCATCGGTGCCGTCGAGAACCGCGTTGGCCACATCAGAGGCCTCCGCACGGGTGGGCCGGCGGTTTTCGGTCATCGAATCGAGCATTTCGGTCGCGGTGATGACGGGAACGCCGGCGTTCTGACACTTTCGGATGATTCGTTTCTGTGTCATTGGCACGTCTTCGAGCGGCATCTCGACGCCGAGGTCGCCGCGGGCGACCATCACGCCATAGGAGGCCTCGATGATGCTGTCGATGTTCTCGACGGCCACATCTCGTTCGATTTTGGAGATAATCGGGATATCCGCGCCTAACTCGGCCAGCGTGTCGCTGATCGCATGGACGAACTCGCCGTCCCGGACAAAGGAGGCCGCGACGAAATCAACCTCCTTTTCGGCGGCGACTTCGAGCTCCTGTCGATCTTTTTCAGTGACGGTGGGTAGTCCGAGTTCGACACCCGGCACGTTGACGCCTTTCCGACCGCCGAGGTCGCCGCCGTTTGTGACGGTGACGGTGACGCCCTCGTCTACGTCTTCGACGGTTGTCTCGATCCGGCCATCGTCGAGCAGAATGCGGTCTCCCGGCCCGACGGCGGTCAGGCCGTGCGAGACACCCACCCTCTCAGGTGTCGCCTCGTGGCCCTCGACAAACCGAACTGTCGAGTCGGTCTCAAGCCGAATTTTCTCGTCGAGTGGGGCGGTTCGGATCTCAGGGCCGGGCAAATCGTGCATCACGGCAACCGGGCGGTCGGTTTTTTCGTCGACTTCACGGACGCGGTCGATCACCGTCCGGCGGTGTTCGGGCGTGCCGTGGCTCGCGTTCATTCGAGCGACCGACATCCCGGCTTCAGCAAGTGCTTCGAGCGTTTCGGGTGCGTCCGATGCTGGGCCAATCGTACAGACGATTTTTGCGTTTCTCATTGGTCGAAGGTCTTCTGTGGCTGGTGTTCGTGCGCCGGTGGCCGTCTAATTGTGAATTGGTGGCAACTCACAAACTGACAGTCGTCTAGCAGATGTAAAAAGTGAGTTGGCGATCTGGGTGGTAATCACTCGACAACCCAGCGCGAGTGGTCCGACATCGGACGGTTTTTTGTCGCTACTAGCGGACGGTGAGGTATGGCAAAACAGCCGCATCTACTGATCGAGACCGGTGACGTTCACGATCTGGCGATTATTCCGGGCGATCCGGGTCGCGTCGACCGGATCGCCGAGCAGTGTACGGACGTCGAGTTTGTCGCCGAAAACCGCGAGTATAAACTGGTTAACGCCACCTATGAGGGTCGAGAACTGACCATCTGTTCGACCGGGATCGGCTGTCCGTCGGCTGCCATCGCTATCGAGGAGTTGGAGGCGGTCGGCGTCGAGACCGTTATCCGGTGTGGGACGACAGGTGCACTCCAGTCAGATATCGAGATCGGCGATATGGTCGTCGCCACCGGCGCAGCCAAAGAAGAAGGCACAACAAAGCGATACGAGTCGGCAATGTACCCCGCGGTCCCGGATTATGAGGTGCTGAGCGGACTGGTCGATGCTGCCGAGGCACACAACGAGGATGTCCACGTTGGCCCTATCGTCTCGGACGACGCGTTTTATGCTGAAAGCGAGGCGTATGTCGAACAGTGGGAAGCCGCGAACCTGTTGGCAATCGAGATGGAGGCCGCCGCCGTCTTTTCGCTGGCTCGACGAAAAGGAATGGCTGCGGGGGCGATCTGTACGGTAGACGGCAATCTCGTCGAGGGCACCCAAAAGGGAGCCGACGGCGACGACGAGCTGCCTGAAAAGGCGAAAAACAACGTCGAGCGGGCGATTTCGATCACGCTGACGGCGGCTGCCGAACTGTAATCAAACGCTCTCAGAAACTGAGGAGGTGAGTAGGGTATAAATAACGGCCACCCAAAGCCGTTTGTATGACTGTGCTTGCTCCGTTCGACGGCTCGCGGCTCTCGAAAACCGCACTCAGACGGGCTGCAACGTATGGCGATAGCTGGGATGAAGAGGTCGTCGCCCTGACTGTGATTCCCAAAGAAGCCTCGTTTGCAGTCGAGCGCGGCTGGATTGCTGATGACTCGACGTTTGATCCTGCCGCACTCTGTGAGGAGTTTGGCCGCCGCGTCGCAGAGATCGCCCCCGAAGCAACGTTTCGATGTGAGGTTCCAGAAGACAGCGACGTGCCGACCGCGACCGCGATTGATGATGTGACCAGAACCGTCCGACACGTCGCAGGCGAACTCGACGTTTCTGTGATTTTCATCGGAACCGAAAACGCGGGTCGGATCTCCGGACCAGTCACCAGCGTCGGGAGTCCACTGTCGAAAGACCCACAGTATGATGTCCATATCGTCCGACACACCGACTAACGTATGAAACAGCTTCTGCGGCTGGTGTTGTCCCGAAAGCAGTACCGCGCGCTGCGGACAGCAATGCGGACCGCGGATGCCGTCTCCGAGGCCACCAACTCGACAGAAGAACCCAGTGGTTCGCAGTCGAGTACCACTCGAAACGAGAGACGACAGCAACTGACAGCTAACCCGAACATCCCCACAGATGGTCCAGTCGAGACGCCAGCCCAACTCAAGGCAGTACTCCAGCAGATGGACCCCTACGAGTTCGAGCATTTCGTCGCCGATCTCTGGGAGCGTATGGGCTGGGAGACGAGCGTCTCGACGGAGTCTGCAGACAAAGGCATTGATATCACGGCCCAAAAATCGACGCCCTACGAGCAGTTGGTGTTGATTCAAGCCAAACGCTACGGGCCGAACACGACAGTCGGCTCTCCAGAGATCCAGCAGTATGCGAGCCTCAAACACCAGCAGTCCGGCGTCGATAAGGTGCTGATGGTGACAACCAACGCCTACACCCAACAGGCTTGCGAGCTCGCCGAGCAGTTGAACGTCAAACTGATCGATGGCGACGATTTGGTCGGGTTGATCGACCAACAAGACGCCGGCGATCTCGTTGCCACCTATTTGGATTTCATCGAGCACACACCGGAAGCCGACACGGAACCGACCGTAGCCGTCGAGGACGACGCCCCGGCGTCGGCAGCCACCCAGACCGACACTGCACCGACCACAACCGAACCAGCCGAAAAATCGGCGGTCGCCTCGACTGTCTGGCACAAACTCGTCGCCGTCGCCACGGCAGGATGGATCGTGTTGTAGGATGGATCGTGTTGTTCGTCGGCGCGGCAGCGATGCCCGAAGTCGTCTTTGGGCTGGTGTTTTTTGTCTCTTGGATCGGACTGCCGCTCGGTATCTNTCTCGACAGCCGGCGGCTGCCCGAAGGCTGGCCGACCCACACATGGGCGTACGTACTCGGCTCGCTCGTCTGGTTTGTCGCCATCGTGCCGGGGGCGGTCTATCTGTGGCGACGCCGCAGCGTCTCTGACTAATCGCCGAGTTTTTGACGTGCGACTGTATAGCAGGAGTATCTCCGACGATTCTCTACCAGCCGACCGGTTCGGGCTGACTCGACGACGACTACTGATTGGTGCGGGCGGCGCAGTCGGGCTTGTTGGCGGCGGTGCGCTGTACGTTACCCGCGCGCTTGCGGGCGACTTTGGCGACGAAACCGCCCCCGATGACCACCCGACAATCCTCACGCGCGAGCGCGTCGAGGCCGACTCGACCGATGTGCGCCCGGAAATCGAGGGGGCGTGGGACGACAGCGATGAGCTGTTCGTCTTCGTCCACGGCTTCGATACCGACGATTCCGCCGCCCGCGATCAGGCGTACACGACACAGGTCGGCCTCGACGAGCTCCGACCGGCTCCCGTCGCCGCCTACAGCTGGGAGTCGGACATCGACTGGGAGCCCGCCAAGGAGTTGGCCGACGCCAACGCCGAGATTTTGGCCGACTGGCTCGGCGAGTGGGCCGACGAGGACGGTCGGCCCGTCCATCTGATCGGCTACTCACTGGGCGCGCGGGTCTGTCTGGAGACGCTTGGCGCACTCGACGGCGAAGCCCAAAGCGGGGTCGTCGAGTCCGTCTCGCTGCTCGGCGGGGCGGTCCCGCACGACAGCGTCGAACGGGGCGGTCGGTACGGCGAGGCAATCGAGGCAAGCGACGCGCCGGTGAACAATTTCCACAGCAGTAACGACCGGGTGCTCAGCTGGCTTTACCGACTGTCGGATCGAACCCGCGCGGTCGGCCATCAAGGCATCGCGGATCCCGATGCCGCCCCCGACGGCTACACTGATGTTGATGTCACCGACAGCGTCGAGGATCACTATTCGTACTTCCAGCCGGGCGAGGGCTGTCTGCCGGAGCTCGACGAGCAGCTTTCGTCGTAGTGTGTTCTCGACACACCGAAACTCAGCGATGAAATATCTAGGCAAACACCGTCGGGCGTTTATTTGCCAGCCGGTCCAAGGTGAGCTATGAACGCCCAGCGCGGCGTCCTTTTGGTGCTGATCGCCGTCCTGTCGTATCTCTCCTTTCAGTTAGTCCAGCCGTATCTCGCCTTCGTGATCGGGGCGGTGCTGTTGGCGTATGTGCTGTCGCCGATCCAGACGAAACTGGAGGCAAAAACCGGCTCGACGGCGGCAGCCGCGCTGTTGGTTGTCGGGGCGACTGTCGCGTTGTTGGTGCCGTTTGCCGTGTTGATCATAGCGATTGCGGGTGATGCGATCCGGTTCGCCCAAGGGTTTACCGCAAGTGATGTCGTCGCGGTGGTCGAGCCAGCCGAAGCATGGCTCGATGCACAGTTCGGCCAGGAGGTCGACCTAGCAAGTGAGATCGCAACCCGGCTCGAAGGGCTCGCCCAGATGGTGGTCGGTACCGCACCCGACGTGATCGGGATGCTGACGAACACGGCAATCGGCCTCGGGTTGGCCGTTTTTGTCCTCTTTTATCTGCTTCGTGACGGCAATAAGCTGATGGCCTGGATTCGGAACGCAACGCCGTTGCCAGAAGCCGTCCAAACCAAACTGTACGACCGCGTTGATGATATGACTCGCGCGGTCCTGTTGGGCCATGTGCTTGTGGCAGTAATTCAGGGTGCGATTGCGGGTCTCGGACTGCTTGTTGTCGGAATTCCGAACGTCCTGCTGTGGACCGGAGTGATGATCCTGCTTGCCCTGTTACCGTTTATTGGGACGTTTTTGGTTTGGGGTCCCGCCGGCATCATCCTGCTCTCGACGGGCAACACGGTTGGTGGGGTGTTTCTGCTCGCCTACGGAACGGTTATCGTCGGCATCTCCGATGAGTATCTTCGACCCGTCATTGTCGACCGCTATGCTGAGGTCAGCCCCGCAATTATCGTGATTGGCGTGATCGGGGGCCTCTCGGCGTTCGGTGTGATGGGGCTGTTCATTGGGCCGATTATCGTCGGCGCGCTCAAGGCAGCCATCGAAGTGTTCGACGAACAGTACGAACAGCTGTGAGGAAACGTTAGTCGATCTCTTCGCCGAGCAGCTGCTTGGAGGCATCCTCGGCGTCACGCTTGCCGATTGCGGAGTTCGCCAGCAGTCGCCCCCCAATCGTCGCGGGGCTGATCACCCGGTCGGCACCAGCTCGACGGAGTTTGGCGACGTTTTCGCGCTGGGTGGCTGCGGCGACAATCAGCAGCTCAGGATTGAGCTGTCTGGCTGTGAGAATCGCCAACGCATCTTGGGCGTCGTTGTTCGTTGCAGCGATTACCGCAGTGGCGTCGACAATGCCGGCTCGTTCGAGTGGCTCTTCGTCGCTAGGGTCCGCCGTCAACACGGGAATCTCGCGGTCGGTGAGTCGGCGAGCTACCGTCTCATCGGCGGTGATAACCGCAAAATCCGTCTCGCTGTCGTCGAGGTTTTCGATAATCGGTCCGGTCAGCTCCCCGTGTCCGAGGATGATGACGTGGTCGTCGAGGATGTTGAACTGGCTTTCTGTCATGCGTCCGAGTGCTTTCGAGAGTTGGGCTTCAATGGCGGGCGTCAACAACACACCGAGGGCGACCGCGAAGGCGGCGACGTTCATCAGTAGCGACGAGATGGCGAACAGCTGGCCGAGTTCGGAGGCCGGCGAGGCGTGAATGTCGCCGTAGCCGACGGTGCTGGCGGTGACAATCGTATAATAAAAGGCGTCGGTCAGCGTTGCGATCCCCTCGAACTCCTCGCGGAGTGCAAACGAGCCGAACGTCCCGTAGGCGATGGCGGTCACCAGCGCGACGCCCGCCGCAAGCTGTGTCGGCGAGGGTGAAAACGTCCGATCGAACCGCTTTCGATTG
>SL_4KL_010_BRINEDRAFT_10001815_pt1 | contig 11960 bp, 12 predicted proteins | sample SodLak_010_BRINE_2_FD_10664 | JGI IMG/M metagenome (IMG submission 10664) | reverse complement strand
TGTCGCCAATGTCCCCAATACGAACAGTTTCTCGCCGAGCGACCCGCGCGTCGCTTTGCCAACACGCATGCGCGACACACGACCCATACGGTCGAGTTACACGAGCCAGAAACGGATGAAACCGAGCTAATACGCGAAAAAGACAGATAGTGATTATTGCGAGTCTTTACCGTTTGGTGTTGAGAGAACCGGCCTTCGAGAGCTGTTATACCCTCTTTTTCGATGCCATGCTGAAAATTACCGCAATAATCACTATGACTAGCTATCTCACCAGAACTTGACGCCCAGGTCGTGCATACCGTCGTTGTTGGCAGCGAGATTGATCAAAAGCGGCGTGACCGACTCGACTTCTGCGGCGTTTGCGAGTCCACCAACCGAGAGTGCTCGGAGACCCTCAATTTCCTCAATAACCTCACTGACCGTCTCTGTCGCCTGCTCATCGTCACCGATAACGGGGACATCCCAGTCAATCTCAGCATCGAGGTCAGCGAGTCTGCCCGCAGCGAGATTGTGGAACGCACCAACGACTGGGACGCCGTCAGGTGCTGTCTCGGCTGCGAGCTCGGTGACGCTGCCAATGCCTGGTGGGTTGTAGTGCAGTCCATCTTCGTCACGTTTCATCCCGACTGCCGGCGAGACCAAAATCGAGTCATCGAGTTCCTCGGCAACTGCCTCGATGGTATCCGAGAGGTGATAGGCCGGGACAGCAGCGACGACGATATCCGCATCGGCAGCGGCCGCCGCGTTTTCCAATCCTTCGATAGAAACGTCAGCGCCGCGGTCTGCCAGTTCCGTCTCGTATTCGTCTGCTTTCGCGTTGGCTTTCTCGGGTTTGCGTGAGCCGATAACCACATCGTGGTCAGTATCGCGTGCCAGTCGAAGTGCAAGCCCTTCGCCAATGTCACCGGTACCGCCAAGGAGTGCAATTTGCATGTATTGTGGTTGGACGATTAGCGAATAAGCGTTGCGCGTTCCACCCGAAAAAGAAACACAGCGAAGATAGACGTGTCCCCGAAAACCTCGGATATGCGTGATGTTCTCGGAGGGGGCGAATAGATCGGTGCCAGCGGCGTGCGAAAAGGCAGCTTTCTCAGTTGTGAAGTAGTGACACAAGATACAGCCAACCCGCCGTCTTGCAGGGGATCTGAGAGAATAATGGTTTCATAACGAAGATGTTCAAGAGATTGTATTCGTGTAGAACCCCCCCTATGAAAGACATTGAGGAGATAGACCGCAGAGACATACTCAAAGCAACAGGAGCAGCCGGTGCAGCTGGTCTCGTCGGAATCGGTGCATACACCATCAACCAGGGCAGCCCAGCAGACGACCCTCCCGGTGTAGATGACGATCCAGATGACCACGATGGCCCGCCCGAAGACGACCCACCCGGAGAGGATTCACCCGAAGACGGCGAGATCCCACACGCAGGAGAGTTCGACACGATTGTTGAAGCAGTTGATCTCGGTGCAGATCCCGACGGAGAGGATTCAGCAACCTTTCTGTTCGAAGAGCACGTAGAAGACGAGACGCTGCTTGCATTCGAGCCGGGAACCTATCGAATCGGTCCCGTGGAAGTTTCCTCACAGACACATTTGGGGCTTGTGAACACCGGGAACGACCCCGTCCGATTTGTTCCAACAGACGGTGACTGTCAAGGCGGCCATCCATACCTCTTTTTCGATGGCGTCTCTGACCTACTGCTCGAAAATATCACACTCGATTTTAACAATACTGATTCGGGCGGTCCAGTTCACCTTTTTCTCGAAGGCCACTCGACGATCAGAAATGTGACCTGCGAAGGTGCATGTGCGAACCAGATCGCAGTAATGAGAGTTGAAGTCCGTGACAGCGCCGGAAGTGCGCTGATTGATAGCCTCGAAGCGAAAAACATCGACGAAAACCAGACGCTGACGGGCGTTTATGTGAGCGACCATCACGCTGGGGAACTCACATTCCAAAACTGCAATCTTGAATCGTTCTCGGATAATGGGTTGTATGCCTCCGCACCCGGTGGTCCAGAGGGAGAAGATGGGGAAGTAAACGTCATTGGAGGGACCTACAGGAACAACAACATCGCAAACGTTCGTCTCGGGTCGACAGGATCGAAAGCAGAGGATGTGACAGTCGTTGTCAACTCAGAAACTCCCGGCTACGGGCAACTCAACGCGCGTGGAATCCGGCTACGAAACAGATCTGGACAGACGATCGAAAACTGTGATATCACGTTCGAGGAGGGGGCAGCCGACAGTTTTGGCGGTGTTGTCTTCCACGGCAGAAACAGCGGCGGACTCGTCAAGGATACGACGATCAGAATCCAGCGAGACGACGTCCCAGCGATCAGAGCCTTCCCCGACGAAAACCCGGGCAACGGACGGCCGGAGTTCGAAAATGTCGTCATTACTGGGACTGCCAGCGGCAATGTGACTGCGACTTTCGAGGGACGGGACGAAACCGAGTTCAGAAACTGTACCATTGTCCAGACTGGTGACGACCGAGATGGGATTGCCTGGAGCGACTGTGCAGATTGTCGAATCGTCGACTCACACATTCACGTCACAGGGACGCCAATTGATTTGCACGATTCATCAGTCACAATCGAAGACACGACCATCATCACGCCGAACGGACGGGAAGAAATCGACGAGCGAACACTCGAAAACGAGTCGCTAACAATCGAGTGAAATTGATACTGGTGGCTGTAAGAAACTGAAGAATTTCGCCACCCTGTGGTGACGAATATATTCACGAATTTACATCCACCAGTATGAGAAATAACAGCATCTGTTGGCACTATGCTAGCGAAGTGTTACGGACCTGTTAGCGGGCGTCTTCCAGCGACGTAAACGAGCCTTCTTTGGCTGTAATCCAAGTCGACATCCGTTCGAGTCCCTCGGTGTCAGGCGGATAAATAGTACAAAGGTCTGGATTCTGTGCACGCGTTTCGATTCGAGCAGTGAGTTCCTCGCCCGGGTGAGACGGCGGTCGGGATCCCATCGCTTCTGTTGATGTCTTTCGCATGTGTCACCCCAATAGATATATTCGGCCACCGGCATTAGTTATACACTGTTTAACGGCCACTCTGGCCCGATGAGAGGCAGAAAATCTCTGTATGCGAACCAAAAACACGGGCAGCTCACCAGTGGTGATTTCAGACACCGTGACAGCGGGCGGGCAAACATCTGTGTCAGCAGACATGTGAAAGCTACTGGTAGTATCCACCGTCTGTACTTTGGGGAGTGTCGCACCCATCCCGTAAAGATACCTGAATATAAATATCATCGACACTGTGTCGGATGGAAGTGTCAACGCGGTTTCTCCAGACAGGTGTTTCGATTTCCGGCGGGATACTCACGGCTTCGATGCCCTGGTTCGCGGGATTTGATCAATCGAGCAAGCGAGAACACGGTGCATGCCAAACGAAGAGGTCATCAACTGTTTCGACAATCCCGAAGTAAGACCGCCTTAGACACCGAACGAACGAAATTACGGCGACGGGAGCGGGATGGTGGTGCGTTCCTGTCCTGGCTTACTGCTCACGCGTATTCAGTTCAGCCAACATTATAAGACAGTCCATACCAGCCGCGGTAGAAACACGTTGAGGAAGGAATAAATAACGAAGGGAGAGCGTTCCCTGATTACTCCCATGAGTGTCACGAAACAGCAGGGCGATACCGCGGGTTGGGGGGCTGTTACAATAGAGGAGACAGAGAAGCAGGTGCCAGAGTGGGATCACGGGAGCGGATTATGAGCGAACACGCGATTACAGACCACGATTTGACGGCGCTTGGAACCACCAGCGGGGAGTGTCTCATCGCTGTCGACAGAGACGGGCGGATCCGGGGAGTCAGCGAACCGCTGCTCGCAGAACGGGGAGACGAGAGAGCAGAGCTACTGGGGACACACGCCTCGGCGCTGTTCGACAAGCGGGTGGCTGACCAGTTCGAGACGACCGGGACTGCAGCATCCGAAAGCGAGGTCGAAACAGTCGAGACGGCGCTACAGACAGGCGAGGACGAACGGATTCCGTGTACACTCCGGCTGTGCCCGCTGCGAACAGATGCCGGGGCCGTTGGCACTATCGGTATTGTCTCCGACCGCACCCAGGACGAAGCCATCCCGGCACCGCTGTCAGAGACACTGCGTGAGCTATTGAAAGCAAGAACACGCGAGTCGGTGATCGAGGCGAGTACGGCGGCAGTCGAACGCGAAACCGAGGCTGGGATCGGTTGCGTGTGGCTGTACAACAGCGACGAGATGCGCCTGGAGATAGCAAGCCTGACCGAGCACGCACGAGCAATCGCCGATTCGAACCCGGCGTACGATTTCGAGTTCTCGACAGCGGGCTATGCGCTGCGAACGGGAGAGCCAGTGATCGACGAGCAACCACACACGGACGTCTTCGAGACACAGGTTGCAAGTCTTCATTTTCCGATTGGAACGAAGGGGGTGCTCACCGTCATCTGTCGGTCGACGGGTGACGGTCTGATCGACCGATTCGACCACCTCGCGGCGGCAACTGATGCAGCACTGTCACGGGTGGAAACCGACCAGCGGGTGCGAAAGCGAAAGCAGGCGTTGCAGCTACAGACAGATATCTGCCAGCGGATCCGGGCAATCGAATCGAAGGTATTCGATGCAACGGATGCCGAAACAGTGCTAGCAAAGACGTGTGAAAAACTGGTCGCCTCGACGTTTATTTCGAGTGCGTGGATCGGCAGTGTCTCACTCAGGGGTGACCGCATCGAACCCCGCGTCAGTTCAGGTGTCGACGAGACGTACCTGCATACGGTTGGTGAGCTTCCGCTGTCGATGCTCGGTGGTGGAACGGTCGAAACAGCCGTCGAAACGAACCGTTCGGTGTTCGTCCGACAGGATTACGTACACGAGCAGGAACTTCCAGCCGAAAGCGATGGGAGAACCCCCTCTTTCGAGGTGTTCGGTGCAGTTCCGATCCAGTTCCGTGAGCGTGTCTGTGGGGTTCTCGTCATCACCGGTAACGACGAACGACTCTCGGATGCCCACCGACAGTTCGACACGCTCGGTCGGCTGATCGGCTCACGGCTCAACCATCTCGAACACACGGAGCTTTTGCATTCGAATACAGTCGTCGAGCTAGAATTCGAAATCGCTGACAGCGACGAGTTTCACACCGCGATTACTGAAACACTCGATTGTGTCTGCCAGTACGAATCGACAGTCTTGCTCGGTGGCGGAAAAACGCTCAATTACTACCGGATCAGCGGGGCCGACCCAGAGCACATCCGCAACGTCGCAGACGATTTCGAGATGATCGACCACGCCCGTATCACCGGCGACTGGGGTGAAGATATCATGGTGGAAACGAAAGCAAAGCAATCAACCGTCCATCGAGCTATCGAACTCGGTGCGAACTTGCGGCGTGTGCGGGCAGCCGATGGCGTTGCTCGTGTCACCTTCGAGATCCCACAGAGTTCGAACGTACGCCAGATTGTCGAAAAGGTCCGGGCATCCTACGACTCCGTGGAATTGATTAGCAAGCGAGAACACGATCACGCAACAGCAACCGGTCCCGGCTTTCAGAAACCTCTCGAAGGCGAACTCACCGAAAAACAGCGTTCAGCACTGGAGTCGGCATATGCATCCGGATACTACAACTGGCCACGGGAGCGGACAGCCAAAGAACTCGCCGAGTCGATGGATGTTACTTCCTCGACACTTCACGAGCATCTCAGGAAGGCCGAAAGCAAGCTCGTGACAGCGTTTTTCGAACAGTCAAAGAATAACAGGCAGATCAAATAGCATTGTCAGAGTGTTGTCCCGAATAAGTCATTATCGAACGGGCCATCATCGTCTTCGTCGTTTTCGCCTTCATCGTTTTCTTCGGTTTCTTCCGCTTCGTCGTTTTCCGCAGGCTCAACCCGAACCGAGCCACCGGTCTCCGGGTCGAAAAAGCAACGGTAGCGCTCCATCTCCTCGTCGGCCTCGAAGGCAACTGATCTGGTCATGCCGAGTCCACTGCCTGTGTCCGTCTCCACGACAATTTCGTCGTCGTCTTCCTCGTCATCTTCGGCGGGTTGTTCGATGACAAACTTATGCGCCGCCGAATCGAGGGCAACCCAGGTGAGGTCGTACTGCGTGCCGGCTTCGAGTCGAAGTGTGGGATTGCGAAATTGCTGAATTGCGCGTGGGTAGACACCGATCCACTGCCCGTTGCCGACCCCGAGAACAATCGTTTCACCGTCTATTGGTTCTGGACACTCCGGGCGGTCCTCGTTTTCTTCATTATCTGGCGACTGCTCTTGGGCTGTGACCTGCGCACCGAGGAGTGATCCCAGCCCAACAGCACCCCCGGCTGCAAGAAGCACTCGACGTGAGACACTGGTCTCTTCGGCGGGCAGATCATCGTGGTCTGTCATCGTGGTTTATAATTCCGGGTGGCATCGTCATAACCGCAACTTACGGGGTTGTAACCCGCTTACTTTTCGCTCTCGCGGCGACGTTTCAATCGAGCGGCGACTACGTCAGCGAACCCCGGACGAATACAGCCCGTCCGGCAGAACTGTTCCCACGCGTTTTGTTTTTCGTCGTCCGATGGCCCCGGCGCAGTTTCTTTGTGTTTGAGTGTCATTCTGAAGTTCGGGATGTGTTGGTAGAGAAAAAAGCGTCGCACAGACAGCCTCGTCCCGAAGGGAAAGGCATCTCGGCTTTCTGTGCGACCACTATGCGAGAGCGTATCGAGCAGGGTTAGATGAGCTCGTCGTTATCGTCATCATCCTCGTCATCGTCGTTATCGTCATCGTCCTCGTCATCGTCATCGTCATCCTCGTCATCGTTCTCATCGAGATTCGCCTGGATCAGACCGAGGTCCTGGCTGAAGACTTGTCCATCATCCTCTAGTGTGACAGTCTCCGGGTCTTCCCGGTCGACGGTGAGTTTCTGTTGTGTAAACAGTGTTCCAACCATATTCGGGCGCTCATCTTCGCCAACAGGGATCTCGACGATGTATCCGTTGTAGTCTTCCGGATGGCCGATCTCTGCGACTAGTTCGTTGTCGAGATCCCGAAGCAAGTACACGACAGTCGATGACGGCATCGAGTCGATAACGTTGAGTTCCGCATCCGGCCAGTAATCACGGGTGTATACGAGTGCATGTCCGTTCTCCTGTGCTGCACCACTTTGCGTACTGCCAACGCCAACTGCCAGTGCACCTGTCGCAACTGCACCCTTTTTTAGTACTGAACGCCGTGATTCACTGAACAATCCCTCGACCGTCTCGGCAGGTTCTTCATTTGTCATTGTGTCTACCCTCCGCGGGCATCTACTGCTACAACGTGTTAGTTAAAACGGATAACTGACGTGTAAGTAAAATCATTACAGAACGGCAACGCCCTCTCGAAGCAGTTAGCAGGTTACTGGGTCGTTAGTGTGCTGCTTCAAGCGAGTGTAAGTGTTGGGCTAGAATTGGCACGTCCGGATGAATATTTTGGGTAGTAAGATTTGAAAAGAGAGTCCGGAAGACGTCTCACCTCCCGGGGGAAACAAGGTGAGTAGCCGTCTTTGGGAACGTGCGAGCGTATCGAGTCAAACTAGATTTAATCGTCGTCATTGTCGTCATCGTTATCATCGAGGTTTGCCCGAATCAGACCGAGACTCTGACTGAAGACTTGCCCATCATCCGCCAGTGTGACAGTCTCTGGGTCTTCCCTGTCGACGGTGAGTTGTTGCCGTGTAAACAGCGGTCCAACCATATTTGGACGGTCATCCTCCCCAACAGGGATCTCGACGATGTATCCGTTGTAATCTTCCGGATGGCCAATCTCTGCGACCAGTTCGTTATCGAGATCACGGAGCAAATGCACGACAGTCGATGACGGCATCGAGTCGATAACGTTGAGTTCTGCCTCCGGCCAGTAATCGCGGGTGAATACGAGTGCATGTCCGTTATCCTGTGCTGCACCACTTTGCGTACCGCCGACACCAAGCGCCAGCGCACCCGCCGCAACTGCTCCCTTTTTCATCACCGAACGCCGTGATTCACTGAACAATCCCTCGACCGCCCCATCAATTTCTTTATTTGTCATTATTTCACCCCTCCACGGGCACGTACTCCTATAACCTGTTAGTTGAAATAAATAATTGACGTGTGAGTTAACTCGTTACAGAACGGCAACTCCCTATCGTGTCGGTTAGCAGGTTACTAGATTGTTACCGAAACGCGAATATTACTCCGGAGAATGAGGGTGTATCGTTCCTTCGGTTCGGAGTACAGTATACTCCCAGTCTGTTGCTGTTTTTTGCAAGGAAGCAGGTACCATTTTGTACCCCCCATTCGAAATCCGAGGAAAATGGGTGTGATAATGTCCAAAGATTCTGACAATAAAGCAGGCGCAACGACCTACGAAGATGTTGAAGCGATTGTCGATGCAATTCTCGACAGACTCGGAAACGAAATCGTCGTTGGGTCACCACTGGGAATCGGCAAACCGAATCACATTTTGAACGAACTCGTCGAACGAGCCCTGGAGGATCCGGATATCGACCTCGAAATCTGGACTGCGCTTTCGCTTTCAAAGCCCGAACCTGAATCCGAACTCGAACGCCGTCTCGTCGAGCCAATCGCCGAGCGCGTGTTTGGCTCGTATCCGAATCTCACATACGCCAAGCTGCTCGAAAAAGAAGAGCTACCGGAGAATATCGACGTTCACGAGTTCTATTACGCGCCCGGTCAGTATACGAACAACCCGACCGCACAGCAAAACTATCACAGCGTCAACTACACACACGCACTGCGCACCTTCCGCAACGCCGATCCAAATTTGCTCCTCCAGCAGGTCGGTATCGGCGAAATCGACGGGGAAACCCACTACAATATCGCAACGAACACTGACCTGACGAACGACCTAATCGACTCGATGCAAAAAGCCCGCGAAAGCGGCGAACGCGATACCATGATCGTCGGACAGGTCAACCGCGAGATGCCGTTTATGTATGGGGATGCGCCGCTACCTGCGGATGACTTCGATGCTGTCCTCGACGACGAAGCGTACGATTTCCCGCTGTTTGCACCACCGAACGAGCCGGTCTCGCTCGCAGAGCAGGCGATTGGTCTTCGGGTTAGCTCGCTTTTCAAAGATGGTGGCACACTCCAGATTGGAATCGGATCGCTGGGTGATGCAATCGGCTGGGCGACCGAACTCCGGCAGACAGAAAACGACGCCTATCGCGAGTTGATCGACGCTCTCGACGTCATCGAGCAATCCGGTGGACTGGTTGAAGAACTCGGCGGCCTCGGCGAATTCGAGGAGGGTCTGTATGGGTCGACCGAGATGTTCGTCGAAGCCTTCCTCGAATTGTACGAGGCGGGCGTCCTTAGTCGCGAAGTCTACGACGACCCCGAGATTCAGCGACTCGACAACGACGGACATTTCGAGGACGGCATCGACCTCGACACACTCGATAAATTGCAGTCAGCAGGCGCAATCGGTGAGAAGCTCGACGAAGCGGATGTTGCCTATCTCAAAGAGTGGGGGATTTTCACAGACGACGTCGCTTACGACGACGGGACGCTCACGGTTGACGGCGAAGATATCCCGGCAGACCTCTCCGACGACGATGCACGCGAAGCGGTTTCGGCACGTGTACTCGGTGACTCACTCGAGAACGGACATGTCCTTCACGGTGGCTTCTTTATGGGCTCGACGGATTTCTACGAGGGACTGCGCCAACTGGACGAAACGCGCCGGAAAAAGCTCGCAATGACGAGTGTGCAGTTTACCAACGCGTTGTACGGAAGCGAGGAACTCAAACGGCTCCAGCGAAACGACGCACGCTTTGTCAACACCGGGATGAAAGCAACCGTCACCGGCGGCGTTGCCTCGGATGGGCTGGCAGATGGTCGCGTGATAAGCGGTGTCGGTGGCCAGTTCAACTTCGTCAACCAGGCCCAGGAACTCGATGGTGGTCGCTCAATTCTCATGATTCGGGCAGTTCGGCAGGGCAGCGATGGGCCGGAATCGAATATCGTCTGGAACTACGGCCACATCACGGTTCCTCGCCACCTGCGTGATATCATCGTCACGGAATACGGCGTTGCGGACCTGCGTGGCAAATCAGATGCCGAGGTCATCGCCGAGATGATCAAAGTTGCTGACTCGCGTTTCCAGAAGAAACTCACCAAGAAAGCAAAAGAGGCCGGAAAGCTCCCACAGGACTGGGAAGTGCCCGAGCAGTACCAGAACAACTACCCAAAAACAATCGAGGATGTGCTTAGCCCCTTCCGCCGGGAAGGGATCATTCCGAAATTCCCGTATGGAATCGACCTGACCGACGAAGAACTCCACCTCGCAGCGGCACTCGAAAACCTGCAGGCTGCCGTTCAGGGAGATGGCCGTCTCCCCGACATCAGTCTCGACGGCATTCGAACGGCGCTCCGTCCGCCCGAAGAAGCCATGCCGTATCTCGAACGGATGGGACTTGACTCACCACGCGGTCCAAAAGAGTTCGCCTACCAGCGGGCGGTCGTCTTGGCACTCGCCGAAAGCGAATTTATCTGATATTGGGAATTCGGGTTCATTTTCGTTCGTCACAGTTGCACCGTGAGTGAGCGTCAGAAAACTCGACGAGATACTGATGGACTTCCTCCGCCAAGTCGTGCACCGCCATCGCGAAATCTCGACCGGGTCGGTCGATATCGTAATAAAACCGTGAACGGTGTTCGGATCGAAACGCGTCGATCCGACTGGCGACGTCTGCATTAGAGAAGAGATTCCTCGCTTCGATGTCGTCGAACACTTCCTCATGTTTTCTGTAGTCTGCCGACTCTGCTGCTGTCATCTCGACAAGGTAAAACTGGAACGACCGCTCGATTGCGTTGAATGAGAGTTCGACGATACTCACGTAGTTGTTTGTCCCTTCTCGAAGTTGCCGGCACGTCCCCAGCATGGCACACGCCTTCCCGAGTTGGATGTCAGCGTCGTCATCGGGTCGCTGCCAAGAGAGTGAGTCCTGTGCTGGCCCCATTTCCCCATNTTCCAACAACTGTTCGGCGCGTTCGAGTGCGTTAATGACTGCATCAAGTCCCATCTTCGAACACCTCTTGTTTCACTGCGGTAAGTGCTGGCGAGTCTCGGAGCGTCAGCCCTTCAGTAATGATCTCGTCGATTCGGTCGTGACTCGCGGCTGACTTCCTGGGTTCGACGAGGATGTGTGCCTCATACCGATCGCCGTGAAACTGTTTGTCGGCGATTTCTTGTTCGATAGCATGTGCTTCACGCTGGGCTTGCATCCGGTCACCGTCGACAACGACGAACAAATCGATGTCACTCGTTCGGTCGGCAGTACCCCGTGCAACACTGCCAAAAAGGATAACACCGACATTCTCTGCAATCCGTTCTTCGAGTTGGGAAACAATTGCTCTGACGGGTGCATGGTACTCTGGCTGTGGAATCATCGTTACCGGGTCATCGGATTTGATAAGCATCTCGGGATCTATCCGAACGGCATTTGCTCGACCAGATCGGTCGACGATGATTACGCCAAGCGCCTCAAGCGTATCAACAGCGGCATTGACACCACTCAATCCTCTTCCCGTTACTCGGTGAAGTTCTCGGTTCGTGAAATCCCGGCCTGAATTATCGACGAGGAGATGCAGGACATCAGCAACTGCGCTATACCGGAAGGCGTCCGGATCACCGAGTGGCACGGGGAGTCGAATATACGACTCCTTTTCGACCTGTTCATTTCGAGCCGTCTTACGGTTCATGAATGGTTTAACAGTTCAGAGTGGCAAAAAAGCTCGGTTGAGATGGATCACTGATCGCTCGCGGTTCGCTCATCCTTCCGTAACGACTGTCCAAAGCTCGTGACAATATGTACAACCAGGTGTGATTGACACAAGCCATGCCCTCGGAAATCTCGCGTGGCGTGAAACAACCGAGATGCTGTCGTAGCACTGAACGGAGTCACGTCTGGTTGTGTAGCCG
>SL_4KL_010_BRINEDRAFT_10001814_pt1 | contig 11964 bp, 11 predicted proteins | sample SodLak_010_BRINE_2_FD_10664 | JGI IMG/M metagenome (IMG submission 10664) | reverse complement strand
TTCTCTACGCAGAGGTAAGAGTTACCTTCTTCCTCACGCACTTCCCCCTTGTTATCCTCTGTACAGATTTCCCAGGCTGCATAACCAGTTCCAGACTGTTCAACACACATTAGATCCCCATAGAGCTCGTTTAGATCTCCTTCTAGACCTTCAGGGGATTTTCTGAGCTGGCTTTCAGTAGAAACAAAACCTCCATCCAAACTCATATCCCCTATTAGGGTTCTAGCATGATTTCCGTCGCTAATCCCTCTGTGTGAACTTTGCTCTCTTGTGAAACCTTCGTTGTGTTCAAAAGTATCTTGATTTTGATCCACAACTGTGCCCTTGCTGTAACTTCTTTCAGTAGCTTCATCAAGAGAGTTTGCATCTCTTTGATAGAAAATCGTACATTTTTCACCTCTATTAGTTATATCTGACTCCCATTGACCGATTTCTTCGACAATATCATCATCTTGTCTCAATTCGAAATTAAATACTCCTGGCCATTCACGAAGATCACCAGTGTTAGAAAGAGATGTCTGAGATTTTACATATATTTGATGCCCTGTCTGAGGACCCTCGTAACCCTTCATTTCATGATCGTGGAACTCTTCATCCACACATATTTCATCGCTCATATCTTCTATTTGAACAAATGGGAAAGCTGTATCTCTGGAAGCCTCACCGTCATTCATTGGCTCTTCCTTATTTACCTGGATATAACCCTCGTCACCAGGGCAGATTGCAACTTCGAAACTGCCTTCAGTTCCATCTACTCTCTCATTACGATCGTTCACACTAACCATCCAGGAATTTCTGCCGCAGTACACATCCATGCTAGAATCTAGACTTTTGGATTCACCTAAATGATTTGTCCTGACATTTCCGTCTCCCCCGAAGTCAGAGAAAGCGATAAGATAGTTGGTTCTGGAGTTTTGATAGTAAGATCCGCATTCAGGATCAATTACCTCTTGAAAAGCATGATCTTCGGAAACACCTATGAAAGAAGCTATGAAAAGGCCAGGATCTTCAGGATCGGTTTTCAAGTTGCCATCTTCTTCGTAATAAGTTTTCTGAGATTCTAGGAGTATTTTATCTTCTTCTAGATCTTCACTGATTTCAAAGCTTATTCTTGAGTTTCTGCCTTCCATATCTCCACCTGTATCTGTCCAAGATGCGATATTTCTAAGGTAGGCTGCCATAGTCCCTGATACTCCTGCGCATCGAGGATTTTCCCCATATTCTGTATCTTCTAACCCGTAATAAGTATTTCGTTCTACCAGATCACAGTCTATTGCTCTGTCTTCCGTATATCTGACGGCAGAAATAAAAGTATGTTTATCTTCTATGACTATATGTTCTTCTGATCCTGTAAACTCCATTATTGCTTCTCCTGTGTCTGCTATTGCGTTTCCTATTTGTCCTAGGACTGTCATGAGTATTGCTCCTATCATTATTACTCCTACTATTTTTATTACTGCGATTTGTGCTAGTCCTTTTTTGATTAGTGTTCCACCATCAGTGTAATGTTTTTTAGCAGATTTGTTCTCCGACTGCGCTGCTTAGTGCGGATGATATTGCTCTCATTGCTCCGTCGCATCCTGAGGCTTCTTCTGCTCCGTGTACTGCCGGTATGAAGAATGCGAGGTATATTAGTATTATTGCTAGTGCTGCTACTAGTGTGACTGTTATTTTTACTGGCCATCCTGTTTGTCCTTTTCTTTTCATCGAGTTTTTTTAGTCTAGTGCTGTTATGAGGTTTGTCAGTGTTTGTGTTACTGTTCCTTCTATTACAGTGAGTACTATTAGTGCTGTTGTTATTGTTGCTGCTGCGAATATTGTGGCTACTATGAGCATGTTTTCTCCTTTTTTCATTGTTCTATCCCTGTTATTATTCCTCCGAATAGCAGGCTTATTATTAAGAGTGTTATTGTGTAGAGTGTTGTTCCTGCTATAAGTAGTTTGCCCACGAACATGTTTCTTTCTACTTTGCTTTCTCCCACACTGATTTTGGTGTAGAATGTTCCTAGTATCCATAGTAATTGTATCAGGTATATCCCTACTACAAACTGCAGTATTTCTGGCGGGATTGCTGCTTCGAGGTCTCCTAGTATTCCTGCGAATTCTGCTCCTTGCGCTGCTTCTGCTCCTGTTTCATCGATTTCTTGGTTGGGCTGTGTTCCTGCTAGTGATTCGTCGAATGATTCTGATAGTTGGAACATCGCTGTTATTATGGTTTGGCTCATTCCTACGGCGACTCCTGATACTACTGGTGCTAGCAGGTATCCTAGCATTAGTATTGTGGTTGTAGTTTCTTCCATTAGGTCGTTGAGTTGTTCTTGTGTTTTGTGGATGTTGTCTAGGTATCTGGAGATTGTCATCATAGCCATTGATGCCATTTTGGTTCCTTTTTGTGATGATTCTTGTATAGCTTTCATTACAGTGTTTATCATTTGGCTGGGATATTGTTTGAGCGCTCCGTGTTCTGGGTCGAATACTGCTTCCTCGAATGTCATTCCTACTTCTGTTATATTTCTTACTGCGTATCTAAATAGTCCTGATATTTCTAAGTCGTTTGTTGCTTGTTGTGCTTGTTGTAGGGCTACTTCTATTGGTGTTCCTCCACTTATTTTATTTCCTAGTTGGAATAGTGCGGTCGGGAATTGTTTCTCAATTTTCTGTAGATGGTCTAGTGCTTTTTTTCTTTCTATTGATCCTACGTAGAGTGTTGTTCCTATTGCGAGGGCTAGTCCTGTTGTTATGCTGAGGCTTCTTACAAGCATTGTTAAGGGGTTTAAATCATCTCCATCCATAAAGATTGATGGGGCTGTTATGTTTTCGCCACTCACAGGGTAGACTGCAGGGAAGCTCAGATATCCTACTATTCCATATAATGCTACTATTGTGAAAATCAGTAGTCCTATTGGCCATACCGGTAGTTTTAGTTTTGTGCCTAGTATTTGGAACGTGTATTTTCCGTATTCCGGCAGTTGTTTTTTGCTTACTGGTTGTGATGCTACTGTTGGGGGTCGGGAACTTAGTATTCTTTGCATGAACCAGTAGAGGAATGTTGGAAGCATTACATTGAATAGAAGTATTAAATGTATCTCTGTTATTGCATCACCTAGAAATACTGAGACTAGTGGTAGCATTATCATACCTAGAACTGGTAGCATTGCTCCTACGGCGTTTAGAATCATTACAGGCGTTTTCAGTCCTTGGGCATAGTGTTTCATTTTTTCTTGTGTGCCGTCTAGTATTCTGTCTATTGAGTCTTGGAGGAGTTTTTCTCTTCTTTTTTTGTTCGGTTCGTTTATTGCGGCGTTCAAGAGTTGCAGAGATTCTAGGAAGTCGTCGTTGTATCCTTTCCATCTTTTTGTGTAGTTTTCTAGTGATTTTTCTATTTTGTTGTATTTTCCGACTTCTACGTCCCATAGTATGCTTTTTAGGTCTTTTGATATTGGTCCTTCAAGGTTTAATCCTGCAAAACGTATTGCTCCTTCTATATTGGGAGAGCTACGCATGTATATAACCATGTAAAGTATGGTTAGTATCATTTCGCCGCTGCTTTGGATTACCTTGTTTTTAGCGTCGTATATAGGTTTGTAGTATGTGTATATTGCTGCGGCTAGTGGCACCATTAGTGCCATGAGCATTATTGATATAGGTATGAATGCTCCGAGAAGTAGATTGATTATAAATAGTGTGAACCATCCTAAGAAGGCTATAAATCCTGTACCTACTGCCGCTGATAGGACCATTCCTGGTGTTATGTTCCAGTTTAGTAGGCTTATTGCAGGGTTAAGTTTTTCTCTTGTGTTTTTCCCTGCTTTAAGGTTTAATAAGTCCCCCATTTTAGCGCAGAGTTTTTCATAGCCAGTCTCTTTTTGAGAAGCAATTTCTTCGTCTTTATATTTTTGGTATTCTCTGGAGTAGCCTTTTTTTGAGGATGTGTTGTAAGGAGGCATTTCTAAATCTCTGTTTAGGTCGTTTACTATATCTTCTAGCCTTTCTTTTTCTTCTTCATCCATTGTTTTGTTCAACTCAAGCTTGTTGGTCTAGCCATTCTTTCCATCTTGCGTAGATTCTTTCGGGTTCTTGTTCACCGTATTCTTCGCCTACTCTTTCGGCAAGTATGTGGAATCTCTGGTTAGCTTTTACTACAAATTCTGCTTCTAGAAGCTCTTTGTTCCCTGTTTTTTCTGCTTTTTCAACTATTGCTTTTTTAATGTCTTTTCTTAGTTGTATGTTCTCCCAGACCGCCTCCCAGTTGTTTTTCCATTCTCTAATGTTTTCCGCTATGTTGTTTAGGACCAGGCTTTCTCCGTTTAGTAGTGTGTCTGTTGGCACTAGTTCGTCCTTGTTGGAGTCGTATCTCATTAGGTCTACGAATGCTCCTTCTTCTTGTGGGTCTTCTGTCCAGTTTTTCCTTACCTCTGTTATTCCTGTGACCCTTCTGTACATGTTTAGTCCATCCGGGCTACGTATTTTGTTGACTGATACAATTATGTCTGTTGCTTTGAAGCTTGTCCTCGGCACGTTTAGATCGTTGACCACTCTGTCGAAAACCGAGTATGCGTCTTCTCCGTGAATTGTTCCTCCGACAAAGTTTGCTACTGCTCCCACACGCATGGCTTCGTAAAGTGATTTGGCTTCATCGCTTCTTACTTCTCCGATAACTAGTGCCGAATCCCCTAGACGTAGTGATGTTCTTATAGCTTCTGCAGCGTCTAATTCGCTTTCTACTTGTGTTATAACTGACTGAGCCTTCATACTTTCTATGTTATAGCCTAGATCTTTCATTTGTTTTACTGGAAGTTCTAAAGTGTCTTCTACCGTAACTATACGGTGTTTTTTCAGTATTTCAAGCATAGAAGCGGATAATAGTGATGTATTATGTGCTATAAATCCGTTTGCTACGAAGTTGTGATCTTTTTCTACCGTGAGATCGTACACTATATCTTCTTCAGGGTTTTCTCTTTTGATCTCCTTTATTTTGTCCCAGAAAATATCTGATTCTGCTCTTTTCTTGATTTTGTCCAGCATTTTCCGTGTTTCTTCATTTTTGGCTTCTCTATAAACTTCGACCACAGTTTCTGCTAGAGAATGAAGAGTCTCTATTTCAGGTTCGTAACGTCCGTTGAATACTGTTGATACAGTCTGATCATGTAGTCCGTCAAACTCTTTTCTTTCAATGTTAAGTTCATCTTTAAGATGTTTCAAAGCCGCCATTATTTGTGTTGCTTCGGTGAATGGAGAATCAATTTTGTCTAGAGTTTTTTCTGCCTCTTGAAGTTTGCTTGCAGCTTGCTTCTTTATAAGATAGATTTCTTGTTCAATCTTCTTTCTTCTCTCCTTTGGAGGAGTTACTTCACCGTACGCATAATTTTTGACGCTAGTTGTTGGTATTCCTGTATTATTAGATATCTGTTTATAATTCAATAGACCTGTATCAACCATTTCAGGTAAACTTTCTACATCGTTGTTTTCAGCTTTAATATCGATGTTTTGTATCTCTTTATTTAGTTTCTGCGTTAACACGTCTAGATTTTCAAGTATTTTTGGGCTTAGTCTGCCTTTTTTTAATGCCTGCCTCATTCCTGTCTCAGTCATTTCTATATCGGTTGCCAGGGTCTCGTAAGAGATGTTTAGAAGTTTTTTGATTTCAGACAGGCTATGTACAGCTTCCTGATAGTCTCTTTCAATGAATTTCTCTAAGATTTTGGCTTGGCTTTCCATGTTCTCAAGTTCCTGCCATCTGTGCTCGAAATGTTTTGATATGTTTTTAAGCCATTTCCTGCTGACGTTGTACTCGTTGTTTTCGTACGCCCAGTAGTCTTTACCACATTCTCTGAACTCCTTAGTGTTTATTCTCAGCTTCTGTCTTAGCTGCTTGATTTGAGGGTTAGCTCCTGGAACTACATCTATGTTAGTGTTTTTCAATGAACTGGATTTCAGATGTTGTTCCAGCTTTTTTTGTTTTTCCGGGTGTGAGATACCTATCTGTCCTGCGAATTTGTCTGCGAACTTTCCTCTAATGAAAATTCTATGGTATGTTCCTTCTTCTATTTGTTTCTTTTTCGTGTATATAGTTATGCCGTAGCGGAGGAGTGTCATCCGCAGCTGTTTTTTCATGTCTTCGCTGGCAGTTGCTAGCTCTATCTCTCTTTTTTCTTCCGCTACATAAGAATCGGCAGCAAAGTATCCTTTGAGAAACTCTTTGAGTACGTGATCAGGAGATTTTAAGATTATATCAGGTATTTTTACTTTGCCGGATTTTTTGTTGAAAGGTATTGAGAATATGTTGTTTAATATTCTGGAAAAGTTTCTGCATGTTATTTGAGATACTGTGGTGGTGTGGGACTTGTATTTTCTAGAGTTTAGGTTTAGTTCTTTAGCGACATTTTTGAATTTGGTGTGAAGTTTTTCACATTCGTTGTGGAATTCGATTTTTCTTTCTGTTAGGTGACCGTCGCCTACTATAAGACCCAGGAATTCAGCTAATTCCGGTGTTAGTCTTTTTGGCAGTCTGAATTCTTGAGAATTTGTCTCCCCCTTAATAAGGTAGTGATTGTCTTTTTCTTGGAATTTTTGTCTGTCTTCATTGAGCTTGATTTTCTGGATCTCTGTATTGACCTCATAGTTTCTCGGTGTTGCTATGTGATCTCCTTTGTCTAGTTGATCTGCCCTAATCTTGATTCTTTCGTCTTGATATGTGAAGTATGGGTGTTCTGGCGTTGTAACTATTTCTCTTCCTGATTCTGTTTTAATTCTTAAAATTTTATCCGGCGATTCTCTTTTCCAGACATCTGATATGTTTCTATGGTTGATAGTGTTATCTTTGCTGAGGGATAATGCCTTGCCACCGGTATCGGGTTTGTGAATGGTTCCGTCATCTATTTCTTTTTTCTGTTTTCCAACCATTTCTTTTATTTCTTTTATTTCTCCGTTTGAGAGTTGTATCATTGTGTCTCCTTTTACGCATTTCCCTGCTCCTCTGGTTCCGGCGAAGAGGACTGATCTGTTGCCGTCTACTATGAAGCTTAGGAGTGCTGCACCTAGAGGGTTGATCATTTCGCTGTCTATGAATAGTGGTAGTGTCCATGCTCGGCTTCGGTGTCTTCTAAATGCGAAGGCTAATCCTTCAGGGCTTAGGCTTTCTTGTATTATTGCTACTCTTGCTCTTCCTCCTGGTACTTCTGTGTCTGTGTCTAGTACTGGGTTGGCTTCGTCTAAAGGTCTTCCGCTTTGTATTCTGAATCTTGTTGCCCAGCTTTCTGCTTCTTCTTTTGTGGGTATGAGGTTGGTTTCGCATTCTTCATAGTCTTGGTGGGAGATGTATATGGGAGAGTTTCCTATAGGAGAGTTTATGTAGACGTCTTGGATTTTTGGGTCTGATAGTAGAAGTTCTAGGACTCCTAATCCTGATGTGTACCGGTTTAGTATGGATGTTAGTTCTTCTATGTCTTCTCCTGAAAGGTTTATATTCATTTGTTCTGCTATGTCTCTTATCATGTCTCTTCCTATGTTTTGGAATACTTCGCGCATTCTTTCTGGTCTGGCGAATTCTCCGCTTTCTGGGTCGTGTGATGCTAGGAATCTTCTTGCTGCATCCATTAATCGGTATTTTTCTTCTGGCAGGTTGAATTCTGGTGGGTTGACGTGGTATACGGGTTGTACTTGGTCCGGTACTTTGTATATGGATACTTCTACGTCGTTTTGGCTTTCGTATCTGTCGATTTCTTCTCCTCTTTCTGGAGGAAGAGACATGAATTTGGTAAGCATGAAGTTGGGTCTGACTAGTGGGTGGAAGAATTCTCTGTATGCGTCTCTGTCGCCTACGTGGTAGCCTGTTAAGTAGTCTTGTTGTATTGCTTGTTGTATTAGTTCACATTCTTCTAGTCTGTTCATTACTGGTTTGACTACGTCTTGTGTAAAGTATTTTAGGCATCTTTGTTGTTGGGGGTAGGAGTTTTCTTTTTCTTGTTTTAGGTGGCGTTTCATTCTTTTGAGTTGTACGTATGCTCCTATAGGGTCTTTTCTGAGGTCGTCTACGACTATTCTTTGTACTTCGGGTAGTTTTTGTCTGTAGACTGTTTCGCATTTGTCTGTTCTGATGTTTTGTGATATGTGTCCTTGGCTGGATATGTCTCTTATTGCTTCTGCTATTTCTTTTAGTAGTTTGACTTGTGCTTGGTCGTATTCGTAGTCTCTGCTTTCTGATAAGACTATTGATGATGCATCAGGCACTTCTTGTAGAATGTTGATTACTCTGGACATTACTTCGGGATAGTCTTCGATTGAGGCTCCGTAGACTGAGCCTAGAAGGTTTACATCTACTGTCCCTGTTTCATCGTCGTATTCGTATTCGAATACTTGTCTGTCTCTTTGACCCATACCTGTTTTTGAACCCCTGCAATTATTATTTAACGGTTCCTTGAATAAAAGATGTGCCGCAACAAGATCTTTTGAACAGGATTGTAAACAGGGTTAACGATTTTAACAGGAGAACCCGTGATCTTGAAGAGAAAGTCCGTAATATCAACGCTAGAGTCAACACTTTAGACGACTCTCTTCTCAAAAAAAGTAAGGACATAGAAAAAGATATACAAGAACTTGAAGACGAGTTATCCGAAACAAGAGATCGTTTAGCCAACATAGAAGTTGATATAAAAGAATTAAACCGTGAAAAGAAACGTTTCGTTACATCACAAGAAATAGATGAGCTCGAGAACTATATGGACCTGATGAACCCTATAAAATCCTCTTTTACAACCGAAAAAGAGGTTAAAAAACTTATAAGCCGGGAAAAACCTCTTTCAAAGAAAGAAATAGAAGAGATTATAGACAGAAAGATAAAAAACCTGGAAAAACAAACCAAGTAATAAGGAAGAGAAAGGTCTAAAAAATGAAATTCGAACTTTTCGGGAAACTCAGAGATGGAGAAGAACAGAATGAAACCAGTAACAATAAGGAGCCGGGCTTAAACATGGAACAAGAAGAAAATAATTTAGACATAGGTCAGCCCAGAGGAGGGCTAGAAAAAACAGTTGAAAGAATGTTTGATCAGGGATACTCAGAGGAAGAAATAAGGCAAGAATTAGACGGACAGTACTCCTCCGCAGAACTGCAAGGAGCAATAAACCAAGTGGTCAAATCTTCAGCAACAGGGAATAAAGTACAGGACAGTGGACCACAGCCAATGCAGCCATATAAATCAGACAACGATCCCGAAAACTCGATGAGCAAGGGGTTCGACAATAACAAAGAAGAACCCGAACCACCACAAAAAAACAATCTAGATCAACCACAACAGCTAAACAACCCTCCGCCAAGAAAAGAACCAGATAANAGGAATCAAAGTCAAGGAAACGGAGTGGAAGANCTAGTCGAAACGATTGTTGCAGAGAACTTTGAAATGGTGGAAGCAGAATTCCAAAACGTCTACAAAGAAATAGATGAAGTAAAAGAAAAACTAGAAGACTTTGAAGAAAGAATAAATGAACTAGAGATCAGAGACGACGAAGATAATACACAAGTAATCCAAAAAATGGATGAAATAGAACAAGATTTCCAAAACTACCAATCAAGAATAGGAGGGCTGGAAAAAGCATTCCAACAAGTACTACCCAGCCTAGTAGATAACGTAAGAGAACTAACAGGACTAGTACAAGAAATAAAACAAGAAAAAGGCATAGAAACAAGCTCAAACATTAACAAAGACGAATTAGAAGATATAGATATGGAAGACTGGTAAAGAAACAAGTTCCTTAAAACAAAAAATAAAGTCCTTCATCCTCCGTCATCTTGTTCTTCATCTGTGCTTGTAACCCACCACAAAGCTAAGCCAATTATGAGCAGGTAGATTAGACCTGATTCGAAAGTTGCTGACAATACTTCTTGAACCCCTATACCCAGATCTATACTGTATTCTGGCAAGAATGCGTTCAGACCGTCAGATAATGTGAATGCTGAGAAAACAGCAAAGATTACACCAATTATTAGGTAGATTTTATGGTTAGCATTTTCCCATTGGAAGCCCGGTATATAAGCTAGGAAGACTATTAGACCTATTAGACCTATTATTCCAATTAGTATCCTGGCTAGGAATGATGAGAAGAATCCTTGGTATACAGGATTCATGCCTATATAGTATGCTACAAAAAAGCCGAATATTATAGCTATCACAGATCTAAACTTTTTATTAGGATCTTTGTCGCCTTCTTTACCGAACAGAGGCATTTCTTGTTTACCTAATGCTATGAAAACTATAACATAGGTTAGAACAAATGGCAGAATTGTTGTAAAGAAGTCTATCTCCGCCATATTAATCAAAAAATCGTTAAAAGTCGCTAGCTCAGTCATATAGGGTTTTTATTCACCTCCTCCTTCACGTGTTAAGAACACGACAACTCCGAAAAGCAATAATAGGATTAAGATAGGCGTAACTTGTTGTTCGAACGATATAGTTTGAAGATCTAATGTTGGCAGAAGATCTAAAACATTGTACTGGTATGTAAGCACTCCTATAACGCCTAGTACTGCTACAGAAGCTGCTGCTATTGCAGGGAATTCTCTTTCTGCTTCTTCAAAATCAGTTATATCAACTCCTACAACAGCAAGTAAAATAAATAATCCTAAGAATCCGAATACTGAGAAGCCTATTACTGCAGCTAAGTGGCCGAAAAGATCGGGTGGNACGAAAAGGTAGAAGCCTCCTATAGATAAGAAGGATATTGACAAGGCTGTAACGGCNGTTATTGAGTCTTCTTCAAAGAACTCTGCTTTCTGTAATGCTCCATAACTTACTGCNAGTACAAGCAGCCAAGGNAGGAATAGGTGGAAAATATCNCCCTCCATCATTGTAAGTACAATACTCTCAAACATTTTCTCTAGCTATCACCCGGCTTCTTTTTTGCCCATACCCATCCGTCATTTAATTTATCTTTGAGTTTCGTGGATTCTGGGTCTTTGGTTACCCACCATAGAGCTGTTCCTATTATGAGCAGGTAGATCAACCCTGATTCAAATACTGCATCAACCAGTTCCGACGTACTGTATTCAATACCTGGTATTGCCGCCTCAGGTATGAAAGCTCCTGTACCTCCAGACAATGCGAATGCAGAGACTGTGGCTAAAACCACTAGCAATATAAACCCATTTACACCTGTTTGATCAAGGTCTAGACCAGGTATAAAAGCTAGGAAGACAAGAAGTCCTAGAATACCTACTATACCTATAACTATCCGGGACAAGTAGCTAGCGAAGAAACTCTGGTATACAGGGTTAAGTACCAGGAAGTAGGATACGAAAAACGAGAATATTATTGCTATTACTGAAGAGAATTTCCTGTTTTCCTCGTCAAAAAGCGGTGCCTTTTGAAGCGCTAGAAAGAATATAACATATGATAAAAGGAAGGGGAAAATCCCTGTGAAGAAATCCTGCTGCGCCATATTCTGCAGCAATTCGTTGAACCCTGCTACCTCCACAATTGTTTATTCACCTTGTTCAGCAACATAATGCCTAAAGTTCCTATTTATTAACCATAGTTCACGGGCTATAACCATTAACGCTATCATCACTATCCACTCATAGATTATAGATCCTAAAGACAGGAATCCTACGTTTCCTGGTGCGAAGAATAATGTGTTTATCATTACCGCTATTAGACCAAATGATAGGAATGCTATAGCAAATTCATCTACCCAGTTTTCAACCTCATAAATGTATTGATAGAATTTTTTATCGCTCATTTTAATATCACCTACGGGAATCCCCCCATTCCCATTCCGCCTTGTCTTCTCATTTTACGTTTTTGCATCATTGTGCCTGCAAAGTATCCTATGATCAATCCTATACCTGCCACTTCAGGATTGTTCATTATGCTGGACATTAGTTCTTCAATCATATTTTTAGAGTACCTCTACATGTTGTTATAATAATTCTTTGATTTAAATAATTGGGAGTTTTTAGATTGGTTGAAAG
>SL_4KL_010_BRINEDRAFT_10001810_pt1 | contig 11974 bp, 17 predicted proteins | sample SodLak_010_BRINE_2_FD_10664 | JGI IMG/M metagenome (IMG submission 10664) | reverse complement strand
CCGGCTCTTCCTCTCCGGGGCCGAGCCGACGCTGCCAACCAACGTCGCCTACGAGGGGCGGTTCGACGACGTGAGCGTCTACTCTTGATATCCTCCCCGCNCTNAAGAGCGTGGCTTTCTCCTTGATTCTCCGTAAGCGCTGTCCGATAGCGGCTACGTAAGACCGTGTTCTGNGAAAGCNGCACGTCCCGTTCGTCAGAGACCGAATCCGGCTGCCGCCTCGGAGGCGGCCGAGAGGTCGAGAGCGAGGTCGACGACGTAGGTGTGGATCGCCCAAAAGGCCGCGAGCTCCAGCGCGGTGATGATCACGGTGACGAGGTCGGCGTACTTGCTGCTCGTCGTGACGCCCGTCGGCATCCCGTACTCCGTGTCAGAGAGCGGGTGGAACAGCGCGATTCCCCGGCGGCTCCCGACCACGTCGAGAATATAATGCGTTAACACACCGATCCAGACGTACTGGAGGTTGCCGAATAGGATCGGGTACGCGAGAAAGACCGCGAGCACGGGAAGACTGTGGAGCGTCTTGCGGTGACGACCGAAAGCGGTGTCAACGTCGGGAAACAGCGCCCCCAACACGATCGGGACGGTGATCTGGACCGTCATCTCGGCCGTCGCCATATCGAGTCCGGGCTCCAGAATGAATCCGAGCCCGAGCGCGAGCAGCAAGGCGTTGAGCACGTGGCCGCGTTTGTTCATACGACGCAGTTAATCGGTATGTAAGTGAAACCACCGGATTGGAGCGGGGAGCCGTCGACATCGGCGTCGGTAAACGAGCGGTGCCGGCGGTCGAAAGAGCCAGGGATCCCGGCACCCTCCGGTCGGTATGGAGTACGAGGAGCCGAAGTTCTTTCACGTCATGGAGTACGCGGCGGCGGCCGACGGCGACGTCATCGACATGGTGAGTGGCAACCCCGACTGGGAGCCGCCGGCGGCGCTCCGCGAGGGGCTCCACGAGTACGCCGATCTGCCGTCGGACGCGTTTCAGTACCCGCCGAGCGAGGGGCTCCGAGAGCTTCGCGAAGCGATAGCTGCACGACGGAACGTCGACGTCGACCGCGTCGTCGTCACGAACGGGACGGGCGAGGCGAACTACCTCGCGATGGCGCGGGCGCTCGAGCGCGACGCGGGCAGCGAGGCGCTCCTGATGGATCCCGTCTACCCGTACTACCCGGGGAAGACCGAGCTGTTAGGCGGCACGCCGACGCTCGTTCCGACCGAGCGCGACGGCGGGCTTGACCTCGAGGCGATCCGGGAGGCGGCAAGCGAGGAAACCGCGCTGATCGTGTTGAACACGCCGAACAACCCGACAGGAGCGATTTACGACCTCGACGCGATCCGCGAGGTCGTCGCCGTCGCGGAGGCCGTCGATGCGCTCGTCGTCGTCGACGAGGTGTACGACCACTTCGATCTGACCGGCTCGTTCGAATCCGCGCTGACGCTCGATTCGGACCGCGTCCTCGTCACGAGCGGCTTCTCGAAGTCGATGGCGATCACGGGGTTCCGAGTCGGCTACGCGATCCTGCCTGACGAACACGTGTTCCGGGCGAAGGCGCGGCATATGCTCGTCAACGTCGCCGGCGCCCGTCCGTCGCAGTACGCGGTTCACCACGCGCTCGAAACGACGTCCCCCGACTACTACGAGTCGGCCCGCGAGCTACTCACCGAGCGTGTCGACGCGTTCACGGGCGCGCTCGACGCGGCGGGCGCGGAGTACAGCCGCCCGGACGGGGCGTTTTACGTGCTCGCACGCTTCGACGGCTTCCCCGGGACGATGGCGAACGTGAAGCAACTCATCGACGAGGCAGGCGTCGCGGGAATGCCAGGTAACGCCTTCGGGACCGCTCGCGGCGATTGGATTCGCTTCGCGTTGGTAACGCCGCGAGCAGTCGAGGCCGCCGAGCGGCTCGTAGATTACTTCGGTGACCGATGAGCCGCGACGATATCCCCGACCACTGATACTGGGACCCGGATCGCGAACCACTGATACTGGGACTCGGATCGCGACCGCCAAACCCGTCCGTGCCGGTGGCGATATCGACACCGCCAGCGTCACGCCGCCGCCGAAAGCCCCTCATTTATATTGCCCGGCACCCTTCCCGCAAGGCGAGAGAGGGCTAGTGTTGACCACCGTTCAATTCACCTGTTCGGACTGCGCACAGACCATCGAGGTCAACGAGGAAATGCGGAAGACGATCCTCGCGGCCGGCTGTCCGGTCTGTACGGCCACGGCGAGCGATGACGACTTTTCGGCCGAGTGAGCAGTGCGCGCGCCGGCCGCACGCAGAAACAGAACGGAGCCGCCAGTGAACGAGCGGCCGCTAGATGTGATGTCAAAACGGCTTCACTGCGGGTCACGGGCGGAGTGAGAAAAAGTACCTAGGAGCTCTAGTGACGTACCCCCACGAAACATCCGATTACTGTGGGTTTTTGCGGCGACGGCGACAACGGGGAGTCAATGACACCGACAGTCGACCAGATCGATCTTGAGACGGTCCCGCTCGGCCGAACCGGGCTCCGCACCAGCGAGCTTCAGTTCGGCACCTGGCGGTTCGGCCGCGTGACCGAGGCGGGCAACGTGGAGATCGACGAGGGGCGCGCTCACGAACTGCTCGACGCGTACGAGGCCGCCGGCGGGCGATATATCGACACCGCCGACGTGTACGGCGGCGGCGACTGCGAGCGGTGGATCGGCGACTGGCTCGCCGAGCGCGACCGAGAGCGCTACACGATCGCCTCGAAGGTGTACTGGCAGATCCGCGACGGTGACCCGAACAGCCGTGGGACGAACCGGAAGAACGTTCGTCACCGCGTTGACGCCCTTCTGGATCGGCTCGATACCGAGTACGTCGACGTCCTCTATATCCACCGCTGGGACGATGAGACGCCCGCCCGCGAGATGATGAAGACGCTGAACGGGCTCGTCGAATCCGGGAAGGTCCACTATCTCGGCGCCTCTACGCTGCGTCCGAACGCGTGGAAAGTCGCTCGGGCGAACGAGATCGCCCGGAGCGAAGGGTGGGAGCCGTTCAGCGTGCTCCAGCCGCGATATAATCTCGTCGACCGCGAGATCGAAGGCGATTACCTCGAGTTCGCTCGCCAACAGGGCCTCGCGGTCTCCCCATGGAGCCCGCTCGGACAGGGCTTTTTAACTGGAAAGTACGATCGCGACGAAGACCTTCCCGAAGAGTCGAAGGCCGCCGAGTCGACCCGGTTCCAGGAGTCGTACCTCACTGAAGCGAACTTCGACCTCCACGACGAGCTCGACGCGGTCGCTGCGGAGGTCGATGCCTCGCCCGCGCAGGTCGCACTCGCATGGCTTGCCCACCGCGACGGCGTGACGGCGCCCATCGTCGGCGCGCGGACCGTCGAGCAGCTCGAGGAGAACCTCGCGGCCGCGTCAATCGACCTTTCGAACGAGCAGGTCGACCGGCTCACCGCAGCCAAGTCGGGGCCGTACGACGGGCTCTAACCGACGCTACCGCTCGGCATACGCCGCTCGATACGCTATCGCTCAGCGCAGTATTCGACGAAGTTCCGGAGGATTCGAAGCCCCGTCTCGCCGCTCTTTTCGGGGTGGAACTGGGTGCCGAACACGTTGCCCGCGTCGTTGGCAACGACCGCCGGGAAGTCGAGGCCGTAGTCGGCGGTGGCGACGACCGCGTTCGGGTCGTCGGGCTCGGCGTAGTACGAGTGGACGAAGTAAGCGTACTCGCCGTCCACGCCCTCGACGATCGGGTGATCGCGCGTGGTTTCCAGCTCGTTCCACCCCATGTGCGGGACTTTTCGGTCGACGTCGAACCTGACGTTGGTTCCGGAGACCAGATCGAGACCGGTCACGTCCCCCTCTCCCTCGTGGTCGGCCTCCTCGCTCGAGGTGAGAAGCATCTGCATCCCGAGACAGATCCCGAAGAGCGGTCGACCGGCGTCTGCGTGATCGGTCAGCGCCTCACGGAGCGGGCCGGCGTTCTCCATCCCCTCGCGGAACGCGCCGACACCAGGAAGGACGACCCCGTCGGCAGCAGCGAACGCCTCGGGATCGTCGGTGATCTCCACGCTCGCGCCCGCCCGTTCGAGTCCGCGGGTGGCGGATCGAAGGTTCCCGAGTCCGTAGTCGACTAAGACGATGTCCGCCAGCGTCTCCGCGGGCGGTTCGAAGGTGCTCATACGTCTACTCTGCGGGCGACGGAAAAGTCGGTTTCCCTTGTGACAGTCGGTGGTCGGGAGGTTCCGACTGGTCTTACTTCAGCGCCGACTCGGCCATGCGGCGCGGGAACCCGGTGATCAGCTCCCAGATGCTCATCTCTACGTCGTCAGAGCGGAGCCGCGAGCGGAGCCGCTGGCTGAACAGCTCGACGGAGATGATGAGGAGGAAAATAGAGATCAGTGTCGCCATCATATTCGTGAACTGCAGCAGGTTCTGCTGAGAGGTCACGATGAAGCCGAGCCCGCCGGCGCCGATGACGCCGACGGTGACGGCGATCCGAACGTTGATCTCGAGGACGTACAGCGTCCACGCGATGAACGCGGTCCGAACCTGACTCAACATCCCGAAGAAGACGATCTGTGGCTTGTTGGCGCCGGTCGTCCGCATCGCTTCGACCGGGCCCTCCTCGATCTCTTCGAGCTCGTCGACGAACAGGCGACCGAGGTTCCCGATCGTATCGAACGCGATCGCCAGCGCCGCGGAGGCGGGCCCGAGCCCGAGGAACGGGATGAAAATGAGCGTCCACACGATCGCCGGAACCGCACGAATGAACGACATCGTCCCGCGGAAGATGAAGTTGAACGGGAACGGCGTGACGCGCCCGGAACCGAGCGTCCCGAACACCAACGCGAACGGGAAGCCGACGACCGTCCCGACGAACCCCATCGCGAGCGTGATTCCGGCCTCACCGAATATCTGGAAGATTCCGAGCTCCTGGAAGAAGAAGACGTACACGTCGGTCGCGCTCGGCGGCCACTGGAACAGCAAGCCCCCGATCTCCGGGTCGTACAGCAGGTTCGCATCACGGATGAACGCGATGTACTGCCCGAAATCGAGGAACGGGATGGTGTCGAAATAGAAGGTGATCGGGAAGAACTCGTTCAGCGAGTCGACAAACGTCCCAATCCGAGCGTCGGGATCGAGGAGTTCCGTCGCAGCGAACGCCTGGATCGTCGCGAACACGATGAACGTGAGGAGACCGAACCAGCCGACCGCCCGTCGTCGCCGCGTTCGCTTGATGCTCTCGAACTGTTCGACGATTCGATCCGGGGCGTCCGTCTCGTCGGCGGCCGACTCGGGACCGTGTGTTCCGTCGGAGGTAGTCGTATCAGTTGTCACGTGTAGATCAGCTCTGTTCGCATTATGTCGTTGCTCTGTCCCCAGCCGTGCTCTCGGTGTCACCGTCACCACTGACGAACATCCCCTCCGTGTCGATATCGCCGTAGAGGTCGTCGATCACGTCGATCGTGAGTTCGTCTCGATACCCGTCGAACACCTTCTTGCCGTCTCTGAGGCCAATAAACCGGTGCCCGAACTTCCGTGCGATGTTGACCTGATGGAGGCTACAGAACGTCGTTAGCTCCCGGTCCTCGGAAGCCGTTCGGAGGTACCCCATCACGTCTTGAGCGCTTCCCGGGTCGAGACTCGCAACTGGCTCGTCGGCGAGAAGCACGTTCGGCCGCTGGACCAACGCCCTGGCGATCCCCACCCGCTGCTGTTGGCCGCCGCTCATCCGACGAGCCTTCTGCTCGGCCTCGCCGAGGAGCCCGACGGTGTCGAGCGCGTCGAGCGCCCGGTGTTTCTCCGACTCGTCCTGTAGCTGGAGGACACTCGAGAGGAACCCGAACTGGTAGATGCCGCCGGAGAGCGCGTTCGAGTACGCGGACATGTCGCCGATGATGTTGTGCTGTTGGAAGATCATCGCGACCTCGGGTCGAGGGGCGATCATCGGGGCGCCGTCGATACGGATCTCTCCGTCCGTCGGCGAGAGCAGACCACTCATCGTCCGTAGAAGCGTCGACTTCCCGGATCCAGAGACGCCGAGAACGATAACGAACTCGCCGGCAGGGACCTCGAACGACACGTCGTCGAGCGCTACGACATCCCCGAACCGTTTCGTAATTCCGTCTACTTCGATGTAGCTCATAAAGGGAAAGAGGGAGTGCGGACCGCTCAGAGGTCGCCCCAGTCGAGCCCGAGCGACTGACCGAGCTCGACGACGGGGTCGTAATCCTCGTGGGTCGCCTCGACGATGCCGCTGAACCAGAGTTCGTGGTCCGCCACGAGCTCGACGTCTGAGAGCTCGCTGTCGGAGAGCTCGTCTTCGTCCATCTCGAGCAGGTCGGGGTCCACGTTGAGCGCCTCCGCGAGCTCGGCGTCGGAGTCGTATCCGAACGCGTCGTCGGGTGCGTTGAGCATGGCCTCTCTGATATCCGTTTTGAGCGGTTCGTCCCACGCGCCGTTGCTCACGATCGGCGCCCGCGGGATCGGATCGGAGACGCCGAGCAGCTGCAGTTCCGGCTCACGCGAGCCAGCCCCGTCGTACTCGGCGGAGATGTCGACGTACTCCTGGGACATCTCGTCGAACTGCTCCTGTGGGACGTGCGGCCCCGTGGAAAAGGCCCCCGTCGCCGCCGCGGCGATCGAATCGTCTCCGATCATCTGTTCACGAGCCGTCGAGTGGTCCGACGTCCGGAGCTCGAAGCCATCAGGGGGCGTGCCCGGCGCGCCACCGATGTCGAGCCCGGCGTTCTCGAGCATCAGAAGCGGGAACAGCGTTCCCGAGACGGACGTCGACGCGGCGGACGCAACCGTCTCTCCCTCGAGGTCCGCCAGCTCGTCGATCCCGCTATCCGGCGTCGTCGTGATGAGCGAGAAGTACTGCTCGGCGCCGAACGCGACTCGCATTCCGGTGACGTCGATCTCATCGCCGATCTGGGCGACTGCACCGGGGGAGGTGTCCGCGAAGACCCGATCGTCTTCTTCGGCGCGACGGAGCTCCTGTACCGTCGCAGAGTAGCTCGCGGTCGGCTGGCCGACGATCTCCACATCGACTTCGGACTCGATGTATTCGAAAAGCGGCGCGTACTGCACCTGAATGTCGATCTCTTCTTCCGCGGGGTTCATTACCCAGTTGATCTCGGTCGGGCCGTCGTCGGCTCCGCCTGCCGTCCCACCGTTAGATCCGTCATCGCTGCCGGCATCATCTCCGGCGTCGCCACCATCGTCGGAACACCCGGCGAGCCCGACTACACCAGCCGCACCCGCTGTCTTGACAAACGTTCGCCGATTCGCCGACCACCTGTTGTCGGACATACAGCTATGACTTTGACTCGCGTGGTAAATTATTTTCTATGTATGGTACTGTGAGCGACAGTGGCTGACGTTCACGCGGGTATTCGTCGGCAACGTGGTCGTTTCAGAATTCTCCTAACTGCGACTGGTTGCTCGCTCCCGACGCGTCGCCGCCGCCCGCCAGCCCCGCCGCCCGGGCGAGCGTCTCGAAGAATCCCTCCCGTTGGCTCCGGTCGTACAGGGTAGCAGCGGGGTGGACGGAGAGCAGCACCCGTCGAGAGGCCCCCCCGATTCTGGCATCGAGAATGTCGCCCGATTCCGACGTGATCGCGACCGAACGGCCGAGGAGGTGTTCGCTCGGGACTTTTCCGAGCGTCACGATCAGCTCGGGGTCGAGACGCCCGATCTCCGATTCGAGATGGCCGCGACAGTTAGCCAGCTCCTCGGTCGTCGGATCGCGGTTCTCGGGCGACACCGGACGCAGTTGGTGATCCGGACGTCTGCCCGCGCGAGTCCGGCGTCTTGTAGCGCCTCGTCGAGCACGTCGCCGGAGCGTCCGACGAAGGGTTCACCCTGTTCGTCCTCGTTCGCACCCGGACCCTCACCGACGAACAGCAGCTCGGCGTCCGCGGGGCCGACGCCGTTGACGATCCGGCTCCGCGACTGGACCAACGCCGGACAGCGCTCGCACGACGGCACGCGGAGGTCGGTGTCGAGCGCGTCGTCGATCCCTCCGTCACGGCCGCCCTTGCGGGCGTCGTCGTCGCCCTCTTCCCCGAGTGCGTCCCCGTTTTCGCTCATAGATCCCGATCCGGCCGGGACCGTCATAAGTGCGCCCAGTCCGGCCTCACTCCGTGTCAGCCGTCACAACGATCACTCGGAGGTCGCTACCCGCCATGCTGATCGAGCGCCTCGCGATGAGCGCTCGCAGCGATGGCGGCAATCCGGAGCGGCTCCGGTCGTCGGAACCCCTCGCGAACGAGCCCGCGAGCCGCGGCGATCGCGTGGCCGTCGTCGAGTCCGACCGCTCGGACGAACAGGGGGTCGGTCTTCTCGGCGAGGTCCGCGTCCGACGCGTCCACGTCGGCCCGTACTCGCGGTGGCAGCGAGCGATACGTGTCGAGCCGGTCGATGAGGTCGCTGCCGTCGAACGCGTCGCGAAGCGCCGATTCGAGTCCGGCGCTCGCCTCGTAGCTCACCGCGTACACCGGTCGATCGACGGTCTCGTGCAGTCGGCGGAGGTCGAGGAGGTTGAACCACGCAGGCGCCACACCCGCACAGGCGACGTGCCGAATATCCTCGCGGCCAAGCGCCGTCCAAAGCGCAACGAGGGCATCGGTGGCGTCGGCGCCACCGACGGTACAGCGCTCGAAGCCGAGTCCGTCGAAGACGCCGTCTGCGGTGACGACAGCACCGGCTATACGGCTGGTTCCGTCGCCGTCAGAGAACGCGATTCCGAGCGTCCGGCTCGGTAACTCCACCTGCTTAGGTCTCCTCGGATTTGATCTCTTGGAGTCGGTCGAGAAGTTCGTCGTTGGACGCGCCGGGCTCGTAGTCGACAGAGCCCTCGTGTACTTCCTCGGCGGCTCGGACTCCGTCGTCGTCGAAATCCGCGTCCAGGTCCTGATTCTCCTGTTCGGATTCATCGTAGCTTCCGAAGCCCATATGTGAGTACAACTAACAGGCCACAAGGTATAAAACCCCGGTCGGAGGTTGCCGTCGCGTCGCTCCCGGGCCAACCGTGGCGCACCGTGGACTGCACGTTTTTACTTACGGGACCGTCTGGTGTGCGTATGGACCCGATCACCGTCACCGCGGACGCAGCTGAGTTCACCTGTAACGCATACCTCGTGCCCGGCGACGCGCCGACGCTCGTCGACGCCGGGACGATGCCGGGCGTCGACGAGGTCATCGCGGAGTCGCTCACCGACGCCGGGGTGGAGGAGCTCGACCGCGTCATTTTGACGCACCAACACCACGATCACGTCGGGGAGCTCGGCGCGGTACTCGACCGGTTCGACCCGACGCTGTACGCTCACGCGTCACACCCGCGCCGGGACGTCGCGCTGGTTGACGGCGACGAGATTCTGATCGGCGATGAGCCCTGCGAGGTCGTGTACACGCCCGGTCACGCCGACGATCACGTCTCTCTCGTCGGCGAGAAACGCCTCTACTCCGGCGACGTCGTCGTCTACAACGACGGCGCCTTCGACGACGGCTCGTTCGGCCGCACCGATATGGCGGGTCAGTCCCGCGAGACGCTGATCGAGAGCCTCCACACCCTCCTCAATCAGCTGCCAGACACCGTCGAGGCGATGTTTCCCGGTCACGGCGACGTCTACCGCGCCGCTGACGGGTCGGACACGGTCAGGGACGTCATCGAGCGCGCCACGGAGCGCGCGGAGCGTCGCGAGCCGAAATACCCCGACGAGTAGGGCGTGAGATAGGGGCCACGGAACTGACCGTCGGGTTTGACGCGCGTCGAATCGGGATTGAGCGCTCACTCCCGGAACTAAGATGAAAACCAAAGAAACCGCAGTTGCTTACGTTGCGCGACGTTCCTTCGCTTTTGGACGGAGGTTCTTGTAGCCACATTTGCGGCAGCGCGTGGCGTCCGGCGCGTTACGGGCGTTACAGCGCATACAGATCTGTCGGTTGAGGTTGCGGCGTTCCGCGGCGTCGAAACTGGCCATACGGTTACTGCACGGGCAACGCTGTAAAAGGTTGCGAGACGAGGCGGGGATGAAACGCGGCGATTCGATCCGCCGCCGTGAAAGGCCGTTACGCGCCGGCTTCCGAAAGCGCGGCCTCGATGTCCTCGCGCTGGGTGACACCGACGAATCGGTCTACCACACCATCGTCGTTCTCAACGATGAGCGTCGGCAGCGACCGCACCTGATACTGGTTGGCGACGTCCTGTTCCTCGTCGACGTTCACCTTCTGCAGCTCGAAGGCGTCGCCGAGGTCTGCTTCGATCTCCGCTAAGATCGGGTCCTGCGTCTTACACGGGCCGCACCAGTCGGCGTAGAAATCCAGCAGTCGAACAGTCATTATCCGGCGCACTCTACCGTCGGCCGGCGCATAAGCGTTTCCCACTTGTGTGCGAACGAAAGGAAAACCTCACCCGCGAGGGAGCACTCGTCCGCGAGTCACCCCACCCGCAATTTGCCCCACCCGCAAGAAACCACTCAGCTCACCTACTACGTGCAGATCGTCGGCGACGAGCGAAACGTTTAGAACGGCACAGATCACAGTATCTGGTATGAGCAGTGGTTCCAACTCCGGCGGGCTGATGTCCAGTGCAGGACTCGTCCGCTACTTCGACGCGCAAGACCGCAACGCGATCTCGATGGACCCGAAGACTGTGATCGCCTTCTGTGTTCTCTTCGGCGTGTTCGTTCAGATTCTCTCGTTGACCGTCGCGTAGCGCCGATCCCGTTTTTGACCGGCCCGTTCCGACCGCTCCCGTAGCGCGTCCTTTTTGCACGTGCCGCACCGACCAGTTCGTATGAAAGCAGGCGTCATCGCCGTGCAGGGCGACGTAGCAGAGCACTCCGCCGCCGTCCGTAACGCCGCGGCCGCCCACGACGAACCCGCCGAGGTCGTCAGAGTTCGCGACTCTGGGATCGTCCCCGACTGCGACGTTCTCCTGATGCCGGGCGGGGAGTCGACCACGATCTCGCAGCTGATTCACCGCGAAGGGATCGCCGCGGAGATCCGCGACCACGTCGCGGACGGAAAGCCCGTGCTCGCCACCTGCGCCGGGCTCATCGTCTGCTCACGCGACGCGAAAGACGACCGCGTCGAGGCACTCGGGCTCGTCGACGCCTCCGTCGATCGCAACGCGTTCGGTCGACAGAAAGATTCGTTCGAGGCGAAGATCCCGGTTTCGGGACTCGACGAACCGTTTCACGCCGTCTTCATCCGTGCGCCCCTCATCGACGATATCGGAGAGACTGTCGAGGTCCTCGCGACCGTTGACGGGCGACCGGTCGCGGTGCGTGACGGCCCGGTCGTCGCCACGGCGTTCCATCCCGAACTCACCGACGATCCGCGGATCCACGACCTCGCCTTTTTCCCCGAGAGTGAGGTGGTCGCGTGAGCGACTCTACCGGCGATAGCGCCGACGAGGAGAGTGTTCCGCCTGAGCTCGTCCTCGACGAGCTGTTCGCCACCATCGAATCACGGAAATCTGCGCTCCCCGAGGGGTCGTACACCACGTCGCTTTTTACCCACGAGAAAGGCGAAAACGCCGTCTTAGAGAAGATCGGTGAGGAGACGACGGAGACGATACTCGCGGCGAAAGACGACGACCTCGACGAACTCACCTACGAGAGCGCTGACCTCGTCTACCACTTGTTGGTGTTGCTCGCGATGAAGGACCTCGACCTCGACGACCTCCGTGCGGAGCTTCGCGACCGGTTCTAACTGCGCTCGCGGTGCTGCTATCGCTCGCGTTCGAGCTCTCTATCGATGTCGTCGAGGTCCTCAGACTCAAGCTCGCGGGCGATCCGCTGTTCGAACTCTTCCTCGCTGATCTGCCCCTCGACGTACTGCTGGCGAAGCCGATCCTGTCGGCTCTGCGAGCCGCCGACGGAGGACGACGACGATGACGACCGCGAGTTGCCGATCGAGTCGGTCGAGTACGCGTCGTCGCTGCTGCCGAATATCCACGAGCCAGCTTTATAAGCGATA
>SL_4KL_010_BRINEDRAFT_10001808_pt1 | contig 11975 bp, 13 predicted proteins | sample SodLak_010_BRINE_2_FD_10664 | JGI IMG/M metagenome (IMG submission 10664) | reverse complement strand
GCGAGTACATCATCGAAGAACGCGACGGACGGCTCTACGGTCGCGGCACCGCAGATATGAAGGGGCCACTTGCGGCCGCGCTGGTCGCCTTTCGAGACGCCGACCCTCACGTCGATCTCATCTTTGCGAGTTTCGTCGGCGAAGAACAGGGCGGCATCGGCGCGCAGGCAGCCATCGAGGAGGGCTTTTCGCCGACCTGGGGGGTCGTCACCGAGGGCTCGACGGGCTACTCCGCTCCGGGGGTCACTGACGTTGCGGTCGCCCACAAGGGCCGACGCGGGAGTACGATCGAAGCCACTGGAACCGCGGGCCACGCTAGCCGACCCGCCGCCGCCGAAAACGCGATCTATCGTGCCAGCGATGCGATCGGGATCGTCCGGTCCCTCGATGCTCCAGAGACGACCGTGCTGGGGACTGAACTCAGTGGCAGCCTCGCGGTCACCGTAATCGAGGGCGGGGCGTCCTGGAACGTGATTCCTGACCACTGTTCGGTGACGGTCGACGAGCGCACGGTTCCAGGCGAGCGGGCAGGTCTCGAACGCGTCACGGAGATCGAAGGTGTCGAGTGGACCGTCGACCAAGACTTGCCACCGATGGCCTGCGACGATCCAGCTTTTGCCGACCGCGTCCTGAGGGCGGCTGCCGAGGCCCAGTCAGATGAACCGCTGCAGGTCGCCAAACCCCACGCCACTGATGCCGGCTGGCTCGCACAGGCGGGTACGGCGTGTGTGGTCTGCGGAGCCGCCGAACCGGGCGAGGCGCATACGGCAACCGAGAGCGTTTCGTTGGATGTGGTCGACCGGTGTTACGAGGTCTATCTGGCTGTCGCCAACTCGATTCGGTCTACCTGAGTGCCGCCAGCAGTGCGTTGATACGTCCGCGCGCGAATGTACAAAGCATGTCATCAGAGACGGAGTCCGTCGCCGAACCGGACGCCTACGGGGAACTCGTGAGCGAGATCGAGCGTGTCAACGCTGTCGAGAGTGCGAGCGGCGTGTTGTCGTGGGACCAGCAGGTGATGATGCCCGAAGGCGGTACGCCCGCCCGCTCGAAACAGCTTTCAACGCTGTCGTCGCTTTCGCACGAACTGCTCGTCGACGGCCCAGTCGGTGAGTTGTTGGACGAGCTCGAAGCCGCATCGCTCACTGACGACCAGGAGGCCGTCGTTCGTGAGGTGCGCCGCCAGTATGTCCGGGCCGAACGCGTCCCACGCGCATTGGTGGAACAAATCTCAGAGGCAACCTCCGAAGCACTCGGCGCGTGGGAGTCGGCCCGCGAGAACGACGATTTTTCGGAGTTCGCACCGCATCTCGAACGCTTAGTCGATCTCAAACGCCAGTATGCAGCGCATATCGACCCCGAAGCCGACCCCTACGCCGTGTTAGTCGCCGACTATGAGCCCTGCCTGCCGCTCTCGCAGATCGAATCGGTTCTTGACGAACTCCGCGAGACGCTGGTTCCGCTGATCGAGGATATTCGGGTGTCGGATACCCAGCTTGCGACAGATGCGTTTGAGGGAACGTACGACACCGACAGCCAGGAGGCCCTCTCGCGTGAGGTCCTGGAACTACTCGAGTACGATTTCGAGCGTGGTCGACTCGATGTCTCGACCCACCCATTCACCTCGGGCAACCAGTTCGACTGCCGGGTGACCACGCGGTTCGACGAGCGCGATCCAATTGGCGCGCTCACCTCGACGATCCACGAGTTCGGCCATGCCTACTACACCCTTGGACTGCCTGACGAGGCGTTCGGCACTCCGCTTGGTGACCACCGGAACCTCTCAGTCCACGAGTCCCAATCGCGGCTCTGGGAGAATCACATCGGTCGCTCCGAGACTTTCTGGGAGCTGCTGCTTCCAAAATTCAAAGAGTCGTTCCCGCAGGCAGGCGATCTCTCGGCACGCGAGGCCTACGAGGCGGCCAATCAGGTGTATGATGCAAACTTCATTCGCGTTGAGGCCGACGAACTCACCTACCATCTCCACATCATCGTACGCTTCGAGATCGAACGCGAGTTGATTAGCGGCGAGCTGGCGGTCGACGAGGTGCCCGACCGCTGGAACGAACTGTACGAGGAGTATCTTGGCATTACCCCACCGTCGGATGCGATGGGCTGTCTCCAGGACATCCACTGGAGCCACGGCAGCTTTGGGTACTTCCCGACCTACTCGCTTGGCAGCGTGATGGCCGCCCAACTGTATGACGCAGCCAGCGCGGAGATCGGCGATCTCGACGCTAAAACCCGAGCCGGTACGTTCGAACCGCTGGGCGAGTGGCTCCGTGAAAATATCCACCAACACGGCCAGCGATACGAGACCAACGACCTCGTCGTCGAGGCAACTGGTGAGGACTTTTCGGCCGAGGCGTTTGTCGACTACGTCACTGACAAATACGGGGAATTATACGATCTCTAACGGAGAGTAGGAACTCTCTACCGGGGCGAACCAGCCCGGCAGAAGGATTTACCATGACGGCGATTATCGTTCGGTATGACACCACGCGAACTCCGGGCATCGATACCAGCCCTTTCGGAGACGACGTTTTTTAATACGGGAGCCAGCGGACCGAGTCCACAGCCGGTGATCGACGCAGTGACCGACTGTCTGGTCCATCACAAAGCCACGGCTCCTGCCGCAGAAGGGATGTACACGGCGGCAGCCAATGCTCGCGAGGAGAGTCGTGAGACGATTACCGCCCATCTCGGTGTCGATCCCTCCGAACTCGCGCTGACTGAATCGACCAGTGACGCAATCAGCGCGCTCGCCGCCAGCATCGACTGGCAACCGGGTGATGTGATCGCGCGGACGGATCTCGAACATCCGGCTGGTGTGCTGCCCTGGCAGCGTGCGGCCAAACAGGAGGGTGCAACGGTGCAACTAATCGAGACGCACAAGGGTCGAATCGACCGCGAGAGCTACGCGGACGCAGTCGCCGAGGCCCGCCTTGTCTGTTTCAGTTCGCTCTCCTGGAACTACGGCACACAACTCCCAGTCGCGGAGTTAGTCGAAATCGCCCATGACGCCGACTGTGCCGTGCTCGTTGATGCGGTCCAGGCGGCCGGCCAGACGCCGATTGACCTCGACGCATGGGGAGCCGACTACGTCGCCGGCTCCGGGCACAAATGGCTGCTTGGGCCGTGGGGGTCGGGCTATCTCTACGTCCGTGAGGGGGCTGAAGCAGACCTGCATCCGGCCCAGGTCTGCTACAGCAGCGTCGAAGATCCGGACGCCGATGACTACACACTCAAACCGAACGCCCACCGGTTTGAACGCGGGACGGCATCACCGGCCCCGCACGTGGGAATGGCGGCAGCGATTGAGTTGCTGGAGTCGGTCGGACTCGGCGAAATCAAAACCCGCATTGCGACGCTCACGGATCGACTCAAAACAGCGATTCCGGACGCACAACTGCTGAGCCCTGCGGGCTTCGAATCAGGACTCGTCACAATCGACGTTGCCGAACCCGAGAGAGTCGTCGGCCAACTAACCGACCAGGAGATTCGAATCCGATCGCTTCCCGATCCCGATGCAGTTCGTGTCTCAGTGCATGCGTTCAACACCGAGCGAGAAGTCGATACACTCCTCGACGCGCTGGTTGAGTGTAGGGCACTTGATACGTGAGAAGCGAGCCGAGTGTGGGTTGTCACAGAAACCGGTCGGATTTAAGCGTTCGAACCACACAGATGTAGCTATCAGTTAAGTAGAGAGTGATTGTATGTTACGTGGACTTGTCGTCTTTCTGTTGATCGGGGTCTGCATTATCCTGGTTCACAAACTGGGCCACTACGCTGTTGGTCGCCGCCTGGTCGGTATTCCAACCGAAAACATTCGTCTGGTTATGATGAGCCTACCGCAGTATGTCGCGCTTAAAAACGGCCAACAGTGGGTTAGCCCACTGACCTTCGAGGCGTATCTCGACGCCTACCGGCAGTACGATCCTCACCAAGTCCATCTGGCCGCGTTTTTGTCGGCTGGCGTCCTCGCCCAGACAGCCACTGTCATCGTTTTTGTGGGCATCGCACTCATCGCAGCAGTCCCGCTAGTCGGCCAATCAGCCGTGCTTGTTTCGGGGATGCTCACCTGTTTTCATCTGTTTTCAGATCTCGGCGCGCGGCTGCATTTGGGTTCCGAGACGGGTGATTTCTCCGCGCTCTTCGAGCAGTCGCCGCCGGCGACGGCGGTTCTGCTCGTCGTATTTGTGGCCTCTCACGGCCTGCTGTATGCGCAGTTCTGATCCCACTAGGAGGCGGTGCTGACGATCTTGATCACGTCGCCGTCTTCGAGTTCATAGCTTTCGGAGATGCGACGCTTGCGCTTGCCGTCGACCGCATGGAGATAGCCTTCGGCGATGTCGGTGTGGACCGCCGCAGCGAGATCGGTTGGTGTCGATCCGTTCGGCAATAAAAAGGCGTCCGGCAACACGTTGCCCTGAGCATCCGTCCATTTCGTCTCGTTTTGGACCGGGTAGGCAGTAATGTGGTCCAGGAGGTCGTACACTGCCGCGTTCAGCGCGTGCTGGACGCCCGTCCCACCGTACTCGTCGATTACCTCGCGGATCTGTTCGAGCCCTGTCTGCTGGGCGTCGCTGAGATCGCCGGTGATCTCGAAGCTGTCGTCGCCCGGTTTGTACTCGACGACGCCTGCCTCAACGCCGCGGCGGAGCGCGAGTTCGCCGTTTGCCGTTGCGGGAATCACGATTTCGGCGGCCTCCTGGAGTCGTTCGAGTGTCTCTTCGTCGGCGATATCGACCTTATTCGCCACCAAAATAATCGGTTTCGTGCGTGCGCGAACCGATTCAGCGAGTGCTTCGCGGTCGGCGTCAGTCCATTGGATCGGATCCTCGGGGTACTTTAGGGACCGCAGGCAGGCCGCCACGTCGGCTGTTGAGGCACCGAAGCCTGTGAGGAGATCCGAGAGCGCGTCGTTGATATCGAACTCCGGCGAGCGAGATTTCCGCTCGACTGACTCCCAGTTGCGCTCGATAATGCCGGCGAGCCACTGATTCATCTCCTGCTCGATGAACTCCACGTCTTCGACGGGGTCGTGGCTCCCCGCCTCGACGGGTTCGCCCTCGGCGTTCGTGGATCCCGAAGCGTCCAGGACGTTCAAAATAGCGTCGGCGTTGGTGAGCTCGTCGAGAAACTGGTTGCCGAGTCCACGGCCCTCGTGGGCACCTGGGACCAGCCCCGCGACGTCCAGAAGCTCGATTGGGACGTAGCGCGTGCCGTCCCGACAGCGGTCGTTGCCACACCGCTCGTCAAGTTCGAGACACGGACAGTCGGTGCGGACGGTAGCAACCCCGCGGTTTGGATCGACGGTCGTAAACGGGTAGTTGGCCACGTCGACGTCGGCCATCGTCGCCGCCGTATAAAACGTCGATTTGCCCGCGTTGGGCTTTCCCGCGAGCGCGATAGAGAGCATAGCCTCGCGTTCGTCATTCGGGTGGAATTGCCTTTCGGTCGCCCCTCAGTCTTCACGGAGAATGTCGTCGATCTGTGTTGCCTGTCCCGACAGGTTGGGTGTCTCCTCGACCAGCCGTAACACCTCGTGGTCGGTGACATCCCGGTAGGATTTCTGGGTGGCCTCTTCGATCAGCTCTTTGTCCATCCGGAACTCGGTGCCCTCATAGACGACGTCGACGCCGGTTTTATCGAAGGAAAGAACGGTCATACCACCCTTTCTCCGCCAAGACTCAAAAGCGATACGAGTAGCTGTTCGGTCTGTCAGCCATCCGTCTTACGGACTGTTTATTAGTGTTCGCCTACTGATTCGGCCTGTGTCATCTCCCGGCGACCCGCTCGATGAGCTGTCGATTCCCGACGGGACGACCGTCGAAGAACACGATATCGTCACTGACAGCGACGTGTTGATCGGCTCGAACAGCGCTATCGAGTTCGGCATTCGCAGTCGCACGATCGCCGCCGGCGAGCGCGTCCAGTTCGGTCGCCACCTAGAGGTCGACAACGACTGTCGGCTCGATATGCTATGTGAGGTCGACGACAGCGTGCTGGTCGGCTCGGACGCCTACATCGGCGCACGATGCCGTATCGGCGGCGCGCTGCTGGTCTCGGGAGACCTGGATATCGGTGACGACGTCGAAATCGACGAGGGCTTCGAGACTAACGGCTGGATTCATACTCGGAACCCGGTGCCCGCGCTCGTCTTTTATTTCATCGTCCTCTCGCAGTTCCTCCGCTTTGGCGAGGCAGAAAAGGCCGAGGAGTTCGCCAGCGCGATTTCGCCTGACGACGCCGACCAGCGACCGCCGCTCGTCGTGCCGAAAGCCGCCGAAATCTCCGACGACGCCTGGCGCGTTTCGACGCCCGCAACGATCGGCAGCGACTGTCGGATTCACGGCAACATCCGCGCCGAATCGATTGTGGTGGGTGCGGGAACCACGATTTTCGGGAGTCTTCGGGCGCGCGATGATATCACCATCGACGCCGAAACAGTCGTTATCGGCGACGTAACGACCAGAAACGGTACAGTCACCCTCACGGCTGGCTCGGAAGTTCGCGGCGACATCTCTTGTCAGAATCTGGTTGTCCACGAAGGTGCCGACGTCGACGGCTCGCTTCGGGCGAAAGGCGAGATGAAACTTGTCAGAAAGGCTGACAAGGAGTCGAACACAGCATCCGAACAGTCCGAACAGGAGAATGCTGACGAAAGCAAGTCGGCAGAGGAGGACTCAGCACACTCAACGGCGACTGACACCGACCGGGGCGACTCACCAGCCGACGAGACAGAGCCCCAACAGCCTCACTCAACTGACCGCTGACAGGCCTGCTCGAACACCTGCTGGTGGAGGCGGTCGGTAACGGTTTCGGCCAGCGTTTTCAGGTTGACCGTGTCCTCTCGGTTGTACGAAATCAGGGTTTCAAGCGCGCCGTCGACGCCGGATTCGTGTTGTCGCCACAGACGGACGGCGTCCCGTCCCGACAGATCCGGGCGGTCGCGTTCGAGCCCGATATCGTTCTCAATGGCTTTGAGGCCGCCCGACAGCCCGAGTGTTTTGCAAGGATACATCAGATCCAGGTGGGGACACTCGACATCGAGTCCGAACGAGGTCTCCAGGAAGGGCTGGTCGAACCGAACCCCGTTAAAACTCACAAGGAGGCCCGCGTCGTCGAACGCACGTTGGAGGTTCTCGGTCGTCAAATCATCACCCTGGACGAGCGTGGTCGTCTCCCCGGCCAGATGGTAGCTGACGGTTGTGACTGTGTCGTACTCCTGGTTGAGACCGGTGGTCTCGATATCGAAAAAGAGGGCCTCCTCGCGAAAATTTTCATAGAGTCGCCACCGCTCGCTGCTCGGAAACGCCTCGTCGAAGAAGGCCGAATCGCCCATCTCAAGCCGTCGGCTGGCAGTCTCGATGAACGACTCGATGTTGTCGGCGGTTTTCGGCCCGACCAGCGAGGGATCGAAACACGCCCAGTCGGTTGCCCCCTCGGCCCACAGCGTTCGTTCGGTCGACTCCCCGACCCCACTGACGGGGATGTAACTGTTCTCGATTCGCATACCCGACAGAGCGCACCCGGCCGTCCTAAAGTTCACGCTCCCGAGTCGGAGTCTCTAAGCCGCGCTCGCCCGTCGACTGCCGTATGTGTGGTCGCTACACGCTCACAACCCCCGTCGACCAACTTACCGAGCGGTTCGACGCCGAACCCAGCCAGCCACTGGAGCCACGCTACAACTGCGCGCCTGGCCAGGAGCTGCCGGTTATCACTGGCGACGACCCCGACCGACTGCGGTTTTTTGAGTGGGGGCTCACGCCCGCCTGGGCCGACGAACAGAAGGGCCTGATAAATGCCCGATCCGAAACCGTCCGTCAAAAGCGGAGCTTCGCCGACGCCTACGAGTCTCGTCGGTGTCTCGTCCCGTGCGATGGCTTTTATGAGTGGGTCGACCACGGAGACCGAAAACGCCCCTATCGCGTCGCTTTTGAAGACGGTCGCCCGTTCGCGCTCGCGGGGCTGTGGGAACGCTGGGAAGAACCAACTCGACAGACCGGCCTGGCCGAGTTCGGCTCCGGCGTCCAGGACGACGAATCGAGTGTACACGAGACGTTCACGATCCTGACCACCGAGCCGAACGACCTCATCTCGGACCTCCACCACCGGATGGCCGTCATGCTGCCGCCCGAGGACGAATCCGAATGGCTTGCGGGCACACCCGAGTCGGCGGCAGCGCTGCTCGAACCGTACCCCGACGACGAACTGACGGCGTATCCGGTCTCCGAGCGCGTCAACAGTCCGGTCAACGACGACCCCTCACTTATTGAGGCTGTCGAGGCCTAAAGCGACGACACCGCTTGTTCGAGTTCGTCGTAGTCGGGGAACTCGGGCCACTCGCCGGCAACCCAGGCATACCGGACCGTCAGTTCACTGTCGACGAGGAAGACGGCAGGCCGTGGCTCGCTGAGGCCAGCCATCCCGTTGAGGTCATTGACGATATCATACCGCTCGGCGATAGCGTTCTGGGGGTCACTGAAGAGCGGATACTCGATTCCCCGGTCGTCGATAAACGTCATATGTTCATACGGTGTCGAGATCGACAGCCCGACAACCTGGATATCGTACTCCTCGAAGGCGCGCTCGCGGAGTTCGTTCCACATGTAGGTCGAGGGAAACGCGCCATCCATTGGATAACAGACGAGCAAGACAGGGGCGTCTGCGGCCAGCTCCGAGAGGCTCGCATCGCCCCAGTCGTCGCTGGTCACCAGCGGGCGGGTAAAATCAGGGGCTTGCTCACCCTCGGTTGGGTGGTCAGTCGCAGGGAGATCGACCACCTCAAAGCCGAGATCCATCAGTTGGCTCCTCCGTACGTTGTGTCGAGATACTCGACGATGTTGTCGCTCTCGGCCATCGTGACGCCGGTCGATTCGTCGACGATCACGGGGACGGTTCGGGTGCCGCTGACGCGTTTGACGACGTTGCGATCAGAGTGCATCGGTTCGACGAACCGCGAATGGTACGCAAGCTCGTACTCCTCGAGTTTCCGGACGACCCGCTCGCAGAACGGGCAGGCCTGGAGTCGGTACAACGTCATCAGCGGCTCGTCTGCGTCGCTCATACTGGGTACTCAGTCGTCAGACAAGTAAGAATGTCGGCGAAGAACGCTCGACCGTCTCTCAGTTTCAGTTAATCTCGACTATCTCGACATCGAATTCGAGCGTTTCACCCGCCAGATCAGGGTTAAAATCGACTTTGATAAGATCAGCATCGATGTGGGTGATCTCGCCGTGCTGGCCGTTTTGGGCCTGAAGGTATGCGCCCACCTCGGGGGTCTGGCCGAGCATTTCGGTGAGTTCGTCAGTGTCGAACTCCTGGACGTGTTCCTCGGTCCACTCGCCGTAGGCCTCTTCGGGTGGGATTTCGAGCGTTGCGGACTCGCCCTCGTCGAGACCGATCAGTCCGTCTTCCATTCCTTCGATAACCTGACCCGCACCGACCTCGACGGTCAGTGGGTCGTACGCTCGGTCGGGCTGGGCCTCGGCGAGGCCTGCCTCCTCGGCGACAGCTTCCTTCGAGCTATCGAAGACGGTTCCATCATCGAGTCGACCAGTGTACTCTATCGTGACTGTGTCACCAGTAGCAATCGTCATACACACGGGAGTGGCGTCAGCCGGAAAAGCCATTGGATACTGACCTGTAACCCTCGCAGACCATGTGAGTGTTCCCCGCCCGGTCAGCGCGACGAATTGATATAGCACAATGTAGTTTATTTGGCGCGGGTCAGTCGACACTCGCGTTCTCTAAATTATATTTAATCTGATCTAATTATATTTAATCAATCAGGAGTACTGCTCAGTCACGCTCGACGAGACAGCGAGTAGATGGTAGCTTCGTACGTTTCTCTGACCTGGTCGCCCCAGTTGTGCGTGTACGTATCGATGATATCGTCGGCCACATCGCCGCGGAGATATTTGACAATGCCGCGGTCACCGGTGCGTTCCCGGAGGTGCGTGGTGAAAAAGTGCCGGAAGTAGTGGGGAGTAACGTTCTCGGAAGCATCTCCGCCTGTCCGATACCAGCCCATCTCACGGGCGTGATCCGACACCACGTTTCTGACCGCCCGAGGAGTAAGTCGCTGACCCCACTCGCCGCTGGTGTAGACGAACAGCGGTTCGGCGTCCGAGGGACTCTCGGGGCGGATCGCCAGCCAGCGTTTGAGTTCGGTTTTGAGTTCGTCGTCGANCGGGATCACCGTCGGGCGTTTCCGCTTGTTCGAGGCCGTTCGCTCCTCGCCGTTGACGACCGTGCCGCGGCTGGGTGTGTTGTCGACGTACAACGAGTCCGGTCGGGTATCCAGCTGGGGGCGTGGACTGGTATCGAACGCTTCATCGACCTCCGGATCGTCGAGTGCGAGATCCCGTAGATCCAGGTTACAGAGTTCGCCGACACGCATCCCCGTCTTAAGTAGCGTGACGATCAGCACGCGGTCGAGTGGATGGTGAATATCGGCCACGAACTCCCGCATTCGGTCGAGACCGATTTCGCGACGCGCGGGGTCTTTGTCGATGGTTTCGTCCATCTCCTCGACGACAAGCGTCATCGGGTTGGCCTCGAAGACGCCGACCTGGGTCATGTAGGCGTAAAACCGATGCAGATAGGCGGCGTAGCTGGCGACTGTGCTGTCGACGACTGTTCCTCTGAGACTGTGAACCCAGGCCATACAGTCGCGATGGGTCGCCTCGGCTGGGCTGACTGATTTGCCACTGGGTCGCTCGCCGTGGGCGAGAAACGACTCGAACTCCCGGAGCACACGGCCGTAGGCCTCACGGGTGCGTTCGGTTTTGCCGTGGAACGTGAGGTCTTCGAGAAAGTAGCCGATTGGGTCCTCTGGATTGTCGCTGGCTTTGCTCGCACTCATTGCTCGACTACCGTGTAGCCACCCTTCCGCCCGCTGTATCGAATCCGGTTTTCGGCCTGGAGCGATTCGAGCGTTTCTTCGAGTCGGTCTTCGAAATTGCTCGATAGTACGTCAACCAACTCGTTCCAGGAGTGTGGATCACCCGATTCGAGGGCCTCGAGGACACGTGTTTCAAGGGCGTGACCCCCAGGGTTAGACCCTCCAGAAGACCCTTCTAGATCGGGGCTCTCGGTGTCGAGTTCGAACCCCTTTCGCCCTGCTTGTACCATAGTTCTGACATACTCTGCCTGACTCATGCCCAGCTCCTCGGCGTGGGCCTTCCACTCGGCTTTTTGATAGGCTGGAACGTAGGTCATGACAGTTGCCCGTTCAGTATCCGACTCCTCGACCATACAGGAGGGTTTGAGTACACTCACTTCAATCTGACTGTACAGCAGGTGATAAGGGATCTTATGCGCTGATCTAATAGCACAATCCACCAGTCTGTAGTAACTTATCGTCTAATCTAATATCAAAATTTGGGTGTTGTACACTCAAAGCAGACGATATTTATATGAGTGTCCTCCAAATTTTGTTGTTAGCAAAACAACGCAACTGTCGCTCTCACAGTCGACTTACTCACTAAATCGCGAGTCGATACACTGCCAACTACTGTCGCAGACCATTCTCAGTCGGCTGTCGATTGAATATAGTTGCCTCACACAAACAGCCACAGCGTCGAAACACTCTGAGATCTGATACAGTCAGTTGTCGGTTTCAGCCCGAACACGTTCGACGCGATCCATGAACTGCTCGACGCGCTCGGTCATGACCGGATTCGTCGTCTGGCCGGCTTCTTTCAAGGCGGTGCCGACAATCGCGCCGTCGGCTGCGCCTAGTAGTTCGTCGACCGACTCGGCGGTTACCCCACTGCCGACAAACACTGGCGTCGAGTAGTCGCCCGCCGTACGCGCATCGAGAGCTTTGTTCAGAGCCTCTGTGTCGACTCGCTGGCCGGTTGCGACGCCGCTGACGATCACCCCGTCGGCGTGGCCGCGGTCGACGCAGTCCTCGAACTCGGCAGCAATCGACCGTCTGCTGCCGATCTGGGCGGCGTGTTTGA
>SL_4KL_010_BRINEDRAFT_10001807_pt1 | contig 11978 bp, 6 predicted proteins | sample SodLak_010_BRINE_2_FD_10664 | JGI IMG/M metagenome (IMG submission 10664) | reverse complement strand
TTCAGGCCGGAGGGGTGATGAACGCATCAAACCAACACACAGATTTTACCATTGTTGGCGGTGGACCCGTGGGTCTTTACCTGGCCGGAATTCTGTTGCAGAAAAATTTTAGTGTAACGGTACTTGAACAAAAAAAGAGTATTGATAAACACTCAAAATCGCTGGGTATTCACCCGGTTTCGCTGGAGCTGTTTGATGAAGCCGGTATTGTAACTTCATTTTTAGAAAACGGGTTAAAAATTCGGGAGGGTATCGCCTTTCTGGATGACAAAAAAACCGGGAGTGTCACTTTTGAGAATTGTCCAAAACCATACAATTATATACTGGCACTTCCCCAACATCAAACCGAAGCTATTCTTGAAAAATGGGTAAACAACCTGAGTCCGGAGACTTTGATTCGAAGAGCTACGGTTAGGGATATCCATCAGAAAGAAGACCGAATTCTTATTGATTATGAAAAGAGCGAAAATGTTGAGGCCGTTTCGAGTTCGTACATGATAGGGTGCGATGGGAAAAATAGTTTTGTGCGGCAAGCAGCAGACATAAAGTTTCCCGGAAAAACATATCCCGACACCTACATTATGGGAGATTACAGCGACAATACCGATTTCGGGACCAGGGCGGCTGTGTATCTTCACCGCGCCGGCTTGATTGAGTCGTTCCCGCTTCCAAACTCCATGCGGCGATGGGTTGTTAAAACCGACCGCTATATTGAACATCCGGACAGAGAATTTCTCGATCAACTGGTGTTTGCCAGAATTGGTCATACACTTGGAGAAGAAGCAAATGTAATGTTAAGTAGTTTTGGAGTACAGCACCATCTTGCCGAAAGCTTTTACTCGAACAGGATTGCACTTGCCGGGGATTCTGCCCATATCGTAAGCCCTATCGGCGGGCAGGGAATGAATCTTGGCTGGCTGACCGCCTATCAACTAGCTGAAGCACTGGAAAAGTGCCTGGCCCAACCCGGAAAATCTGAACAGCATCTGCAGGGGTTTAGCCGGCAATCCAGAAAAATTGCCAAAACGGTTGCCCGAAGAGCTGAAGTGAATATGTGGCTGGGGCGCAGAAGGCGATTTCCGATCTTTAGAAATTCGATTGCGAACCTTATCGTAAATACGCCACTTCAAAATAAGATGGCAAAGCTATTTACGATGAGGGGCCTGGTGGATTGATCATCAAGAAATCGCAGCGAACTGTTTATTTACTTTAATCTGCCCGTTGTTTTGGGAAAAGAATGGAAAAACGGGTTCCGCCTTCACTCTCCTCTTTGATTGTAGCATCTAACTTTTTGAGCATCTCTTCAACCACCCACATTCCAACAGAGCTGCTTTTTCGGAGTGAAAAATCTTCCGGTAGCCCTACCCCATTATCAGAAACGGACAGGGATATATCCGACTCATCCACGGAACGTAGCTGAATCTCTATATTTGCATCTGCATCATCCCGTATAAACGCGTGCTTATAAATATTCAGCATCAATTCGTTTAAAATAAGCCCACACAGCAACGCCCGCTCCTGGGAAATTTCAATATGGTCAGCCTCAACCCGAATTTTTACCTCCAGATGAATGGAGCTCATCACTTCATCAATCTTAACAACTAACTGTTTTAGGTAACGACCGAGATCCACTTCATTTTTAAGATCTTTTTCACACAGCATATCGTGCAGCCGCGACATAGAGCTGATTCGCGACCCCATATCTTTCAGTACGGATTTTGCATGCTCATCTTCAATATCGGATAACTCGCTGTTTACCTGTTCGGAGAGCACCTGCAGATTGTTTTTAATTCGGTGATGAATTTCGGCAATGATGGTATCCTTCTCTTTCAGGCGGTCGTGCAGCTTATCGATCTGCCGGCTCCGCTCAATGGCTGCGGTAACGTGCGATGCCAACGCCTGGAAAACAGGTATGTGATGAGGTGTAAACTCTTCATTATTCCGCCGATTTATCGCCTGCAACACTCCAATTACGTTATTTGAACGGTTAATAAGCGGAACACATATCATGCTTCTGGTAGTAAATTCTTCCGAAAGTTCACCAAAGAATTTGCCGGATGATGATACATCATTGGATAAGTAGGGGCGCCGGTTTTCAATCACCCAGCCGCCAATACCTTTACTTTTGGGTACACGTTTGCCCATTACATCCTTTTTGGCCGGGCCGGTTGGCATGCTGATGAACAGATCACCGGTATCTTCGTCGAGCAGCATTAATGAGCTCGCTTCGGAATTCATGATCTGCCTCGTGGACTCCATACTCTCTACCAATACAGATTTAAATTCCGTCGCGTATTGGATTCCCTCAAGGGTATCACGAAGAAGGGCCTCTTCAGTTCCCGAAAATTGGTCTCGTAGGTTTAATGATTCGTCGTTGGTTTGATCTTTCATACCTGTTTGAGCAGACGTGTAAAAATAGAGTAGAACAAAGTAGATAAATCGGATTTGTCTATTTATTAACTATCTGTAATCTATAAAAAAAGAGCAAAAGCCCTAATACAATTTTTTCCGGCTTAATTTATTAAGCCACAGGAAATTCAACCGTAAACCGAGTGCCTTTTTGAGTATCAACTTCTACGGATCCATCCAGTTTATCCAGCAGCTCTTCTACAATCCACATCCCGATGGAATCTCCTTTCCCGAATGAAAAATCGTCGGGCAATCCAACACCGTTATCTGTAACTTTCAATTTTACCAATTCATCCTCTTCCCTCAGCTTTATTTTAATCTCCCCCTTTTCATCCATCTCCGTAAATGCATGTTTATAGATGTTAATCAAAAGCTCATTCAGGATTAATCCGCATCGCAAAGCATTTTCAGGATTCACATCCACCCGATCTCCGTTAAAAGATATATCTACATCATGCAAAATGTAGCTCATCGAATCGTGAATTTTTTCTGATACCTGCTGCAGATAGCCCGACAATTCCACATCTTTTTCGAGATTCTCCTCAACCAACATTTCGTGCAGTTCATACATCGACTCCACCCGTGAGTTCATATTTTCGAGTGCCGCAGTTCCTGCATCATCAAGATCCGCTCGTTTTTCGATTCCAATGAGTGTAGAGAGGGATAACAGGTTATTTTTTATCCGGTGATTCATCTCCGTAATAATCACATCTTTCTCTTTTAATCTAAGCTGCAGGTAATCTATATAGCGAGTTCTTTCAATAGCGATGGTAACGTGAGATGCTAGTGCCTGAAATACCGGAATGTCGTGTGCATTAAACTCTTTGTGCTCGCGCCGATTCACTGCTTGGATAACGCCAATCACCTCATTCTCCCTATTGATCAGTGGTACACACACTACATTTCTTGTGGTAAAATCCTCGGCCAGTTCGCCATAAAAGTGTTCTGATGCAGAAGTATCGTTCGTCAGATACGGCCGCTTGTTTTTAACCACCCAACCGGCAATTCCCTGATCTTTGGGAATGCTTTTCCCTACAATTTCCTGTTTTACGGGCCCGGTTGGTATCCGCACAAAAAGTTCGCCGGTATCCTGGTCTAAAAGCATCAGCGAGCTAGCCTCGGAATTCATTACAATTCGGGCCGCTTCAAGACTCTCCATCAACACCGATTTAAACTCCTTGGTGTGATTTATCCCCTCTATAGTATCCAGCAAGAGCTGTAAGTTTTCCTTTGTAAATTGATCCGATGAGTCTTTTTTTTCGCTTTTATCAGCTGTCATAAAATTCCCTCATTTTTACGCTTGATTTCTTTATGTATAACCAATTTTTAAGATAAAGGCTAAACCAAACCTCTGATTTGTACCATAAAAAAAGCCATGCAATTTTACCTGCACGGCTTTTAAAATATTTCAGATACGTAATTATTCCTATTCAAACAGAACGGTTCGGTTTTTATAGATGAATACTTTTTCCTCCAGCACTAGTTTCAGCGCATTGCTCAGAACATTTTTCTCCACATCGCGTCCGGCTTGAGTCATTCCTTCGGCTGTATAAGTGTGATTTATAGGAATTACGTTTTGAGCTATTATCGGACCTTCATCAAGATCGTCAGTTACAAAATGTGATGTGGCACCAATAATTTTTACACCACGCTCAAATGCTTTTCTATACGGTGATGCCCCCGCAAAAGCCGGTAAAAATGAGTGATGAATGTTAATAATCCGATTTGGGTAGCTGGCTACAAAGCCCGGCGTAAAAATCCTCATGTATTTAGCTAAGACAAGATAATCAGGACTGTATTGATCAATGCATTTTTTCAATCGTTCTTCATGATCTTCCCTTGATACACCATCACACGAGATATGATGAAACGGGATCTTAAATGATTTGGCAAGTGGCTGAAGGTTTTGATGATTACTGACGACAGCACGCACATCTGATGGTAACTCACCGTAAGCATTTTTTAAAAGTAGGTCGCCGAGGCAATGAGGTTCCTTGGTGGCAAGAATAACAATGGGTCTTTTTTTGATAGAAGCCAACCGAACATTCGCTGCCGCAGGAAGAACTGACTGTAACTTATTTTTAAACTTTTTCCCCAAGCCATTGTTTTCAACCACAGTTCTCATGAAAAAATAATCTGACCCGATCTCTACAAACTCCTGATTGCTGATGATGTTCAGCTCATGGTCATAAACAACTTTGGTGATATTATATACTAACCCCTTTTCGTCAGGACAATCGATGAGTATTATTTGATTAGACATATCGTCTTTTCCCTTGATTTAACTATCTCTCTCTTTTCTTCCTCAATATACTATCCATAAAATTTATTCCAACATAAAAAAGCCATGCAGTTTTACCTGCACGGCTTTTTTTATATTTCAGATAAGTATGCGGGTTTAAGTCACCCGATCTTATTCAACTATTTCTTGGCTTTATCTTCTTCTACATAGTCAAGAAGAACTTTATGGAGAATACCACCATTTCGGTAGTAATCTACCTCAACCGGAGTATCGATTCGGCAATCGGTCATAAACTCGATCACTTTACCGTCCTCTTTGGTAGCCGTTACTTTAATCTCACCACGTGCTTCTACATCGTCATCTACGTGAACATCAAATGTTTCAGTTCCGTCTAAGCCGAGGGATTCTGCGGTATCACCTTCTTTATACTGAAGCGGTAATACGCCCATTTGGATTAGGTTTGAACGGTGAATTCGCTCATAAGATTCAGCAATTACCGCTTCAACTCCCAGCAGGTTAGTTCCTTTTGCAGCCCAGTCTCGGGATGAACCTGATCCGTACTGTTTTCCTACAAGAGCAACCAGCGGTGTTCCTGACTCTTTGTATTTCAGAGATGCTTCGTAAATGGTCGTTACTTCACCGGTTGGGTGATACGTTGTGTATCCACCTTCAGTACCGGGTGCCAGCTGATTCTTAAATCGAACATTGGCAAACGTACCACGTGTCATCACACGATCGTTACCGCGGCGTGAACCGTACGAGTTGAAATCAACTCTTTCTACACCTTTCTCTTTCAGGTATTTTCCTGCGGGTGAATCCTCAGCAATATTACCGGCCGGTGAAATGTGGTCGGTCGTAATAGAATCACCAACTTTCACAAGAGTACGGGCTCCTTTTATCGGTTTGATGGGATCTGGATTTTCTTTCATTCCCACAAAGAATGGAGGCTCCTGGATGTATGTAGACTCCTCACTCCAGTTAAAGAGATCTCCGCCTGAAACCGGGATATCATCCCACGTTTCCGACTCAAAAATATCGCCATACATTTTCTCAAACAGCTCGGGACGAATCGCTGCATCCAGGTGTTCAGCAATCTCAGCGGTGGTCGGCCAGATATCTTTCAGATAAACATCATTACCGTCCTTGTCTTTTCCGAGCGGCTCGTTATCCAAATCAATATTTACGCTTCCTGCAAGAGCGTATGCTACTACCAACGGAGGTGATGCCAGATAATTTGCTTTCACATAAGGGTGAATTCGACCTTCGAAGTTTCTGTTACCTGACAGTACACCGGCAGCAATCAGGTCGCCCTCTTTAATTGCTGTTTCAACAGCTTCGGGAAGCGGTCCGGAGTTACCGATACATGTTGTACATCCGTAACCTACCAAGTTGAAACCAAGCCTATCCATGTACTCGGTTAACCCTGCTTCTTTCAGGTATTCCGTTACAACTCGTGATCCCGGTGCAAGTGACGTTTTAACATATTCAGGTACTTTAAGGCCTTTTTCAACGGCTTTTTTCGCAACAATTCCGGCACCCAGCATCACGCTTGGATTCGACGTATTAGTGCATGATGTGATAGCTGCAATCACCACATCGCCATGCTTCATTTCAATTTCCCGGCCATTCTTGTAAACTCCTTTATTAGCCAGTTGCTCCTGTGTCAGGTCAAAGCCCATCGTCGGGTTATCACTGGTCAGTGACAACTCAAAAGATTTCTTCATGTTCCCCAGCTTAATGCGGTCATGAGGCAGTTTTGGTCCGGCAAGTGAAGTTTCTACCGTACTGAGGTCTAACTCCAGGGTAGATGTAAATTCAGGATCAGGAGTATCATCTGTTCTGAAGAGTCCCTGCTCTTTGGTGTATGCTTCTACCAAATCTACAAGCTCTTGTGACCGCCCGGTTCTCTTCATGTAGCGGAGTGCTTCATCATCAATCGGGAAAAAGCCCATTGTGGCTCCATATTCAGGAGACATGTTCGCAATAGTTGCGCGATCCGGCAGACTCATATTACTGATGCCGTCTCCGTAAAATTCTACAAACTTACCAACCACTCCATGCTCACGGAGCATTTGAGTTACCGTCAGCGTCAGGTCAGTTGCCGTAATTCCTTCGCGGAGTTTTCCGGTCAGTTTCATACCAACTACTTCAGGAACCAACATCGAAATCGGCTGACCCAGCATGGCAGCTTCCGCTTCAATTCCACCAACGCCCCAGCCTAAAATTCCAAGGCCGTTAATCATTGTGGTGTGGGAGTCAGTACCTACCAATGTATCGGGATAAGCAACGGTTGTACCGTCATCTTCTTTTCGTGTAAATACTCCTTTTGCGAGATATTCGAGGTTCACCTGGTGAACAATTCCGCGGCCCGGAGGTACCACACGGAAATTATCGAACGCCTCTTTACCCCACTTCAAAAACTCATATCGCTCTCGGTTACGCTCCATCTCCTTCTCAACGTTAAACATCAGTGCGGCATCTCTACCGAACATGTCCACCTGCACGGAGTGGTCAATTACCAGGTCTACAGGAACCTGTGGGTTGATGGAGGTAGGATTTCCACCCATTCTTTCCATCGCAGATCGGAGTGCGGCTAAATCTACAACAGCCGGTACACCGGTAAAATCCTGCAGGACTACACGAGATGGTTTAAATGGAATTTCTCCCTGTGGATTTTTGGCATTATAATTCGCCAAAAGACTAATATCATCTTCTTTAACCGTGTAGCCGTCATATTCCCTCAATACGGCTTCCAATAAAACTTTTATCGTAAATGGCAGCTTACTAACGGAACCATATCCAAGTTCCTCCAATTTCTTTAAGCTGTACAGATGTATGTCATCGCCCTTGGAATCGAGCAACGTTTTTGTTTCCAATAGTGAATCTTTATTCGCCATGAATGAACCTCGTTTTCAATTTTCTATAAACTCATGTTCTATTTCTATCCTTTAAAAATACAAGTTTTTTGAGTTAATATCTTTGGGAATTCGGGAACAAAACCCAAGCAGCAAACCCATCACTTACTATTTCGGTTTTTAATAACCGCAGCCAAATAATCCCCCCTGTTCTTCTCAATTTCTTTTAAGGATTTTACAACTCTCACGGATATATTTGAGCCAATCCATCCATAAAAATATTTGATATGATTCAATCACTACGACTTTTCGCACTCACAACCATACTCATTTTTGCACAATCTGTAACGGCTCAGGCATCCGATCCCTACACACAGGCCTACCTGAAATGGGATGCCGGAAATTATATTGAAGCGCTCGAAGAGTTTTTAGAGATCCTGGATGGACCCGANGCNGANCTCTACTTTGATGATATCGCCAAACTGACCGGAGAGATTTATAAGGTAGATCAACTTTCTGAAGATGGCGNCAACCCGGTATTCAGTCCTGANAANCGCCACTTTTCCTGGGAAGAAGAGGCCAACGGAGAAACGAAAATACATATCAGCCGAGTGTATGNTGGCGAAGTCGAAAACCTGCACACCATCAGCGGCCACAGCATGATTTTCTCCCCCGATGAGCGGCACGGCGTCATCAAACGAACTAATAGCACACCCAAAGCAGAATCTTTGCAGGCCGAACTTGATGAAGCTCTTGACGCACGTGATCGATCTGCCATTATGTATGCCCGAAATGAGCTGCAGGTGGAAGAGCTGAAAAACACGACCTTATATAAGGTAGATCTTGAAACCGGCAAAACCTCCAAACTCCATACCGACAATCTGTTTGTTCGTACGCCCACATTTACCGAAGATGGCAACCTCTTGTTCACCGGTGCCGACCCCGACAATCACACCCGCAGCGATATCTACTCCATGACGCTCGATGGATCATCACCGGAACGGGTTACGCAAGAGCCCGGCTTCTACGACGCTCCCATACCGGTCAGTAATCAAAGCAAAATCGTTTTTCGCACCTACTCTTCATCCCCATTTCCTACGCCGGCTGACGAAGAGCGTCACGAATTCGATATTGACGATGCCATTGTACTGTACGACATCAACCAAGGCGAACTTAACCGGTGGGCCGGGCAATCTCCCGTAATTTCGGCTGATGGTAACCGCTTGGCGTTCATCAACCCGAACGAAAATGAGAGTTCTATTTATAGCGTAAGTTTAGCCGACAGTGACTTTGAAGCAGTGGAGATGGTCAGTTCTGCGGACGCCATTCAACACCCGGCCCTCTCCCCCGATGGCAACAGGCTTGCCTACATGCTGCGCGAAGGAATCAGCTGGGATATCCACCTAGTGTATACCGAAGATGGCACGCACGACCGGCTCTCGTATGATATTCAGCACGAGCTTTTCCCCCACTTCATCAATAACCGCGAAGTGGTTGGAATGATGGGAGAAGCACGCCACCGCCGCTCCCATATTTATGATTTGGAGACCAAAGATTTTTACAGGCTGTTCCATAATAATGAGGTGCGTACCGTATCCATGGAGAACGATTGGGAGTTCAGCGCCAACGGAGAAAAAATGCTGGTCACGGCCGAGCGTGACGGCAATACAATCTCCCCCGAGCAAGGTGTGTACGTGGTTCACATCGGGGAAAAAATTTCCAAAGAAGCCCTCACCGATCGGCTAAAAAAGAATCTGGAGAGCGAGCGAAACCTGCGGGCAAATGCCGAAAAAATGTACGAGCCTATTCACGATGCTGTGCAAAAAGCGACGGACGAAATTAACATTACGCGGCTCTACCACTATCAAAAAGCGCTGTATGATTTTGGTTCCAAGCATATGACCCAGCCCGGCAATGAAAAAGCGATGGAGTATATTTACGAACAGCTGAAATCCTTCGGGTACGAGCCGGAACTTCAGTGGTTCAGCCCGTCCGACGATATTGAAACTGCCAACGTCATCGCACGGCTCGAGGGCACCGAACACCCGGAAGTTGTCTACATTTTAAGCTCCCATTTTGATTCCGTTCAGCGCAGCCCCGGGGCCGATGATAACTCCTCCGGAACCGCCGTTCTGCTCGAAACAGCGCGGGTTCTGGCCGATAGCCCACAACCGGCGACCATTATTTTTGCATCCCTCACCGCCGAGGAGTCAGGTCTGCTTGGCGCTCGGGAGTTCGTTCGCGTTGCCGATGAAGAAGGGCTCGAAGCGGCAGGCGTGGTAAATAACGACATGATGGGCTGGACCCGCCACCACCGCCTAGATAACACCATCCGATTCTCCAACTACGGAATCCGCGATGTTCAGCACTCCGGGGCCATCCTGTTCAGCGATCTCATTACCTACGATTCGCGCTACTACCGGTTTACCGACGCCCACGTTTTCTTTGATGCGTATGGAGATGTTATCGGCGGCATCGGCTCCTACCCAATTTTGGGAAATCCCAACTACCACCAAACAACCGATCGGCTCGAAACCATCAACCACCAACTTGTAAAAGAGGTCACAAAATCCACCACCGCCACACTCTCCATGCTGGCCAATGCACCGGCCAAAGTTACCGGCCTTCGGGTTGATGAACGTCGCAATAACCGCGCAGCCGTTCACTGGAATTCTGCCAAAGAGAATGACATCAGCCACTACAGGGTCAAATACACCGACAGCAGCGGCGAAAAAACAGTAGAGGAAACCGACCGGGCTGAAATCACACTCCGAAATGCGGATACGTCAAAACCGATATCGGTCGTGGCCATAAACAGTCGCGGAATGCAGGGATGGGATTGGACGGTCGCTGAATAATTTATGAGAGAGCTTTGCAAAACTAAATTTGTAAGAACAAGCAGGCCCCAAAAGTACACTCATGAGCTTAATGAATGGGAGATCCCGCATCGTAGTGCGGGATGACAGATACCAAAAGGGTTAGCAAAGCCCTCTATGAAGGAGTGAGCAGGTAAAAAAGTACAACCTTACAGCAGCAAAATTACGACCTGACAGCGTGGCCGTTTTTTTCGGCCACCTGCAAGCGTCGGGTGCAAAGGGCAAAAAACTCATCACTCAAACTCGTAGAACCCGATCGTGTACTCAAGTGGATCATCATTTTCTTCAATCAACAGTTTGTCGCCCCACGTTCCCAAAAATTTTCCCGGCAGAGTGAATTCCCGGGGATTGGTGAGATCGGGCAGGTCATACACCACGCCGAAATAGTTTGCCAGTTCGGGATTTCTGTCATCCAGAAATTCTCCTTGTATGTTATGGTGAACAACCACCAAGCGGTCACTTAACAAATCTACTCCAACCAACTGGGTTCGATCCTCATTCAACTGTTTGGAAAACTCGACGGAAAAGTGGTAAGCGTTGTCATGATCAAACGGTATCGTTCTTGTCCTCATATCACCGGGTTTATATGTGCTGGCAACATCGGATTGCCCGGACATTAAATCCAGTTCCATAACCGTATAATCCGACCTGAAAACATAGTATAAAAGCTCTCTTTCCTCATCAAAAGCAATCACCGGGTATTTTTGAAGAGGGTCCAGATCATCCAGAGTTGGAGAAAATTTTCCCTTAAGTGACAAATATCCATCAGCAACATTTAAAAAACCAATGGGCCTGGCGTCATTGAAATTAAGAGAGTTAATTTTATCCGGTTCTTTTAGTGAATGGATAAAATAGCCGTTCCACAAAAATCCGTATGCACCCCGAATCCAGACACCGTGATCGGCATAACCATCTATCTCATCGGTTATTTCATTTCCTTCAACAAAAACCAAGCGATCCAGTGCGATATCATACACCATCACCTCTTCAGTATTTTTAAGGGCAACCACCAGAGGTTGAGAAAATTCATCAGGCCCCGCTCCGGATGCTCCGATAAATTGGAAATCTCCGTTCTCTAAATCCAGACGAAATGGAAGGCTTTTTCTAAAATCTATGCCGTATGCCATTCCGGAATCATCATCAACCCTCAGCCCCTCTCGAATCAATTCAGGCTGATCAAAATGATTAGACACAACTATTGTACCCGAATTCACAAGATTAGCCTCACTATATTCGCCCTCCAAATCACCGGAACAGGATATCAAGAACAGGAAAATTGCAATTCCTATTACCGGGTAAAAACTATATGATTTTCGTATCATGCTCTCTCCATGTAGTTATATCAATTTCACGTCTATCAAGAGGATAACTTAATAAAAGGCTGTCGCAAAACCACTTCACTATTCTGAAAGAAAAAACCAGTTCAATCTTATTGCAATACACGATTTTTCCTCTTATTTTTATCGACTTGTCAATTTTGGAAAAACTAAAGAGAATATCGTGAATACGATTAGTAATAAAACATACAACGCAACACCCAGTACCGTTGAGAAAAAATGGGTACTAATAGATGCGGAAGATCAGCCTTTGGGCCGG
>SL_4KL_010_BRINEDRAFT_10001803_pt1 | contig 11981 bp, 9 predicted proteins | sample SodLak_010_BRINE_2_FD_10664 | JGI IMG/M metagenome (IMG submission 10664) | reverse complement strand
TGCCCGGCTTCCGTCGGCTCGGCAACCACATCCTCACCGGGCTCACAAAAATCGCAAGCGGATACTGGCGCATTGGCGACCCACAGATGGGATATACAGCGATCTCGCTTTCGGCGCTTCACAATGCCGAAATCGAGGACATGTACGAATTTTATGGCTACTGCAACGATCTGTTGGTCCGACTCAACGTCACCGGCCATACGGTGGCTGATGTCGCCTCGCCACTGAACTACGGCGACGAGGTAAGTCATATCAATTACCTGACCTACATCCCACGAGTCTCGCTCATGCTGTTGCGAACCTTCTTGTGGCGACTCTGGTCGGGTCGAACAACCGCCAAGGGCCTCTCGTTGCTGTTGCTGTACGTCGCTGGTGCCGTCGGTACTGTCGGCAGTCTCGCGGCTGCAGCGGGTAGCTCAGACAATTCAGCAGGCCGGAGTCAGTCGGCACGGAGTGCACTCGGCGGTGTCTTCGTGTTGGGACTGGCGATGGTTGTCGACGGGCTGGTCAACTGGCCAATTAACACCCGCGTCGAGCCGATCGAGGGCGAGTCGACCGACAGTGCGTCGACTGATGGCGAATCAACTAATGGCGAATCAACCGACGGCTCGTCGAAGCCCGAAGCCACCGACCAGCCTGCGACCGACCAATCCGCGTCAGACGAGACGGAAGCCCCGGCAGAATCTGACACTGCAGTCGGGATCGACGCCTAATCGGCACGGGCCGTATTTTTGCATTCGGTTGCGTTTGAATCAGCTTTACGACAAAAAGAGCCGCCGACCGTTACTTGACGCGTTTGTAAATCTCAGAGACGAGTCTCATCCCTGGGGTTCCGTGTTCGATACTCTGGTAGGTTCGGAGTTCAGGATTGAATTTCGCCTTGTACTTCGAAATCCGTTCGTTGTTGGCTCCAACAAGGTCGTACCACTCACAGCCGCGGTCGCGAGCAGTCGTGATAATCTCCCAGTCGAGAAGGTCGTTGACCGGAACGGCCGCCTCCATGTCGCCCCAGCTTTGCCAGCCGTAAATAACACCCCCGGTCTCAAGGGTAATGTGGCCGCCGGCAAATTCACCATCTACCCTACAGGTATAGATCTGAAAGACGTCGTCGGGAAGCGCCCGCCAGAGATCGATTACGAGCTCCGGTGTTACGTTGAACGAGACGTCCTGTTCGGCGTGTCTCGCCTGTAATTTTTCGATCGTCTGTCTGATTTCGGCTTCTCCGCCACGTGAGAGCGCATAGTCGGCTTCGTCGGCTCCGCGGATATTGCTCCGGGCATCACTACTGAATGCCATAATGATGTCTTCTTCGGTCGGCTGAAGGTCGACAACGTAGGTATACCGGGTTTTCGGATCGAAGTCGTCCCACACGAATGGGCGCGCATCAGCATACTGAAAGCTGGTCCGAATATGGGTATACCGTGGGTCGATATCCTCGTCGATCGCATCGAGACAGCCGTTGATGAACCGTTGATTTGTCTTTTCTTGCCGCCGACGTTTCTGTTTGCTGTGATTCAACAGTGCCGGCCCGAGATAGCTGATTTTGAGATTCGGTGGCGGCGAAAAGGCCGTACTGACCGGTCCCTTCGAAATCTCGAATACCGGAAAGATTCCAACCGGTTCTTGGCCTTTGAAGCCAGCGTACGGATAGAGTGTCGCCCCGGCGTGTTCAGCAAACACCTCGAGACACTCTGCACGGTGAAACGGTGTTGCCTGCGAACTGGTTTCGACGAGTTGATTCCATTCGTCTGCATCTGAAACGGATGTGATTTCTATTGCCATTGTTACTCTAGATAGCCGAGATCTGCTAGCCGCTGTTCGACGTCCGCTTCGTCTGTTTCGACGGACTGGTCCGGCTCAAATGCCGGATACTCGGTTTGCCCGGTTTCGGGAACGACCGGAAGCGGTTTCCCATCCATCTCCGTGCCAACGCCGAGGCCAAACGTCGCCAGAATCGTTGGGGTAATGTCGAATAGATGGCTGCCCGTGAGGTCGGTATCGGGATCGATTTCGTCGCCAGCGATCATGACAATCCCGTCACGTTTGTGTTCCCACGGTTCGCTTGGTTCAGCAAACTGTTCACTGCGTAGTGAGGCCGACAAATAATTCGTAAAGTCAGTCGGGACCGTGAGAATGTCCGGTGCGTCCTCAAGATACGGGCCGTCGAAGATAGCTTCTCGCGGGAGAACTTCTTCGAAAAATGGCTCACCGTCTGGCGTTTCTACCGAGTCGAGTTCGGCCATAACCGCCGACCGGATGGTCTCGTACTCGTCGGGGTTGACCACGCCATCGGGCTCTCTGCCGACAACGTTGAGTCGGACGCCCATCTCGGTTCGCGACCGCATGTAGGCGACTGAATCAGCGAAATCGACCCGTTCGGTTCCTGCTCTGACGATGTCTTGGGGAACATATTCGAGGACGAGTTCATCGAGACCGAGCCGTTCTAACACCGTGCCGACCCGTTGGCTCGTGATGCCGACGGCGGCCGCGTATTCGAGTGCCCGCTCAGCTGGCGATGCGGTTTGCTCGCCGTCTGCCTTCTCGCCGTTTCGAAGCTGGTTGCGTGAGAGACTGGCCCACGAAGGCATCCCGCCGTCGCCAGCGGTTGCGGTGACAAAGCCCGTTTCGCGGAGCAACTGGTTGACTCGCAGCTCGTAGCCCTCCATCGGACCGATTCCATGGTCACTGACGACGAGGGTAACATCGGGCTCACAGGTCTCGAGAATCTTCGAGAGTTCGGTGTCGATTGCTCGAAACACCCGGCGGACGGTCTCTTCGTCCTCAGGATACTCGTGAAAGACGGTATCGCACTGCTGGAACTGGACGAAACCGAAATCCGGCTCGCGGTCCTCGACCAGGTATCGGAACGCCTCTCCACGCATTCCGATCAGTTTCTCATATCCATTGACACGGTCAGCTTTCGAGGTCCTGCCGCCCGAGCCTTCCATGTAGACCCGATACTCGCCGAGTTCGTTTTCAAGCTCCACCAGTGTTGAGTCGGGATGGCACTCCGGAGATTCCGGCGAAACGTAGCCCGGAACGAGTGTCCCATCGAAGGCTGGTGAGGGGTGTGTCACTGGAACGTTGAGCACGACGCTCTCAAAGCCGTTCATCGAAAGCAGTTCCCAGACTGCAGCCGCCTTGACGTGCGACCGGTTGACGACATCCCAGTCGTAGCCATCGAACTGCAAAAAGTCGTAGACGCCATGCTTACCTGGGTTTTTGCCGGTGTACAGCGAGGGCCAGGCACTCGGCGTCCACGGTGGGAGCTGTGATTCGAGCGGCCCGGTAGCACTTCGTTCGGAGAGCGATTTGAGTGCCGGAAGTTCCCCATCATCGAACATCGGTTCGAGGACGGAAAGACAGACGCCGTCCAGACCGACAACGAGTGTTCGCATCCCCGAGGTATCCCTGTGGAGCATATATGACAGTCCTCGAAAGGGCTATGCTTTGTTATACTCGGCCTTGTGCAGGGTGGCCACCATCACCCGCACGTGTGTACCGTCTCTGTCGACTGTGCAATAGCTCCTGCCGACTGTTCAATAGCGCTTTCGAAGACATCTCTCTGAACGTTCGCTCGCCTTACCACCCGTCATGCTTGCATTCTTTCTGCGTCAGTATCTAGTCTCCTCACGACGACCGCCCGCACGGTAGTAGCAGCATACTCACTGGGTAGTCGATACAGTACGTGTATAACAAACGAGCGCTGGCGGCTGTTTCTCACAATGACTTCGGCCGGCCAGACTGAACACACAGCCGAAACGGGCTCGGAGTACCAAATCCGTCACTTTGAGCCAGGGGATCGTGAGCCGTTCTTGGAGCTCTATGAGACGGTCTTCGGGAGCCAGGCGACCGGCGAATGGTTCGACTGGAAATACCGTGAGACGCCCGCGGTCGATCACGTTCCGATGGTTGTTGCCGAATACGACGGTGAGATCGTCGGGACCCGACCGTACATGGCCGTCGAACTCGACACCGGTCACCGATCACTCTTGGGCATTCAGACCTGCGAGACGATGGTGCATCCGGACCACCGTCGAAACGGACTGTTTACCCGCATGACAGACGAGTCGTTCGACTTCTACGAGGACCGAGAGAAGCCGGTACTCATGTTCAGTATTCCGAATGCGATTTCTCGGCCCGGCTATCTCTCACTGGACTGTGCTGTCGTCGGCCAGCTTCCAATCGACTACCGGATTCAACAGCTCGATTCGATGGTTGGCGACGGGACGACAGAGCGGGTTGCCTCCGCGGTCCAACCGGCTGTGAGCCTGTACAACGCAGCCCGAGACAGAATCACGGCACCGACCCCAGACCCTACAATTGACATTACCTGCCACGACGAGCCGCCGGTTGGGCTACTGACCGAACAGTATGAGCGTGCCGTGCCGACCCGGATTCACGCCGCCCGGACCGAGGCCTTCTACCAGTGGCGCTTCGCTAACCCCAACTGGTCGTACCGCGCCTACAGCGCCTCTCGCGATGGCGACTCGATTGCGACGATCGTTGTCGGTGAACAACGGTCGGGTGGTACGACGCAGGTGCGACTCACCGAGGTCGTCCCGCTGCTTGGTGGGGACCGACGGCGACCGGCACTCACCGCGTTGGTGTCACGGATTCTCAGCGATGTCGCTGAGGCTGACCTCGTTGCCGCCAGCGGTGGGGCGATTCCGCGAGACCTTCTGACTTCCTTTGGTTTCCATGGCGACGACCGGCTTCCACTGTCACGGGTGACAACGCCGACGGTGCTCATCACAAAGCTCCTCGATGGCCAGACTGATTCCCAGTGGCTGCTCGATGGTCACGACCTCCAAGACCCGACAAGCTGGCAGCTTTCGTTTAGCGAGCACAACACGAGCTAACGGCAGCGGCTAAGGGAGATGTAGCCGATTTTAGACGGTTTATTCGACTGCTGTCGACACGGCTTTCGAGCGGTCGGCGGCGACCGCCTGGGCAACCTCGCGCATCGTCTTTATTTCAATTCGGCCAGCGCGTCGCTCGCGGTCGAGTGTCGACCAGATCGCATCTAAGCGACGGACATCCGCCTCGTCGGTGATGTTGTTCGGGTGGAGCCACATATGGAAAATCTCGTCAGTCTGTGCGGCCCGTTCGATGCCGTGGGTGGCTTGCTTGACGACCGGATCAGCCCAGATTGATTCGGCCAAGCGCCGAAAGCGCCCCTCGAAGCCGAACAGATAGAGCGAGGCCGGGATGTTGATTAGTCCGTACTCGTCAACCGTTGGCTGCACCAGCGGTGGCGCACTGATTGTGGCCTGCGAGAGTTTGGCGAGCGGTCGGCTGACGGGCCCATTTCGACCATTGCGCGGTTGGGTCCCGCGATAACACGAAAAGCCCCATTCGGCGACGACGTCCCGGTTCCCGATGTTGTTTCGCGGGAAAATAAACGAACTAAACGGGAGGTCGTACGCGCTCGTCGCGGCGGTAAACAGTGCCAGTTCTTCGCGGGCAACCGTTTGTGTCGCCTGTTCGGACCCGAATTCGACGTGCGAAAAGGTGTGACAGCCGATATCGTGGTCAACGTCGCTCTCTGTGAGCGGCTTGATGAGGTCGGTTCCGAACCGGAGTTCCCGCGCGTCTGCCCAGTCGGTTCGCTCGCGGGCGAACCAGTCGGGACCGAGTGGATGATCGTGGTGATAACCATCGCACTGCTCGAGAAACAGGTGGCCGACGATTGCCCACGTCGCCGGAATCGAGTGTTGCTCGCACAGCTCGTGAAGCCGGGACCAGCCCCACCGTGACTGGCTGATACGGTTCTCTGGCGGATCGGGGAGGTCGTGGAATCCCCAGGCTAGCTCCGCATCAATTGAGATTACAACGGTCCCCATTGTTGTCACCCTCATCGGTCGGCTGTTGTATAAGTAGCCAGCTCTGTTCTGCCGTGGGACGATCGTAGTAGCCTCTTACTCGGTCTTTCTCATCGACAGTCACCATCGATCCAGACGGTCTCAACCGTTGCTGTCTCCCGAATACACCGGCTCCGCTGGTCCGTAGGTACGGGCTCCGAGTGAGAAAGGATTGTATAACAAAGCGACCGCCATCGGAACCGGTACTCAGCACCCACGCTCGCAACCGGGCGTCGGGCACCGTCGATACCATGACGCTTAGAGAGACCATGATGCTCAGATTACGATGTACTACTACGAGCCCCCAGTTGGAGGAACAGCGCAATGAGTGATACCTCACAGACGGCCCCTCAAATCGGTGAGGGCTGTACGATCCAGCCGAATGTTATTCTTGGCGAGGTCGGGTCGGGATCACCACCGGTAATCGGTCCCGATTCGACGATCCGGTCGGGGACGGTCGTCTATCCCGAGGTGACGATCGGCAGCCGATTCAACACCGGCCACCACGCGCTCATTCGCGAGGAAACCACCATCGGCGACGACGTTGTTGTCGGCACACATACCGTTATTGACGGCCAGACAACCGTTGGCGACAACGTCAGTATGCAGACTGGTGTCTATGTCCCGACGAATACAACCATCGGCGACAACGTCTTTCTCGGACCAAGCGCCGTGCTGACCAACGACCCGTATCCGATCCGTCAAGACGCCGACCTTGTCGGCCCGATTCTCGAAGACAACGTCTCGATTGCAGCCAACGCAACCCTCCTTCCGGGGGTTGCAATCGGCGAGGGTTCCTTTGTCGCCGCGGGTGCAGTCGTGACCGAAGACGTCCCGCCCAACACACTCGCGGTAGGGGCGCCTGCGAGACACCGCCCGCTCCCGGAATCACTCCAGGGGGTGAATCAGCTCCAATGACCGGCGCACCGAAAACGTTCAATCTGTACAACAGTTCCTATGACAAATACCGACAGCGCGAAGCCCTTCGGAGCGGTGACGTCCCGGTCGCCGTCTATGGCCTCGGCAAAATGGGGCTTCCACTGGCCGGCGTCTACGCCGAGCTAACCGGCTCGGTCGTCGGCGCTGACGTTGACCCCGATGTCGTCGACAGCATCAACGAGGGTGAGTGCCACGTCGCCGGCGAACCGGGGCTTTCCGAACTCATCGCCGAGACAGCCGAAACCGGCGCACTCCAAGCGGTTGCTGATCCCGCAGCCGCAGCCGACGACGCCCGACTGCACGTCGTTATTGTCCCAACACTGATCACCGACGACGGACTCGCGGATCTCACCATCGTCGAATCGGTGGCCCAAGACATCGCCAGTGGGCTCGATGAAGGCGATCTCGTCGTTATCGAATCGACGGTCCCGCCACGAACCTGCGAGGACGTCGTCGTCCCGCTTTTGGAAGCAGAAAGTGGACTCTCCGTCGGCGAATTCGGCCTCGCATTCTGTCCGGAACGAACCAAAAGTGGCCGGGCCCTCCGAGATATCCGCGGCTCGTGGCCGAAAGTCGTCGGTGGGATCGACGAGGAAAGTACCCGTGCGGCCGCACTCGTCTACGATCTGATCACCGACAACGACGTTATTCGCGCCTCGGATGCGACGACCGCTGAGGCGGTGAAAGTGTTCGAGGGCGTCCACCGCGATGTCAATATCGCACTGGCAAACGAACTGGCGACCTATACCGATGACCTCGCAATCGACGTCCGTGAGGCGATTGCGGTCGCCAACACCCAAGACGAGTGTGATATTCTGCGTCCCGGCCCCGGCGTCGGCGGTCACTGCATTCCGTATTATCCGTACTTCCTCTATGGCGAGTTCGACGCCGAGAGCCCGCTGCTCCGAACCGCCCGACAGGTCAATGACGAAATGCCGGCCTTCGTCGTCGGCAAACTGGCTGACCTCCTTGCGGACCGAGAGCAGTCGCTTCAGGACGCTTCCGTGCTCGTCCTCGGTGGCACCTACCGTGCGGGCGTCGCCGAAACCCGCGCGAGCCCGGCCATCTCGATTACCGAAACCCTCTCGGCGAACGGTGTGGCCGTCGATATCGTCGATCCGATGCTCGATTCGTTCGCGGAGTTTGAGGCGACACCGGTCGCCCTCGCTGACTGCTACGACAACGAATACGACGGCGTAATTCTCGCGACAGCCCACGAGGAGTTCACCGACTTCGACTGGCGGGCATTCGATGATCTCGCTGTCGTCGACAGCCGGGCCGTCCTCGACCCAGCACAGGTCGGCCACGAGGTCTATACGATCGGTGGTCGCGGGGCGTTCGACCTCGATCGGCAGACGCTCGGCTCATCGCGCGGCGGGTCAGCAGACGCTGCCGGCGCAGTCACCGATGGAGGCGACGAGTGATGGTCGCTGATTTCAGTGACGAGGCGTACGCCGCGCTGCTCGATGCCGGTCTCGACGCCGGCTATGAGTTTATTACCGTCAGCGAGTATCTCCGCGGTGACGAGCTACCCGAGCGGTTCCTTATCATCCGGCATGATGTCGACCGAAAACCGATGAACTCCTTGCAGATGGCCCGAACCGAGGCGGTCAGAGATATCTCGACGACCTACTATTTCCGGATTATTCCAAAAACGTTCCGGCCGGATCTCATTCAACAGACCGAGGCGCTCGGCCATGAGGTCGGCTACCACTACGAAGATCTCGATACGGCTGATGGCGACGTTGCGGCCGCACACGACTCGTTTCGCCGCAATCTCCGGCGGTTCCGACGGCTCTGCGAGATCGACACCATCTGTATGCACGGTAACCCACTGACTGCACACGACAATCGAGACATGTGGGCCGGTGAGTACGCCTATTCGGACTACGAGCTTCTCGGCGAGGCGTACCTGTCTATGGATTTTACAGACGTAACTTACTTTTCGGATACTGGACGGACATGGGAAGATGGCCCACTCAAGGTCAAAGATCATACGATGGGCGAGGGCGACAAACAGGTTCAGGTCGACTCGACGTGGGAGCTCATCGAGCTGCTCCGTGCCAACGAGATCGACCGTGGCTGTCTGCTCGTTCATCCGAACCGGTGGGCCGGTTCGTATGCTGAACTCCTCGCCGAGCGAACGAAAGACGCTGCGACCAACGTCGTCAAATACGGCCTCCAGCTCAAACCCTAACGGTGCCCGAACGGTTCAGCAATCCCGATCGACTGGGTTGACGAATCCGGTCGCTGCCGCCGAGTGACGGTATCAGGCTGCAGGTACGCTCACAATCTTGTACTTTATGAAGAGTATAACAAACGGCGGTCGCTGGCGTTGTACACCTACTGACTTCGCGACGCCCTGTTCGGCTGTCGCGTCGGTCTCTTCGCTCCAATGACACAGTCAACCCCACCACCATATGTCGCTCGGCCGCGTCGATTCCACAGCGCCCACGATCACCCAACAGTGAGGATAGACCCGTGCGTGTACAGTTCGTAATCACGCGACCGTCACAGGTCCAGCTGTTTAGCCATGCAATACCCCGGCTCGTTGAAGACGGTCACCGAGCCGCCGTCGGCGTCCGCGAGTCGGCGGCGACGGCTGAGCTACTCGAACAGACTGGCTTCGAGTATACCGTTCTTTCGAGCCAATCGGCATCACGGCTGTTTGCCGGCCTCGGGGTGCTCGGATGGACGGCAACGCTGAGTCGGTATACGCGCCGGTTTCGCCCCGATGTGATTGTCGGGGATGCCACGACACCACTGTCAATTGCGTCGATTGCTGCCGGTTCACGGATCGTCCCGTCACCACCGTTCGAGCAGCCATCGCCGGCTGCGTCGAACGATACCCCCAATCAACAGCCGGTCGCGACGGGCGACGGCCGCTCGCCGCGTGCATCGATTGCAACCGACGGCGGTGCTGGCAGTGCCGGTGGCTGCTCGCCGGCGCTCTACGGCGCTGCCGCACGCTATCATCCCGACTGGTTTGCCCCGGATTCGACGGTCCGAGATCGTCACGGTGTCGACACTGTCGACTCGTATTCGGTGGTGCAGTTCACCGCGAAAGCCGGCCATCATAATCCGGCCAGCCGAGGACTCGATCGACGGACAAAACAGCAACTCGTCGCGTCGCTATCAGCGGCCGGCGAGGTATACGTCGGCAACACTGACGACCTGCATCCGGCACTCGCATGCCGTCGGATTCGGCTTCCGCCGGCCGAGACAATACACCTCGTCGATGGGGCGTCGCTCTGTGTGACCGACGCGCCAGCTCTTGCAGTCGCCAGTTCGCTCTTTGGAACACCAACCGTCTACTGCCCTGTTGGCAACGGTGAGATTCCGGCGCTGATTGCCGAGCTCGCCGAACAGAAACTCGTCGTTGTCGCCGGTGGTGACGATACGGCGCGCTCGGCTGTCGATCGGCTGCTCGCGGAACCCGAGCGCGAGTCGATCTGGGACCGTCGTACCGCCCGGCTGTTCACCGCGATTGGTGATCCAACCGCCGAACTACTCCAGGCTGTCTCGGAGGCTCCAGCATGACTGAACTGACACCAGCAGATTCTATTCCAGACGACTACCGCTTTGCGCTCTGTTTGACCCACGACGTCGACCGACCGTACAAAACGTTTCACTCAGTGTATTATGCACTGGCCGACCGCGACCCGGCACATCTCAAATCGTTGCTTCCGGGAACCAACACCTACTGGACGTTCGAGAAACTCATGGCAATCGAAGCTGATCTCGGCGTCCGCTCGGCGTGGTATTTCCTCAACGAGCAGCGGCTGTTTGGCGACCGACCGCCCCGCGAATGGGTCAGCAAAGACGGCTGGCGGCTGTTCGGTGGTCGGTACTCACTCAATGACTCGAAGATTGCCGATATCATCGCCGAACTCGATGCGGGTGGCTGGGAAGTCGGCCTTCACGGCTCGTATGAGTCACCCACTGACCGTGATCGGCTGGCGGCTGAAAAAGCCACGCTCGAACGTGTGCTCGACAACCCGATCCGCGGCGGGAGACAGCATTATCTCAATCTCTCGATTCCAGAAACTTGGGAGTACCATCGCGATATCGGGCTCAAATACGACTGTAGTCTCGGCTCCTCGGAGACCTATGGCTTTACCAATGGCTACTCGATCAAACGACCCTTCGATGACGACTTCGTCGTCTTTCCGTTGACGATCATGGAGCTTGCCCTGCCGAACGTCGAAACCGACCTCGAAGGCGCATGGCAGGAGTGTAAAGCGATTATTGAGGAGGCTGCTGACAACAACGCGGTGATGACGATTCTCTGGCATCCGCGGTTTTTCAGCGAGTTCGACTTCCCGAATTACACCGAGCTCTACCGGCGAATCATCGAATACGCCCTGGCGCTTGATGGCTGGGTCGGTCCGCCCGGCGAACTGTATGAAACGTTGGATCACCCCGAGAACCCGGAGTTGACTCCGACGGAGTCGGCGACGACACCTCTTGAGTAACACATCCGTGCGGACACCAACTGAGTAAAACGCCTGCATGGACACCCATCGAGTAGCACGTCGGCGTAAGGTGCTATTGAGTTACACAGCCGCGTGTTATCGACTATCACTCACAAGCTGTGATAACCGGTCGGTAACAAAGCCCGCTGTTGGTGTTGACCGGAGTGATCACACAGATGCGACTCGAACGGCTGACCTTATCTGACTGGGAAGCGGCCCTTCCGCGGACGGGCTTTGAACCGTTTCACACGCCAGCGGCACTGTCGGTACTCGATGACCACGCCAGTGGCGACCTCCATCTCTTTGCGGGCTACAAGGGACAGAATCCGGTTGCGTTGCTGCCGCTGTTTATTCAGCGTCGCGCCGTCGGCTCGATGGTTACCTCACCGCCGCCGGGATTTAGCGTGCCACGGCTCGGACCGATCGTGATGCCTGCGAGCCCGAAACAACGGAAGCGAGAGCGACTCAACCGGCGATTCGCGGAGGCGATTGTCGAGGAGACCGACATCGACTCGCCGACGACGCTCTTCCGGATGGTCGCAAACACCGCCTACACCGACCCGCGTCCCTTCGTCTGGTCGGATTTCTCGCTCGATACCTCCTTTACCTACGTGCTCGACGTCGCCGATACGACGCCCGAGGAGCTGCTCGCCGACTGTAGCAAGAGCCTTCGCCGCGAGATCCGTGACGCTCGCGACCTCGA
>SL_4KL_010_BRINEDRAFT_10001802_pt1 | contig 11982 bp, 5 predicted proteins | sample SodLak_010_BRINE_2_FD_10664 | JGI IMG/M metagenome (IMG submission 10664) | reverse complement strand
TTCCCAGTGAGATCATATCCAGTGAAACCATATATAGTAGAAAGCAGAGCAATAAAATACTACCTGTGTTATGTTTTTGGTTATTGATTTGTGAAATAGACCTTTTTGTGGTTTGATCAAGAAATTTGTTGTCTGTAAATGTCTGAAGTTTGTTGTCTGTAAATGTCTGAAGTTTGTTGATTGTAAATGTTTGAAGTTTGTTGATTGTAAATGACTGAAATTTATTTTTTGGATATGTTTGAAATTTGTTGTCTGGATATGTTTGTTTGTATGACTGTATAACTCTAAATGAACAAATATATATTGATTCTGGTTGCTTTCTACCAGCTATAAGGAAAGAAATATTTTAGCCAACGAAATTGAAGTTTTCAGACACAAAACACACTCTTTTTCTGCACGTAAGAAGGAAAAAATTTCGTAAAAGCAGAAACTTTTCTGGACAATGTGCTGGAAACTTATGGGGGCTGTTCCGCAAACATCGCAATTATCAGAAAAAATAATGACCAGTGGCATTAAGAGACCATTAACAAAAGTCTATTAGCATTAAAAGACAATTAACTTCAGAACTCTGAAAGTTTGCCTAATTTCAATTTAGTCAATGATGAACTTGCTGCAATATCAACATTATCAAAATCAGTTCTTAAAACTGCAAAATGTTACTTTTTGTGCACTTTTTAAATTGGAGAAATAAATGAAGCTTCATATATCAAACTTTATCATCTTGAAATGGTGATTTATCAGTATGTTTTGCACAAAAAGAAAGAACTAGACTTTAAGAGCTCTGAACTTAAGGATTAAACTATATTCAGGGATTATTAGGGATTAGTCCATATTAGGAACAGCCTATTTTTAAGCGTTAACTAATATTGGAGTTTAACTATATTTTTGGAGTTTAACTATATTTAATGTACATCAGGATGCAGTGATTGCTTTGCAAAAGGAGGAATTGGTGTGAGTGAAGAAGTGAATACCGGCAAAATTATTCAGGTGATCGGGCCGGTGGTGGACTTTGAGTTTCCGGCCGGGGAGCTGCCGAATATTTATAATGCGATTAAGGTTCTGGGGCTGGAACGGGAGGATGAGCTGATCTGTGAGGTTATGCAGCAGCTTGGTGATAACCGGGTCAGGACTGTGGCTATGGATGGGACCGAGGGCCTGGTTCGGGGCATGAAAGGTGAAGATCAGGGAGAGCCGATTTCTGTGCCGGTAGGTGAAGATGTACTGGGGCGGATTTTCAATGTGCTGGGTAACACTATAGATGAGAAGGGTGAAGTGGAGGCTGTGGAGTATCGGCCGATTCACCGCAAGCCCCCGGAATATAAAGAACAGCAGACCAGCACCGAGATTTTTGAGACCGGGATTAAGGTGATTGACCTCCTGGCTCCCTATTCTCAGGGTGGTAAGGTTGGTCTCTTTGGGGGTGCCGGGGTAGGCAAGACCGTGCTGATTCAGGAATTAATCAATAATATTGCTATTGAGCACGGGGGATATTCGGTTTTTTCCGGGGTTGGTGAGCGGACCCGGGAGGGTAATGACCTCTGGCTGGAGTTTCAGGAGGCTGATATTCTCGATAAGGTTGCCCTGGTTTTCGGTCAGATGAATGAGCCCCCGGGAGCCAGGATGCGGGTTGGCCTGACCGGGCTGACCATGGCCGAGTATTTCCGGGATGAGAAGGGGCAGGATGTGCTGCTCTTTATCGATAATATTTTCCGCTTTATTCAGGCCGGGCAGGAGGTTTCGGCGCTGCTGGGGCGGATGCCCTCCGAGGTAGGTTATCAGCCCACCCTGGCTCAGGATGTGGGGGCGCTGCAGGAGCGGATTACCTCGACCAAGAAGGGCTCGATCACTTCGGTGCAGGCGATTTATGTGCCGGCCGATGACCTGACCGACCCGGCGCCGGCTACCACCTTTGCTCACCTGGACTCGACGACGGTGCTTTCCCGGCAGATTGCTGAGAAGGGTATTTATCCCGCGGTCGATCCCCTGGATTCCACCTCGCAGATTCTCGATCCCCGGATAATCGGGGAGGAGCACTACCGGGTGGGTCGTCAGGTCCAGGAGGTGCTGCAGAAGTATCAGGAACTGCAGGATATTATTGCAATTCTGGGGATGGAGGAGCTATCGGAAGAGGATAAAATTGTGGTTAACCGGGCCCGCCGGATTGAGCGTTTTCTCTCCCAGCCCTTCTTTGTGGCCGAGCAGTTTACCAATGTGCCCGGAAAGTATGTGCCTCTGGAGGAGAGTGTCCGGGGCTTTAAGGAGATTCTGGAGGGCAAGCATGATGACCTGCCGGAAGAGGCCTTTTATATGGTCGGTACAATTGATGAAGCGATAGAGAAAGCAGAGGAAGTCGGTGATTGATGATGGCGCAGGTTAAGCTTGATATTATTACGCCGGAAAGGGTTGTCTACAGCCAGCCGGTTGATATGGTGGTGGCCCGGGCTATTGATGGCGATATTGGCATCATGCCCGGTCATACCCCGCTGGTGACGGCCCTGGAAACCAGCGTATTGAAAATAATCAAGGATGGCGAGGAGACTCCGGTTCCCATCAGCGATGGTTTTCTGGAGGTTAAACCGGATCAGATTAATGTGATTGTCCGGACGGCCGAGCTGCCCGAAGAGATCGATGTGGAAAGAGCCCGGGAGGCCCGGGAACGAGCTGAAAGAAGGCTGCGGGAAGAACGGTCCAGGATTGATGAAACCCGGGCCCGAGCTGCTCTGGAGCGGGCTATAGCCAGAATTGATGCGGCGGAGAAGCAAAATGATTTTTAAGGAGAGTTATGATTTTTAGAGAGAATCCTGCTGGAGTTTCAGTAAATTTTCAGATAAGGAGTACAGGGATAGCAGAATGTGCTGGAAATATGGTGAAATCTTTTCAGGTTTTTTAGAATCAATCTGAAGACAGCAAAAGCATATGCTAGTGTATGCTAATTTAGTAGANAATGAGGGTATGTTATTAGTAAAGAAAAAGTGTAAGCTATCAGTAAAGAGAGGATGTATGCTAATTTAGTAAAGAAAGAGTGTAAGCTATCAGTAAAGAGAGGGTGTATGCTAATTTAGTAAAGAAAGAGTGTAAGCTATCAGTAAAGAGAAGGTGTATGCTAATTTAGTAAAGAAAGAGTGTATGCTATTAGTAAAGAAAGAGAGAGTTTATGAAGATTTTTTTAAAATCAATCTGAAAGCGGCAAAACAGCAGCTGATCCGGCAGGGGGCTGCTGTTTTAATTTTGATTAAACCGGGTATAGTTTGTTTAGTTATCTGGCAATTTCTTCTGTTTTTTTATTTTCTGCCCTTCTGCTAAAACCTAGTAAGCCCTCATTATCTTAAGGGTTTCCAGGAGCAATAGGTCTTCCAGGAAGAATAGGGTCTTCAGGAACAATAGGGACCCAGGAAGAATAGGGTCTTCAGGAACAATAGGGACCCAGGAAGAATAGGGTTCCAGGAACAATTTCAAGGTTTATCGTAAAGGTCGGATAAATGGCAGATAAATGGCGGATAAATAAAGAAAAGTTTTAAGCCTGAAGGCTTTGTTTTATGGAGAAAAAGGTGATATAATTAGAGATATTATAAAATTTATATTATTCAATATTTTATTTAAACTAAGTTAAAAAGTTACACTTCGGACACGGGTTTTTATTTAAATCTGGCTATTTAAGTCAATTCAGGAAGCAGATATTTTGTTTGTTCAACTGGTAAAGCGGATTTTAAAATCAAATAAAATTAAATTAGATAGCTGATTAAATCAAGAATCTGAGACTCGGTTATAGCATTAAGTTCCGCTGTTCTCGCGCTACCGGTAAAGTTAATTGCTGCCATGGCATGAGGTGGTGTATGGACTCCAAAATTGAGGGATTCTATGTTGTTAATTTTAATAGAATGACTCCGCTGCGAAAAATCATTTTACTGGCAATTTGTTTGACAGGATGACTGATGTGATGGGTTTAAAATTTCAAAATTTGATGATATCGATTTTAGGCAGTGCAATCATAGTATTATGTAGATGTAACACCATAATTTAGTCTCCAAATAAAGTGAAAATAGATAATAAAGCCCCTGTTTTCTCATGAGAAATGGAGAAGATAGGGGTTTTGTGTGAGCGAGATAAATTTGTTTGAGCTTTATATTTGAGCTTTATATTTGAGCTTTATAATAGTGAGCTTTTTTGAAGGGAATTCCAGCAGCAAAATTTAATCAAATCAATTTTAAATTTTTAGGACACTGTTTAGGGCACTTCTAAAATTTTTAGGACACTGGAAGTTTTGTGGCAGATTAAGGGGGCTCAGGTGATATAAGTCAGGTGATATAAGCAGATAAATGCAGGAAGAGAAAAGGATTTGATAAAAGTTTGATAATATTATGGAATAGGGGAAAGGGAATAAAGTAAATTTATTTGCAGAAAGCCTCTGAGTTTGATAATATACAGGAGATAGGGAAGTGAAATTAGTGTATAATTAGTATATTAAGTTTTAAAGGATTTTGCTTCTTTATGCAGAATTATTTATAATAAGGTAAAGTAGGAGAATAAGGCAAGAAAAGCGGTTTGCTGGTTATTGTTTTATGGTGAATTATGTATATTTATTATGATTTTATTATGATTGCTGTGAATCTGTTAAAGATCAATGTAGGTCAGCTAAGACCATAAATATCAGTGAAGATTAGTAAAATCAATAAAAATCGGTAAAAACTGACGGGTAAAAATCGGTAAAAATAGGTTAAATATCAGACTGTTATTACTGAAAATTGCGGGCTGAAATCCAGGGGAAAAAAGCTGAAATTGAAGCTGGAATCGGAAAACCTGCGGATGTCGGAAATAGTCAGTTGATACGGAGTATAATCTGGTGATTCCGGGCAAAATCAGAAAATAACAGCTGGAATCGGAAGAGAGAAAAATTTAAAAAGAGGATTAAAAAGAGGAAGAGACAGGTCAAACAGGTCAAGCTGGCTGGAGTCAGGTTAAACTGTCATAACCAGGGCTGATCAGGCTGATCAGGTTGGGCTGGATGGGCTGGTTGGGTTGGAGGAAATATGATGTTATAATGAAATTGGAGGTAATCCGGATCTTGATTTTATTCGAATGTTATAACCGGATGCTATAATTGGACTTATAAAAAGCCGGAATGGGAGCTATAAAAAGCCGGATGATATAATAGGAGCTATAAAAAAAGAAAGTAAATTTAGCAAAAGAAGAAGTATAAAACGGGAGAGTTTTAACGGGCAAGTTGCAAATAATAAGGTAAACCGCCATGCCCCTCTGGGGCACAACAATAGATGAAAATATTACAGCATATTTTCAAGGTAAACCCCCATGACCCTCTGGGGCACAACAATAGATGAAAATTTTCCTGCATATTTTCAAGGTAAACAGCCATGCCCCTCTGGGGTACAACAATAGATGAAAAATATACCTGCTATTTTTCAAGGTAAGCCCTAAAAGGGAAGTTTCAAAGGAAGTTACAAATGAAAGGAAAGTTTCAAATTAAGGTGTAAAAAAGTTCAAAGAAGTAAATGCAAAAAAAGAAAATGCAAAAGGAGAAAACGCCAGAAAATGCAAAATAAGAAAATGCTAAATAAGAAAATGCAAAACGAAGAATGAAAGAAAATGCAAAATGAAGAATGAAAGAAAATGCAAAATGAAGAATGAAATGGCTCTGCTGCGAAAAGTTGTTTTGCTGGCAATTTGCTTGACAGGATGACTGATATGATGGGGATTATAATTTTGAAATTTTGATGATATTGACTTTATGCAGGGCAGTCATGAAATGAAGAAGGAAAAAGAATGAACATAAGGGGAGAGTTATTGTGAAGAAATTTTACATAGAAGGCGGACATGAGCTGGCAGGGACAGTTAAGGTTAGCGGGGCGAAAAATGCTGCGCTGCCGATTATTTCAGCGGCTCTGCTGGGTTCGGGGCCCAGTCGGCTGGAAGATATTCCGAATCTGAGGGATGTTCGCAATCTGGCTAAGATTATCAGTAAAATGGGGGCCAGAGTAAACTATGAGAATAATACTATGGAGATAGATCCCAGAAGGCTGGAGCATTTTGCCACTGATCCGGAGCTGGCCGGGCAGATAAGGGCCTCCTATTATATGCTGGGGGTGATGCTGGCCCGGGCCGGTCGGGCAAGAACCAGTCTGCCGGGGGGGTGCAGNATCGGNAANCGGCCGATTGATCTTCATCTTAAGGGNTTTAAGTCTCTGGGGGCTGAAGTTGATATCAGNCAGGGTTTTGTGGANNTNAANGCCGAGAANTTAAAGGGCAGCAGAATATATCTGGATTATCCCAGNGTGGGNGCTACCATCAATATTATGCTGGCGGCTACCGGGGCAGAGGGACAGACGATTATTGAAAATGCTGCCCGGGAGCCGGAAATTGTTGATCTGGCAAACTATTTAACAGTTATGGGAGCAAAGATTAAGGGTGTGGGCACCGATGTCATCAGGATTGAAGGAGAAGAGGAACTTCAGGGAGAAGAACACCGGATTATCCCTGACAGGATAGAAGCCGGCACCTATATTATTGCCGGAGCTCTGATGGGGGAAGATGTTTATGTGAAAAATGTACTGGTTGAGCATATCAAGCCCCTGCTGGCCAAACTGGAAGAGATGGGGGTGGCTCTGGAGGAGGATATTGCCGGAGTCAGGGTTGCTGCTCCGGAGAAGCTGAAATCTGTTGATATTAAGACCCTGCCTTATCCGGGTTTTCCCACCGACCTTCAGGCTCAGATGATGGTTCTCCTGACCCAGGCCGATAATGCCAGCGTGGTAACTGAAACCGTCTGGGAAGATAGATTCAGACATGTTGAGGAACTGAAATCTTTGGGAGCCAGAATTAATATGGATGATAATTCCGCTCTGGTTAAACCGGCCAGGCTCAGCGGCGCGGATGTTATCGCTACCGATCTGAGGGCCGGGGCAGCTTTAATTCTGGCCGGTCTGAAAGCCGAGGGAGTGACCTCGGTGGATAATATTGGCCACGTGGAACGGGGTTATGAAGATATCGAAGAAAAACTGACCGGCCTGGGGGCAGAGATTGAAAGAGCGGAAGAAACTATTGAGAGCCAGGTAACTACAGCCTGAGGAGGTTTGGATGGATATATGTTTAATTTATCGCAAAAAATAGGAATAGATCTGGGAACCGCCAATGTGCTGGTTTATCAGAAGGGAAACGGGATTGTGCTGCAGGAGCCTTCGGTGGTGGCGATTGATAAGAATGATAATAGAACTCTGGCAGTGGGGGAAGAGGCCCGGCGGATGATCGGAAGGACCCCCGGCCATATTGTGGCGATTCGGCCTCTGAAGGACGGGGTGATTGCTGATTTTGAAATGACCGAGGCCATGTTAAAGCATTTCATTTCCAAGGTGGTCAAGAGCAGGCCGCTCTTTAAACCTGAATTGATGGTCTGTATACCGGTTGGGATAACCGAGGTTGAGCGCCGGGCGGTGGAAGAGGCGGCCAATCAGGTGGGGGCCCGGAAGACCTATCTGATTGAAGAAGCCCTGGCGGCAGCTATTGGAGCCGGGATGCCGGTTTCCGAGCCCAGTGGCAGTATGATTATTGATATTGGCGGCGGCACCTCGGAAATCGCTGTGATTTCCCTGGGAGGGATTGTGGTTAGCGAGTCCCTTCGCCTGGGTGGTGACCAGCTGGATGCTGATATTGTCAGATTTGTCCGGGAAAAATATAACATGATTATTGGCGAAAAAACTGCTGAAGAGATCAAATTTGAGATTGGCTCGGCTCTGGTTGAGGAAGATGAAACCTATGAGATGAGGGGCCGGGATCTGATGTCAGGTCTGCCCCGCCATCAGGAGATTACCTCCAGTGAGGTTAGAGAAGCTGTTCAGGAATCGATTGATTCCATCCTGGAGGCAGTTCATTCTGTGCTGGAACGCACACCTCCTGAACTTTCTTCGGACATCATGGACTGCGGGGTTATGATGACCGGCGGCGGTTCGCTGCTGAAAAATTTTGATAAGCTAATCAGCAATAAAACTGAAGTGCCTGTATTTCTGGCCGAGGATCCCATGTCCTGCGTGGCCCGGGGCACCGGCCAGGCGCTGGAGGAGATTGAGGAGCTGAAGGATATTCTTTTTAATAATAGACAGAAGGTTTATAAATAAAGTCGAAGTAAAGCCGAAATTAAGTCGAAGTAAAGTCGAAGTAAAGTGGAAGTAAAGTCGAAATTAAGTCGAAGTAAACAGAGGTAAACAGAAGTAAAGAAAAAGGTTTATTAAGTTGAAAATAAAATTTAAAAAAAACAAATCAGATAAAAAAAACAGTAAATCAGGTAAACCCGCAAATCAGGTAAACCCGCAAATCAGGTAAACCCGCATATCATCTGGGACAAAATAATAGAAGGAAATAAAGTTGCAGATGTTTAAAATTAACTACCTGTCTCTGGAGTACAACCATAGATGAAAATATCACGGCGAAATTTCAAGGCAAATAGCCATGCTCCTGCAGGGCACAACAAGAAATGAAAATATTGCGGCGAATTTTTAAGGCACTCCCCATTACCCTGCAGGGACTATAAGCAGTAAAATCAAGTTACCATCTCAAGGAAAGATTCCAAGAGGACACTTAAAGCTATTTTTAGGAAAAACTTCAAGGAAACACCTAATAATAAAACATCTATAATAAAACATGGCTCATTAAAATTTCCTTGTTGCTAATCTAATGATGGATAATTATCTTTGCTGGCTGGACCTTATTTTCAGGACTGAAAGATATAAAAAGTTTTACAATAACGTTTTGTTCGACTGCAGCTACCTGAACAACATGCAATTTGAAAAGAGCTTAAAACATCTATAATAAAACAGGAATAAAACAGGGCTATAAAGTCAGCTCAGGAAGCAGATATTGTGTTTGTTCAACTCGTAAAGCAGATTGCTTGAAATCAGATCGGATAACTGATTAAGTCAAGAATCTGCGACTCGGATTTGGCATTAATTTAGGCACTATAAGTTTTAAAGCTAATAGAATGCTGAATAGATTTAACAGCCATGTAATAAAATAAATATAATAAAATAAATAAAACAACTATAGTAAAACGTCAGTTATAGTAAAACATCAATAAAACATTTCATCAGTTCATCAGTAAAACATCTGTAAAACACCTCAAGTAAATATTTCAAGTAAAAATTTCATATAAATAAACTCCTAAGGGTTATTAGAAGGTTCGCCCTTAAAAAGTATAAGCATTCTCCATTCTACTACATTCTCCATTCTACTATATATATAGCGGGAAGCAGGTTAATAAAATACTTCATGTAGTATGTTTTTGGTTATTAATTTGCGAGATAGTCCTTTTTGTGGTTTAATAATTAGATTAAATTATCAAGGATTATTAGATTAAATTATTTTTTGTAGAATAAAATTATTTTTGTTTGAAGATATTTTCAAGAAAAGAAGAGAAAAATGAAGAGAAAGAAGAGAAAAACTATATTAAAGTCATGAGAAAGGTTTTGATAACCTTGTTGAGGAGAAATAAATTGTTGTCTGCAGCTGTTTTTGCTCTAGCTCTGCTGCTCTGTTTGACTTCTCCAGCACTGGCTGCTGCGGAGATAATGCCGCTGGATGAAGTTCAACCGGGAGACAGCGGTTATGGCAGAACTGTGGTGCGAGGAATGGAAATCGAGGAATTTGATTTTGAAGTTATTGATATTCTTTATAATTTTGAGCCGGGCAGGGATTTTATTCTAGCCAAACTGGGAGGCGAGCTGATAGAAGAAACCGGAGGTGTAGCCTCTGGTATGAGCGGCAGTCCTCTCTATCTGGATGAGAGAATTATTGGGGCTGTTTCCTATGGCTGGCTTGATAGCGACAGCCGATATATTCTGGCCACTCCGATTGAACCGATGCTGGAACTGCTGGAGGATCCCACTGCCGAGCTGGAGCCGGTTGAAGAGCTGCCGGAATTGAGTTTACCACTTTCGGTAAGCGGTCTTTCGGGTCGGAGACTGGAATATCTGGAAGAGAATCTTAAGAATTATTTTTCGGGAGATTTTAAGGTTGTACCTGGCGGTGATGATCCCGGCACAGCGGTGGAATCCTATCCCGAGCTGGAACCAGGGAGTTCGGTGGCTGCCCTGCTGGCCCGGGGGGATATAACTATTGCATCAATAGGAACTCTGACTTATATTGATGATGGCAGGACTGTTTCCTTTGGTCACCCCTTCACCAACCGCGGCAATGTTAATTTTTTCTTCGGTCAGTCAAGGATCAGCCAGGTAATCCCGGGAGATCTGCCCTTTAAGCTGGGGACTCCGCTGGCTGTACCTCAGGGAATAATTTCTCAGGACCGGGGAGCCGGTATTTCCGGAGAACTTGATGTTTTTCCTCATGTTGTTCCCCTGGAAATTAATGTCTATGATGAAGATAGAGATGAAAACACCACTCTTAATATTCAGATTATCCGGGATGAAGAGCTGCTGCTGGACCTGCCTCCGATTCTGGTACTTCAGGCCATTGATACCGGACTGGATAGGATTGGTCCGGGGGTTGCCAGCACCAGCCTGAGCATTATGGGTAATAATATCCCCGGTACCATCATGAGCCGGGATAACATGTATTACAGCCAGCAGGATATAGCTGCTCGGAGTCTGGATGATCTGCTGGCGGCGCTGGAGATAATTAATTTTAACACCTTTGTCGATCCCGGGCTTTTTGATATTTCCTTTGATATTGAAGTGCGGGAAGAGGATCAGGTGGCGCTGATTGATGAGCTGGAAATCCAGAATGAAGGAGAGATTTATCCTGGAGATGAGCTGGATTTAAAGATTTCTCTTCGGCCCTACCGCCAGGAGAGCTTTGAATTTGAGATGATGCTGGAGCTGCCGGAGGATATGGATCCCGGGCCGAGCACTCTTTCGGCCCGAAGCGGCCAGACTTACGGCCAACTCTGGCAGACCCATTATTATGATGATTATGACCCCGAAGACGAGCTGACTGTTTCAGCAGCCGGCTATCAGGGTCTGGATGAGATGATTGAGGATTTTCTGGAAAGCCCCAAAAATAATGAGATGGTGCTGGAGGTTTTTACTGGTTTTCCTGCTGCTCCTTCGATTGAAGAAGTGGAAGAGGTCGAAGAAGAGGAAGAGACAGAAGAGGGGCCGCCAGAGAATGGTGAGGAAGAGAGGACTCCATCTGAGGAGGAAGTCCCTGAGGAAGATCTTCCTCCCGAGGAAGAGAAAATCAGAGAAATTATTTCTACCGATTATGTGCTGGAAGGAGACCTTTATCTTGATTTCATGATTGAGGATCCTGACAGAGAAGAGGATGAAGAGAGACTGCCGGAAGAGCCGGAAGAAGATGATGAAGATGATGAAAATGATGAAAATGATGAAAATGGTGAAGATGGTCGAGATGATGGAGATGATGGAGATGTTAATAATGAAAATAATAATCAGCCGGGAAATAACGGGTCAAGAAATAATGAGATAGAAAATAGCGAGAACGGCAATGATTCTTATGGTAATAGAAACAATGACAGTGACGATGATAACTCATATAACTCATATAGTTATGTTGATAACTCAAATAGTGGTATGAGAAGCAGTGATGGGAGCAATAATGAAAGCAGCGATGAGAGTTACAGCAATACCAGAGCTCAGGACGGTGGAAGCCGGGGTGATTAATATTCCTGCAAGGTCTTCCTGCCGTGCCGGGCTGTAAGCCGAGGAGGACCTGCCTATGACCTGGAAAAAATTAATGTTAATTCTGTTAATTCTAGCCGGGCTGGCAGCTGTGCCCTATTATTTTTATCAGAGCGGGCAGCTGCTGCAGTGGCAGGAACAGATCCTCATTGAGCTGGAAAGAGCCCTGGAGGCTGAAATAACTGTTTCAGAAATTTCTCTGCTGCCCTTAAATCAGATCAGGTTGACGGAGGTTGAGATTCAGAGAGAGGAAGATCTGGACTTATATCTGGCTGAAGTGCACCTCTATTATGATCTGCGAAATCTGCTGGAAATTTTCTGGCGG
>SL_4KL_010_BRINEDRAFT_10001801_pt1 | contig 11982 bp, 11 predicted proteins | sample SodLak_010_BRINE_2_FD_10664 | JGI IMG/M metagenome (IMG submission 10664) | reverse complement strand
GTGATTTGATATCGGCCATTTTCTTAGAGTAGCGTTTATCTTACTATTATCTAATACTTCTGGTTAGCTACTTGTCTAATGTGGACAAACGGCTAAGTAATGTGCGAGGACGATATCCGGGCAAAACAATATAAACTCTATAATGATATAGAAAATCTGCGACAAATTCTGTTGTCTATAACTGGTCAAGATAGACTGTTCGGTCCCATTAAGAACTGAAACAACGAAATTTGCCACTGAGCTGCTTCAAGTCACGATCACGACGATTATTCTGATTCGTTGTACTACCACCACAACAATTAACATTATTGCATCCACTGTCCTATGTGGACAACACAGGAGCCTCGATGACGGCGACAAAAATATTCGAGGAAGACGAAGAATTCCCAGAAGGCGATAGATGGGAACCCCTTGCTTGGGATGTCCCCAAGAGTGCTGAGTTTCCGGAGGGGCTCAAGTACAGCTTTCAGTACCTCGGTCAGCCGATGAAGAGATCCTTCGGTACGACAATGCGAACGATGCCCACAGCGTTGGGCGGCATCACCGTCACTACCGTGGTGAGGTCGAAGCCATTCGAAGACCACAAAGAGAGTGTCCTAGACCGTGCAGAACGGTGGGAGAAGGGTGAAAAGGTGCGCCACGTCGTCAACTTCCAGGACGCCAGTCGCCTCCAGCGCATCCTTACACCACGCCATCTAGAGCTGGCAAGGAGTCTAATGGACGCGCCAGCGGAGAGTATGCGTAGCCTCGCTGACCGCCTCGGCCGCGATGTCCGGCAAGTCCACGACGATCTCCATATCTTGAATGAGTACCGAATCGTTCACTTTCGGGAAGAGGATGGCGCAAAGAAACCTTACATCCCATATGATACGGTGAAAATAGAGGTCGAACTTTCCAAGTCACTAGATAATACGTCCGAATCTTCGGCCTCGGCGTAAACGGAACCAGTATAACCAAATGAGAGATATTCTTAATTGACTTAATGACTTCTCAGTAGGAGGAGTACGAATATAAGTTGCGTTCTGGTGATTCCGACCGAGTCAATACCGTCGACGAAATCAAAGAGTTGAGCGTTATAGAACGCGCTGATCTCTTTGACACGTGTTTCGAGGATGTGACCGATATGTATGTAAACCATTACGACGGCTATGTTCGGCAGTCCTGTGTTCGAGTCGTTGAGCAACTCGCACCAAAAATTTGGTCGCGTCGCAAAGTCCTCTAGAGTTTGCTTCTGGTGCTCTCAGTTGAGGGGTCACAGCTCATTGCTGTTTTGGTTGATCGCTGGAGCAGTTCGTCAAGGAACAGCTGGTAGTGAGATGGATCAGCGTACTTCACGAGCCGAAACTGAAGCAACGCCTCCAGTCCCCTGCTTTCAAGCGCATCCACTGGTTCTTACACCGCTAGCTGACTTCCCCCATCAGGCGTTCGACGGGGTTCGAGGTCCACGGCACCTCGAACTCCCCGATAGCCGCCTCAGTAAATGTCACGATTGACGGCAACTACCCATAGAGATACCCCGAAGCCTTCTCTGATTCGTACTGATCCAACTGCCACGCTGTCTTCTCTACGCTCGGTCGTTCGCGCGATCCGTGAGCGGATCGCCTCGAACTCTTCGTTTGGACACACTGCTGCTCCTCATACCTCTCGAAAAGAAGCCTCGTTAAGTTATCGCTGTACCGCGGTTCTAGGGTTAACTAAAGACGAATGGTGACTGGTGTAATTAACCACTCCACAATTGGTAATCGTCGATATTTTGCTATGACCTCTCCGAGCCTGGGAATACTGTACACTCGCGTGCAAAAATGTCCTCAAACCAGGAACCACTGCTAAGCCTTCGGAATCTGGATAGAGACACAGTCTGAGGCCCAAGTAAAAGAATGGTACACACTTTTATTTGTATCACTCAGCTTTGGTTTCGGTAAGCGAACGACTTGCGTTCAACTGGCGCTAATATTAGATATTCTATAGCTAAGATGGTGGCTGCAAACATCATGAAGTATCCGAGCAAGTGGGCAATCTCACCTTGGTGATACCAAAAGCGTATCATTGATCCTACACCGGTTGATACCCCAAATGTCTCTGCAAGCAGGACGATTTTCCAAATCATTCCCAGCAGGTACCTGCTGCTGGCAAACAGATACGGGAACAGAGATGGTACATAGATATCTGTCCAGATGGTTTTCTGGTCCAGCTCAAATACAGATGCCATCTCTAATAAGTCCGAACTGACGCTTTTTGTTCCTTGGTACACGTTTACGATACCAAACGGAAGAGCAACGAACGTGACAGCGATGAGTACAGAAGTTGTAGAAAAATTAAATAAAATCATCGCGAATAACACTACAACAACTGATGGGACGGTCAACCAGACAGGCAGAATGGCTTGGAGAGGATCTTCCAGGGCAGGTTTGGTTCCCATCAGTATCCCAATGACGACGCTCAGGATCAACACTACCATCGTGATGATGAAAATTCTATAGAACGTGATACCCAGATGATAGAGACCGGTATTTCCGCTGATATCGGCTTCGAACGCCAGTCCAACCGAAAGAGCAAAAACAGTAAGTGGTTGCGGAAACATTGAAGGGTTCGACACTGATGCTAAGTACCACACCCCAAGCAGTGTTACAATTGAGCCTGCACTAATTATCCCCTTTCGTATCATAATTGTGCCTCTTGATCAATTTGATTCGACATAATTTTCATCAATTCACTTTCTTTTTGTAATAATTGATTGTTTTCCATGTCTCGAGGCCTAGGGATGTTTATTTCTTCCTGATGGAACACCCCATCCCCAGGTGATAGAAAAACAAGCGAGTCAGAAAGATAGATAGCCTCACGCATATCATGTGTCACAAACAGNACCGTCTTATCGGTTCCCTGCCANAAATCGATCAGATCTGATCGGAGTTTCGCTGCTGTGATCTCATCAAGTGAACTAAATGGTTCATCCATCAAGACAAGTTTCGACGGAACCGAAAGCGCACGAGCGATTCCGACACGTTGTTGCATTCCCCCTGAGAGTTGTTGTGGATATTTATTTCGCTCACCTTCGAGGCCTACTTTTGTGAGTTGTTCACTGATAATCTCATCGTGCTCATTTTTAGGAACTCCCTGTGCTTCTAATACTATTTTCAAGTTCTCTCCGACAGTGGCCCAATCTAGAAGGCGTGGTTCCTGAAATACGTACGGGCAAAATAATTCATCTTGCCGATAAGGAAGCTCGTCAACTTTGATCGAACCCGCGTCCATTTCGAGGACACCCGCAATGATATTTAACAATGTGGACTTACCACACCCAGATGGACCCATAATAGATGTAAATGAGCCAGATTCAGCCTCGAACGAAATTTTATCAAGCACGGTAAACTCTTCTCCGTCACTATCGGTAAACGACTTGCTTACGTTATCAATTTCAATTTTTGCCATATTTTCACCTCAAGCTGCGACGTAGTTATCCGTATCATTTTTCCAGTCGAACAGGTTTGTTTCGAGTCGTCGTAGGAGACGCTCGAAGACAAATATTAATGCCATTAGCGGAATCGACCAAGCGAGGATCATATCGTTCTGATGGCTCAGAAAGTATTCGTTGATCACGAATCCAAGCCCGTTCCTCGCACCAAAAATCTCAGCAACGAGCATAATCTTCCAGCCTACAGCAACAATCATACGCGTTGATGAGAGGATGTAAGGTAGCAAATGCGGAATAAAGATATTTTTCCAAGTTGATCTCGTACTTAATTCGAAGACGGTACTCATTTCTATAAGGTTGGTATCGACCTCTTTTGTTCCCTGCCAAATATTGAATACTACGTATGGGACGAGAACAATAATTCCGACCATGGTGGTGACAAGATATTCTGTCGTGCCAAACCATAGTACTCCCAAAAATGCCCATACAAATGCTGGGATAGACATGGAGAGCAACACTTGGACTGAAAAGAAGTCCGCAGTGATAGAACTCCGTCCCATAGCTATCCCCAATGGTACACCTATGCACAGTGATAATGTAACGACCAGAACGATACGGAATATCGTGGTCGATATTGCAGGGTAGAACGCGTATTCTGTCGCACCGAGAGCTATCATGTAGAGTCCAGTGCCTACTTCCAAGAGAGAGGGGAATCGATTGGGACTACTCTGGAGTGCACCAATCTCCCAAATTAGTAATAAAATGGCTATGAACACGATTGTATTGTATTTTTTATGGTTCCAATTTGAAGATATTGGAATTCTTTTTTCCAGCTGTTGTTGGAGCATTTTCCATCTATTTCTACCATCTACTACTATGTATAGCCACCGAATGAATCATATTTGGCCATAATAAGTAATATGGGCAGTATAATTAAAAATATAATATGGGGGTTGAATTAGCGATTACTAAAATACACAGTGAGTATTCCTAAACTGAGTAAAACAAAGTAAGAAGCACAATATCATGCCGGATATAATTTTCACACTATATTTCAATTGTTTAATATATCTTTGATCGACTGAGCCAATGTAAGAGCTTTCGCTTCTTCATGCCAGGGTGTGACAATTTGAACTCCGACAGGTTTGCCTTCGACAGTTCCACAGGGAACTGTAACAGCTGGATGGCCGCTCATATTAAATGGCATCGTGTTTGCGAGTGGTCTCGGAACTGAGTCCGTCATTTCTATCTCTCCTGGTTTTGGTGCTGGTATCTGTACAGTTGGTGATATGAGTGCATCGAATGTCTTGAAATACTGATTGATTGATTGGGTAGTTTGTTGTCTTTTATTTTGTGCTGCAATATAATGAGAGCCGTCACACTGATCGAGTATTGGTTTCCCCTTCAAGAGCTGTTCACCTGCTCTATTTTGGAATGCTCCGTTTTTATTTGCAGCTTCCAGCGCCGAGCGTAACTGTTCGGTGTACTCGGTGCTTGGACCGTACAGCAGCCCATTGTTTGCAACGAACTGACTAAATTCGTGGAGAACGATACAAGATCCTGCAATGCGTATCTCTTCGATGGAGTCAAATGAGATCCACTCACGTTCGACACCCTGTTGGCTCAGTTGGTCAAGAGCGTTTAATACTGTTGTAGACACGTCTGTTACCGATTCATTAAACATTTCCTGTATTAGTCCGATCTTATATTCAGAGTCGCTCTCAGAGAACCCGGTCGCAGCGTTCTTAGACAATGTTTGCGTACCAATTGTTGACGGATCGCGGACGTCAGGTCCTTGTACAGCTTGGAATAACTTCCAGATGTGATCAGTACTTTCTGAAAGAATCCCAACATGATCGTGAGAGGGTGCGAGATCGACCAAACCGAACCGCGAGATAGTGCGATATGTGGGTTTTAGTCCAATGACACCGCAAAGTGCTGCAGGAATCCGAACACTACCGCCTGTATCACTCCCAATAGCTGCATCTGCCAGTCCAGATGCAACCGCAGCAGCTCCACCACTAGTGGAGCCACCTGTGGTGTATCCTGGTGCTCGCGGGTTCTTTACCGCACCGTGAGCGCACAGATCGCCAGTCGTTCCAAAGGCGAACTCATCCATATTTGTTGTTCCGATTACTTTCCCGCCGTTCGAACAGATACGCTCCACAACTGTTGCGGTGTATTCCGGCTCAAAATAAAATGTATCTGAACCGCATGTCATCGGAACACCGGCTATTGCAAAGTTATCTTTGATACCGATTTCAAGTCCATTAAGGGGTCCCGATTCACTTCCTAAATCAAACCGGTACAAAAATGCGTTATATGAATCTGTTCCGTCCTGAAGAGTGGCAACTGTCTTTTTTGTTTCACCTTCCGTCTGAAGCTGATCAAACGTTGCAAGGTAGCCCTCTATCTGCTCCCGATACTGCTCTGCCTCATTGTTACTAAGTTCGAATCCAATATCCGAAACAGAATCTATCAGATCTTTACTATTTATCTTTTTATCTTGCATGGATAAGACATTGAATATGTTACACTGTGGTCTGATAAACATTCCGAAATTACTAGTACCACGCCTACAATCACATATTAGTCATGAATCTCTCCGTAAAATTATTTTTCTGTAAAATCTGTAGCTATTGGGCAATTCTACAAAACATATTGACTGGAAAGTCATCAATCATCCCAATCAACGGTATCAGAACGGGGGTTTGTGTCTGTACGAACCACATATTCGGACGGACTGCACAAATGGGGGCTTCGAGAAGTAGCGTAACTTCTGCAGCCACAGCTGCTTCCTCGTCAACCATCTGGCTACCTTAGTTGGCAGCTATACCAATTAGTCGAGATTGCTCTGGAGATTGAGAGTAAGAACTCCGAAACGAAAATATCAGACAACAATGTAACTTCCAGAGCCCACCGTTACGGTGGACAGTCGTGATTCATTACTATCTTCACTCCCGTCGCACAAAACGTTTTTATCTAGATGATCGACGATTTTATCGAGTAGATACTACTGATAAGCTCTTTCAGATCAATGGCAGAGACATTCTNGTCGAAACTCCACGATAGTCGGTGATTCGAAGTTTGATATATTTGATNAACATANCTATTTGCTGGCGCAGGTAGTCGTGCNGATTGTCCTGTAGAACCCACAGATTGATANCCCAACNATCACGCTATAGGAACAGTTCTGCACCACCACGTAACANTATNAGAGCGTCCCGCGGAATTATAAGCNGAATNACACCGAGCGAATTATCGCGAGTGGCTGTAATGATTTGTTACTNTTATTTGAGTCTCTAATTTTNNTTTTTACTCGGAAATATTGACTCTGGAATACTCGCAGTAACGACCCAATTCGGGTCGTTAACAACTTCGTTAATCGCAAGATCGACCACTACAGAGCATAGTACGTATGATTCATATCTGTCAAGTCCGCGTTCAGATTCGAGATGCAAGATCATCTCGCGGATTGCTTCCTTACTCGCGTCGAGTAACGATTCGCCGATTCCAACAGTTCCATACGTCTCACTTTTCTGCTTCCCCTCCAAGTACCGTGTTTGGGTACAGAATTGTGGCGTTTTGATCGACATGTCTGAACGAACAGTTAGTTTGGCTTTGACTGTGAGCTCTGTCTCAATTGCAGTGAGGCAGACCTCTCCGTCACCTTGTGCAGCGTGTCCATCACCCATACTTAATAATCCTCCACTGATTTCTATCGGAAGAAAGAGCTTCGAACCTTCGGTAAGATATTTTATATCCATATTCCCGCCAACCTGGCGTGGAGGAATTGTCGACTGTGTGCCTTCTTTGTCGGGAGCAACACCAACAGTACCCGGAAACGGAGTTAATGGAATTTCAATACCATCGACGAACTCAGCGGTTTTATCCTCGAGATCCCAGTGATATAAATATGGTTCCTCAAACTCCTCAGGGAGTAACCCTTGACCATCCTCTCCCGGTGGTATCAGCGTGTGTCCCCATTCGCCGTGTGCAATATCAAGAAACTCTATCTCTAGAACATCTCCTGGTTCTGTATTGTCGATGGCGACAGGTCCGGTCAAAACATGTCCCGGAAACGGCTTGGAGGCAGCCTCCTTTGCAGTCGTTTTCGGTGTTATCGCGTCGCCAGCACCGGGCTGGCAATCGAACTGGACTATACTTCCAGACTCTACTGTGAGCCTTGGTTCGAGTTCCGAATCCCAGGTACGATGGTGACTCTCCTTAGCAGATAACACGTAGTCTTTTTCGACAGACTTCGGAGAGTCTTCCATCTATTCTTCTGCCAGCTCAACGAGTTCAGCGTGTGTTATTCCCTGCTCTCGTGGCGGAGCTTCTTCGATAAGGCCGTTGTTCTCTAGCATCTCTAAGGCCGCAATCTGGTTGTTGATATAGTCTTCGTCCCATTCCTCGGAAGGCATAGTAATTTTGCCTTCTGCGTATTTGTCACGTACAACATCAATTTCAGCATCCGATTCGAGACCAGCGAATCGGCCGTACTGATTCATATACTCATCGAGGTTGTTGCTGAATCGTTCGTTCGCAAGATCCCATCCTCGCATAAAGTTGAGTGCCGTCTGAGCGTTCTCCGGTTGCTCGAGCCATTCACGACGCGCAGCAAATTGTGTCACAAACGGTGGGAGACCAAACTCTTCTTCAAACCATTCTTCTGGGGCGAAAATTCGCTCGACTAAGTCAGGGTTTGCCAGTCCTTTGAATGCAAAGAGTGTAAAGTTTACAATTGCATCGAGGTCTTCCTGTTCGGTCAATAGTTCCCAGAGCACAGGTGGCGGGGCAGAAGTTGAGTCTGTATCTTCGCGGATATCAATATCGTATGCCTCCATAAGAGTTCCGCGAGCAAAATTCGTTGTTCCCGAATCCCAGAAGGGAACCCCAACCCTAGTATCTTCGTCGAAATCTGCTGGGCTATCAATATCAGAGTCAGGACGAGTCCAGACGCCGTTTGTTTCGAGCTCATTCCCGCCAAATATAACCACATCTTCGCCAGCTGCGTACATGTCGTTGAAGATAGCTAGGTTAATATTACTTATGTCAAGTTCTCCATCGGAGTAAAGTGCTCGTGATAATCTGTCGTAACTGTTTAGTTCGGGCTCCAGGTTGATACCGTGTTCTTCCCACGCATCTCCTTGGGACAAGAAAATGGGGATGTCGACTTCACCATCTGTCATCATGTAATCTAAGGTTGTGAGGCCATTAGCTGACTCCCCACCACCTCCAAGACAACCCGCAGTCATTACTGTTCCCGTAACGATACCACTACCTGTTAATTTCAGTGCTTGTCTTCGTTTCATTGGACGATTGCAAATTAGAGAATGTTCTGCCCTATAATAAATATTTTGTCTATCAAGATAAGCAACAATATAGTAAAATTATGGCCAAATATATATCAAAAACCTAAACGTGTGGGCTTAAATTGGGGGTAAATCGAAAATATAGTGTTATTCGCCGCTCTTTTGTTTTGGCTAATTATTGTCTATCGGACGCTCAGAGTGTGAGCAACTCATCTCGACAGTAAAGTTCGTTCAGGAACCCTGGGTACAGTAAGATGCCACCACAATATAGTTAGGCTGTATGGTTCTCATGAGGCATCTCTGGAAGGTCAATTTCGTCGATATTCGGTACTTCCCGAACGCTGCCTCGTGAGCTGTGCTGAGTCACTCTCTATTGGATCAAACGCTTCGTGATTGCTCTGTGAAGAGTAGAATAGAGTTCACAGATCAAGAGAACCAAGCGGAGAGAACTTATGTAGCTGTCAGAGACGGATGCTGTAGCTCAGGAGACGCTTACCCGAGGCCGCGGGCTGGCAATAGTCCCTANCGNNANTNNTGACCCCACAACGGAACATCTGATTCTGTGCACAAGGCTACTCTGATTGGTAGACAGTAATATGTGTAGCTGTCCGCAACTATTTATATCCACCACGGAACGGTTTGCTCGTGTCATTTGAGCTCGCGCTGACGAACTGTTGTATAGTCGACGGAACAGGATCACCATGGTTCCGCGGCTCGGTCGGGATTGAAAGCGGGCGTATCCAGCGTGTCGTTTGCGACGATTCCCTCGAACAGACTGCCGAGCGAACAGTCGACCTCGGCGGTCTGATGTTGGCTCCTGGCTTCATTGATACGCACTCTCATTCTGACCTTCGTCTGTTCGACGAACCGGTGTTAGCACCAAAGACCAGACAGGGGATCACAACGGAGATTCTCGGCCAAGACGGGTTCTCGATGGCTCCACTGGCTCACGAGGACGATCCCGAAGAGTGGGAAGACCATCTCAGTGGCATNAACGGCCGGATAGACGGCGAGTGGACGTGGCGGACGACAGACGAGTACTTTGATGCGATTGATGCCAATGGTATCGGACCAAATGTCGGCATGCTTGTCGGTCATGGAACGGTACGATACAACGTGATGGGGATGGCAGATGATCCGGCCGAAGAGTCCGAACTAGAGGCGATGGCTGATCTCGTGACAGCGGCCTTAGAGGCTGGTGCAATTGGGTTCTCAACGGGACTAATTTATACGCCCCAAGTCAATGCTGATACCGAGGAAGTACAACGACTCGCCGGTCGGCTAGCACCCTACGGCCGTCCCTTTGTCGCTCACATTCGCAACGAGACTGACGATATCTGGGGCGCGCTCGATGAGTTCGTGGATATTGGTGACGACGAAGGAATCCCGATCCATCTCTCACATTTCAAACTGGCGCTCCCCCCGCAACACGGCAAGGCAGACCGAGCAATTGCTATCCTCGAAACGGCGCGAGAACGCGGCGTCGACATCACCGCAGATCAGTACCCCTACACCGCTGGGAGTACGATGCTGGCGGAAATGCTTCCCTCGTGGGTGCGGACTGACGGTACCGACGAGGCCGTTAAGCGACTCGACAATGCAGACGATCGCGGTCGAATCCGTCAATATATTCAGGATCGGCCCGAAGCGTGGGAAAACATCATCATCACAAGCGTAGCCACCTACGCGAATGAACAGTTCGAAGGGATGGCCGTCGACGACATCGCCGATCTACGGAACCAAGATCCTGCGACTGCCGTGATGGACCTCCTACTCGAAGAGCGGCTGGAAGTCAGCAAAATCACCCACATGCTTGCTGACGAGGACGTAGAGACAATCCTCACTCACAAGCAAACTAATATTGCAACAGATGGGTTGTTCGGAGGAAAACCACACCCCCGAACGTACGGAACATATCCTCGTGTGCTCGGCCACTATGTTCGAGAAAAGAACCTAATGCATCTTGAAGAGGCGATTCAGATGATGACGTCGTTGCCCGCACGAGCGATGGGGCTCCATCAAAAAGGGCTCATCCGGCCCGGTATGGACGCCGATCTGGTTGCGTTCGATCCACAACGTGTTGCCAGCCCCGCAACCTACGAAAACCCACGTCAGTTCCCCGAGGGGATCGCCCACGTCCTCGTCGACGGCCAGTTCGTCGTCCGCGACGGCGAGTCGACCGGGGCCACACCGGGCACAGTTATACGGAAATAACTCCCCAACACGAATTTTCTCTCAGAACTCTGTTTGTCATTCTCGTATCGAGAAAAGCGTGTTGAGACGGCGGTGTTCATATAAGAACTGAAAGGTGAGGCGTCATGTTTTTTGAGTTTCCATGCTCGAAAACCGATGCCTCAACGGTAGTATCGACCCAATCGAGTTGGGTTTTGTGGAACGAGAAGCGACACCGGAGTTTCTGATGAAGATTATTATTCAACTCCATTTGTGCGGTCTCTCACTGTCGAATACTGTTCGAGTTCTTGAGGTATTCGGTGTCCAACGCGCTCGATCAACCATTCATAACTGGGTTCACAAGGCCGATCTACAACCCGAACCCGGCAAAAATCCGGATAACGTTGCGGTTGATGAGACGGTGATCTAACTCAATGACGAACGATACTGGCTGTACGCCGCGGTTGGTCCTGAGAGGAACGAATTACTCTATACAAGCCTTGAACCGACCACAAACACAGTAATCGCTCAGCAGCTTCTAACCGATCTCGGTGAGAAAAATGACGTTTCTGAGGCGGTGTTTCTCATAGATGGAGCGCAGTCGTTGCAAGCTGCGTGTCACCGAGCAGGCTACGATTTCAGATATGAAAAACATGGAAATAGGAATGTGGTCGAACCTGTCTTCAGAAAAATAAAACGTCGAACTATCTGTTTCTCGAATTGTTTCAGTAACGCCTCAGCAGAAACAGCCGATGACTGGATCAGCTCGCTCAGCTTCGCATGGAATCATCTTATCTGAACACTACCGTCGAGACCCGCCAAAAATATACACATACTCGGCAGATACTGACCCCGTTATCGGATCAAACTACCCTCCCGAGTCGACACACTGGGTTACCGCGCAAACGGGTTCACATTTTGAGAAATACGCATGGGCGTCTCCTGTCGTTCGCTCGATTCGGATCAGCACGCCATCTATGAAACACAAATTGGTTGTTTCACACCGGGTTTCGAAGCCCGACAAATACCGCTCGCTCGGATGAAGACTGTCGTCTCACGAAGCGGATTCTCATTTTGAAACAG
>SL_4KL_010_BRINEDRAFT_10001800_pt1 | contig 11984 bp, 9 predicted proteins | sample SodLak_010_BRINE_2_FD_10664 | JGI IMG/M metagenome (IMG submission 10664) | reverse complement strand
TGATGGAAGGTGAGGACGGCTCGAAACTCTCCAAGGTGTCGGTGCGTGACGAACGGATCCCCGAACTCGGGGACAAGTTCGCGTCGCGACACGGCCAGAAGGGGGTTGTCGGTCACATCGCACCGCAGGAGGATATGCCCTTCACCGAGCAGGGTGTCGTGCCGGATCTCATCCTGAATCCGCACGCACTCCCATCGCGGATGACCGTCGGGCACATTCTGGAGATGATCGGCGGGAAGGTCGGCTCGCTGGAAGGCCGGCGTGTCGACGGCACTGCCTTCACCGGCGAGGACGAGGACGAACTCCGTGGCTCGCTCGAAGAGCATGGCTTCAAATCCAGCGGGAAGGAGGTCATGTACTCCGGGATCACCGGCGAGAAGATCGAGGCCGAGATCTTCGTCGGGACGATCTTCTACCAGAAGCTGTACCACATGGTCTCGAACAAGATCCACGCCCGCTCGCGGGGNCCNGTCCAGGTGCTNACCCGCCAGCCGACNGAGGGTCGCGCCCGCGAAGGTGGACTCCGTATCGGGGAGATGGAGCGGGATGTGTTCATCGGGCACGGTGCAGCGATGACACTGAAAGAGCGACTGCTCGACGAGTCCGACCGCGAGTGGATCAACGTCTGTGGCGAGTGTGGGATGACCGCAGTCGAGAACGTCGAACAACGCCGCGTCTACTGTCCGAACTGTGAGGAGGAGACAAACATCCACGAAGTCGAGATGTCCTACGCGTTCAAACTCCTGCTCGATGAGATGAAAGCACTCGGAATCGCACCGCGGATCGAACTGGAGGAAGCTGTATAAAATGAGTCAACACGCACCAAAAGAGATCGGACGGCTCGATTTCGGGCTGATGGATCCCGAGGAGTACCGCGACATGAGCGCCACGAAGATCATCACGGCCGACACCTACGACGACGACGGCTTCCCGATCGACATGGGGCTGATGGATCCACGCCTCGGCGTCATCGACCCAGGGCTGGAATGTAAAACCTGTGGGAAACACTCCGGCTCCTGTAACGGCCACTTCGGCCACATCGAACTCGCCGCGCCGGTGATCCACGTTGGCTTCGCCAAACTCATCCGACGGCTGCTCCGTGGCACCTGTCGGGAGTGTGGCCACCTGCTTTTGACCGAAGACGAAAAGGAGGAGTTCCGGAGCCGCCTCGACCGGACGCGAGCACTCGGTCAGGATCTCAACGACGTGACGAAAGCAGCGATCCGGCAGGCACGAAAAAAGGATCGGTGTCCACACTGTGGCGAACAGCAGTTCGACATCCAGCACGAGAAGCCGACGACCTACTACGAGGTCCAGCAGGTGCTTGCTGCGAACTACTCGGACTGGATCGCCGAAGCGATGGAGCCCGGCGAGGACTCCGAGCGGGTGACACCGACCGAACTCGCCGAGGAGACGGGGATCGACCCCGGTCGTGTTCAGGAGATCCTCTCAGGTGATTTCCGCCCACGGAAAGAGGATCGACGGGCGATCGAGTCCGCACTCGATGTCGATCTGACCGAGGAGGATATGAATAAGCTGATGCCATCCGACATCCGGGACTGGTTCGAGTCGATCCCGGACGAGGATATCGAGGCGCTCGGCATTAACGCCGAGCGCTCCCGGCCCGAGTGGATGATCCTCACCGTGCTGCCGGTGCCGCCGGTGACCGCACGGCCATCGATCACACTCGACAACGGCCAGCGCTCCGAGGACGATCTGACACACAAGCTCGTGGATATCATCCGGATCAACCAGCGCTTCATGGAGAATCGTGAGGCCGGTGCGCCACAGCTGATCATCGAGGACCTCTGGGAGCTGTTGCAGTACCACGTCACCACGTTCATGGACAACGAGATTTCGGGGACACCACCGGCCCGACACCGTTCGGGTCGTCCGCTCAAGACCCTCTCCCAGCGACTCAAAGGGAAGGAGGGTCGGTTCCGTGGATCGCTGTCTGGCAAACGTGTGAACTTCTCCGCACGAACGGTCATCTCGCCCGACCCGACGCTGTCGCTGAACGAGGTCGGTGTGCCCGACCGGGTTGCAACGGAGATGACTCAGACGATGAACGTCAACGAGCGGAATCTGGAGGAGGCCAGACGGTACGTTAGCAACGGGCCGGAGGCCCATCCGGGTGCAAACTACGTTCGTCGTCAGGACGGTCGCCGGCTCAAGGTGACAGAAAAGAACTGTGAGGAACTCGCGAAGAAGGTCGAACCGGGCTGGGAGGTTTCCCGGCACCTGATCGACGGCGATATCATCATCTTCAACCGACAGCCGTCGCTGCACCGGATGTCGATCATGGCACACGAGGTTGTCGTGATGCCGTACAAGACGTTCCGTCTCAACACCGTCGTCTGTCCGCCGTACAACGCAGACTTCGACGGCGACGAGATGAACATGCACGCCCTCCAGAACGAGGAGGCGCGGGCAGAGGCACGCGTACTGATGCGTGTGCAAGAACAGATGCTCTCCCCACGTTTCGGGGAGAACATCCTCGGTGCGATTCAGGACCACATCACCGCGACCTACCTGTTGACGAATCAGAACCCGCAGTTCAACGAGACACAGGCGCTGGATCTCCTGCGGGCGACGCGGATCGACGAGCTCCCCGAGCCAGACGGCGAGGAAGACGGCAAAGCCTACTGGACCGGTCGGACACTGTTCTCGGAGCTGCTGCCGGATACGCTTGATCTGGAGTTCACCTCCTCGGCCGGCGACACTGTCGTGATCGAGGACGGCCAGATGCGTTCTGGCACGATCGACGAGGACGGTGTCGGTGCCTTCGGCGGCGAGATCGTCGACACCATCGCCAAGGAGTACTCACGGACGCGAGCACGGATCTTCATCAACGAAGTCTCTTCCGTCGCCGTCCGGACGATCATGCACTTCGGGTTCTCGATCAGTATCGACGACGAGTCGATCCCACCCGAAGCACAGGCACAGGTCGACGAGGCGATCGAGGAGGCAAACGAACGCGTCGAGGAGCTCATCGAGGCCTACGAGCAGGGCGATCTTGAATCGCTGCCGGGGCGAACGATCGACGAGACTCTGGAGATGAAGATCATGCAGACGCTCGGACAGGCGCGTGACAGCGCCGGTGACATCGCCGAAGACCACTTCGGCAACGAGAACCCTGCTGTGATCATGGCCGAATCCGGTGCGCGTGGTTCGATGCTCAACCTGACCCAGATGGCCGGCTGTGTCGGCCAGCAGGCAGTCCGTGGCGAGCGGATCAACCGCGGCTACGAGAACCGCACCCTTAGCCACTTCGAGGAGAACGATCTCTCGGCTGACGCCCACGGCTTCGTGAAACACTCCTACCGTGAAGGACTCAACCCCAAGGAGTTCTTCTTCCACGCAATGGGTGGCCGTGAGGGGCTCGTGGATACGGCAGTCCGAACATCGAAGTCGGGCTATCTGCAGCGCCGACTGATCAACGCACTCTCCGAACTGGAGACGCAGTACGACGGCACCGTCCGCGACACATCCGATACGATCGTTCAGTTCGAGTTCGGCGAGGACGGCACCTCGCCGGTGGAGGTGTCGAGCAACGAGGACGAGCCGGCGGTCGACGTCGAGGGAATCGCCGACCGCGTCCTCGAAAGCGAGTTCGCAGACGAGACAGAGAAAGAACGGTTCCTCGGAGAGAAACGCGAGCCGACCAACCTCTCGGAGCACGCAGACGAGTGGTGGATGGCACAGAGTGACGATTAAGGTGATACAATGACAGCATACGACGTAACTAACGACATCGAAGCGATCGTCGAGGACGCTGATCTCCCACGGCGACTGAAAAACGACCTGTACGAGTCCCTCGAAGATCGTGACGTGACGACCGAAGAAGCCGACGAGGTCGTTCAGGCGACCGTCTCGAAATACTACAACTCGCGGGTCGATCCGCTCGACCCCGTCGGGACGGTTTCGGCACAGTCGATCGGGGAGCCCGGAACCCAGATGAGCATCCCGTACGACGAGCGTGTCCTCGTTCGACGAAATGACGAGACCGACATCGTCGAAATCGGGTCGCTCGTCGATGGACTGCTGACGGTTCGAGACAAGCAGACGATCGATGACCACGAAGTCGCACGCGCACCCGAGAGTCTCGAAGTGCTCTCGCTACGTGCTGACGAACAGGTCGAATGGAAACCGGTCGAAGAAGTGAGCCGACACGACGCACCCGACGAACTGCTCAAATTCGAACTCGAATCCGGCCGAACGATTCGAGCGACGAAATCTCACTCGTTCGTCAAAAAAGTCGAAGGAGAGATCGTTCCCGTCGCTGGCGATTCGCTTACCACCGATGACGAACTGCCTGTTGTCGGTGAGTTCGATCGCGGTTCGGAGACTGCGGAGTTCGGTGCGTTCATCCCCGAGGAACAACCGTTGACCGACGGTGGTTCGGTACTGGAATCACAAACTGGTGACAGCATCGTTGGGACTGCATCGTGGGAACGGATCGAATCGATCGAAACGATCGAGCCAGATCACGAACACGTCTACGACTTCTCGGTGTCCGGGCTGGAGACGTTCACGACGGCACAAGGTGTTGTCACACACAACACCATGAACACGTTCCACTACGCGGGGGTCGCAGAGATCGACGTGACTCAGGGGCTGCCCCGGCTGATCGAACTGGTCGACGCTCGGAAGGAGCCAGACACGCCGATGATGACGGTCCATCTCGACGAGGAGTACGCCGAGAACCGCGAGCGAGCCCACGAGGTCGTCTGGAAGATCGAGGCGACGAAGATCCTCCAGCTCGGTGACGTGTCGACGAACGTCGCCGACATGCTCGTCCAGATCGCGCTCAACGAGGATACGCTGCGCGAGCGATGGCCGACCGTCGAAGACCCGGTCGCCGTCGCCGAGGAAATTGCGGAGACGATCGAGTCGAAGCTGGGTGTCCAGACCCAGCAGCGCGGACTCGTCATCGAGTTCGGTCCCGACGAACCCTCCTACCGACAGCTGCTGCAGCTCGTCGAGGAGCTTCGTGAGATCGTCTTCAAGGGGATCGAGGATATCAGCCGCGTCGTGATCCGCAAAGAGGAGACCGAACAGGGTGAGGAGTTCGTCCTCTACACCGAAGGATCGGACTTCGGCAAGGTGCTCGGAATCGAGGGCGTCGACGCCTCGCGGACGACCTGTAACAACGTCCACGAGATCTACCGCGAACTCGGTGTCGAGGCCGCACGCGAGTCGCTGATCGACGAGACGATGAACACGCTCGAAGAGCAGGGGCTGGACGACGTGAACATCCGGCATCTCATGCTGGTCGCGGATATCATGACCAACGAGGGGACGATCGAGTCGATCGGCCGTCACGGTATCTCGGGGTCGAAAGACTCCGTGCTCGCGCGTGCAGCGTTCGAGGTGACTGTCAGTCACCTGCTGGATGCCGCCGTTCACGGCGAAGTCGACGAACTCGACGGCGTCACCGAGAACGTCATCGTCGGGAAGCCGATCAAACTCGGCACCGGCGACGTGAATCTCCGGATGACATCCGGCAAACAGGCGGACTGATCGCATGACGATCACGCTCTCGGACGACGCGCGCCAGCTCGCCGCACTGTTCGAGCAGGAGACAGAGGCCACAGTCAAAGACTGTCTGGTCGACGAGGAGTTCGAGCGGGTAATCTTCCTGATCAAGACCGGGGAGATGGGCAAGGCGATCGGCTCGGGCGGTGAACACGTGAGTACGGTCGAAGCCCAGATCGGCAAGTCGATCAAGCTCGTCGAGGATGCTCCCACAGCCGAGGGGTTCGTTGCGAGTGCACTCGCCCCTGCCGCGGTGTACAACGTCACGATCAGCGAGAACGATGACCGCCTGGCCTATGTCGAGGTTGCAGAAGAAGACCGCGGCGCCGCGATCGGTGCCGATGGCCGGAATATCGACGCTGCACGGCGACTTGCGGCTCGTCACTACGAAATCGACGATATCGAACTCACCTGAGATCCCTTTTTTGCAGCTCTTGTCGCTTCCGCCGGTCTGCCTCAACCTAGAGGCATGCGGATCGCTCACAGGCACCGTCCGACATACCGAGCACAAAAGGTGGCTGTTAAGTAGCTCCGTCGGATACCGACTTGTACTATGGCAAACGGCAAATACGCCGCGCGCAAGCTCAAGAAGGATCGCCAGCAGCGACGGTGGTCCGACTCGAAGTACGCGCGGCGTGAACGTGGACTGCGCGAGCAGTCCGATCCCCTGGAGGGTGCCCCTCAGGGACGTGGCATCGTACTCGAAAAGGTCGGTATCGAGGCAAAGCAGCCAAACTCCGCGATCCGGAAGTGTGTGCGTGTCCAGCTGATCAAAAACGGCAAGCAGGTCACCGCATTCTGTCCTGGCGACGGCGCAATCTCCTTTATCGACGAACACGACGAAGTCACCATCGCCGGGATCGGCGGTGCAAAGGGTCGTGCAATGGGAGACCTTTCCGGCGTCAACTACAAAGTTGAGAAGGTAAACGGCGTCTCGCTCATCGAACTCGTCCGCGGTAACGCAGAGAAACCGGTGCGATAACATGTCGACGGAACAACCAGAACCCGACGCGCCAGCGAGCAGTGATGGAAGCAACGCGAAACTGTTCGGCAAGTACGATGTCGAAGAGATCGAGTTTCGCGATATCTCCACCGAGCGGTACATTACGGTGACGCCAATCGCGAACACGATGGGCCGTCACGCCGACAAGCAGTTCAAGAAAAGCCAGATCAGCATCGTCGAGCGGCTGATCAACCGGCTGATGCAGACCGACGAGAACACGGGCAAAAAACAGCTCACCACGAAGATCACGAAGGAAGCCTTCGAGATCATCGAGGAGCGGACCGAGGAAAACCCCGTCCAGATTCTCGTCTACGCAGTCGAAAACTCCGCCCCGCGTGAGGAGACCGTCCGCCTGAAATACGGTGGCATCTCCGTGCCGAAAGCAGTCGACGTTTCGCCACAGCGACGTGTCGACCAGGCACTCAAATTTATCGCGGAGGGCGTCTACAGCGACTCGTTCAAAACCGAGACCGACGCTGCGGCGGCACTCGCCTCCCAGCTAACGGGCGCGGCGAACAACAACGTCGGCACCTACGCCGTCGACCAGAAAGAAGAAAAAGAGCGCGTGGCTGCTGCCGCACGGTAATCTCTCTCCGTTTTTCCTCGATTTTCTCTCCTCGCACCGGTTGGTAAAGCGAACGCACGCCACTGGCAACCGGTGTTTCTCGCAGCACAGCCTCTCTTGAGCCGGGGGGTTTCCACGAGGAAACCCTCTCGGGTACGCCCCTTTCCACGAGGAAACCCCTGTGCGAAACAGTGTGCGAAACTCGTTGCAGACGAGTCATCTCACAGATCCACAGCGCTTCTCGTAAACCAGCACATTAATTTCGGTTGACGACCCCGGTTGTCGCATGGCAAGCGAACAGATCGAGTCCGTCGATCTCGTCGAGGGAGCGGTCATCCGGCGGTTGAGCATGGCCGTGATGATCGCGGCGCTGACGGCAGTGCTCGCACAGTTTTCGATCCAGCTACCCGGCGGCGTCCCCTTTTCGTTCCAGCCGTTCGGTGTCTTCTTTGCCGGACTCCTGCTCGGTCCGCTCTGGGGTGGGTTTGCGTTGTTACTTTACTTCCTTGTCGGACTCGCCGGTGCGCCCGTCTTCTCGAACGCGCAGGCGGGAATTGCATACGTTGCCGGACCGACGGGTGGATTTCTCGTCGGGTTCATCGTTGCCGCAGCACTCATCGGCTTCGTTGCACACCGGTCGCTCTCACCGAAGCCGATAGCGGAGCTCTCCGCTCTATGGATCACACTCGCACTGCTTGCCGGACTCGTGCCGACCTACATCGCGGGCATCATCTGGTTCGCCGTCGTCCAGAACGTGAGTCTGCTGTCCGCGGCGTCAGCGATGTCACTCTTTGCTGTCGGTGATCTCATCAAAATCGCCATCACAGTTGGGATCGTTGCTGGCGGGAACGAACTGCTCCCTGACCGCCGATGATCACCGTTCGCAACCTCACACATTCCTTTGGCGAAGCCGTCGTTCTCGACGATATCTCGCTACAGATCGAGGATGGCGAGTGGGTCGTACTCGCGGGGCCCAACGGCAGCGGCAAGACGACGCTTGTCAGGCAGTTCAACGCTTTGCTAGAGCCAGACGAGGGTACGGTCCTTGTCAACGGCCGCGACGCTCACGAGGAACCTGTGGCGGCACGAACGAGCGTCGGGATGGTGTTCCAGTCCCCACGCGACCAGTTTGTCGCCGCGACGGTCGGCGCGGATGTCGCCTTCGGGCCGGAGAATCTCGGCCTGAGCCACGAGGAGATCGACCGGCGGGTCGAGGAGTCACTCGCCGCAGTGAACATGGGTGGACGAGCGGACGAGCGCATCGACGAACTCTCCGGCGGCGAGCAGGCGCGGGTCGCCATCGCCGGCGCGTTAGCGATGGAGCCAGATCATCTCGTCCTCGATGAGCCCTTTACTGGCCTCGACTGGCCTGCCAGGCGCTCGCTGCTCGACGCACTCGACGAACGCGATGCGGCAGGAACGAGCATCGTCGTCGTCACTCACGATCTCAGGGATCTGTTCGAGCGCGCAGACCGGATCGTCGGCATCGCTGATGGCTCGATCAGCTTCGATTGCCCACCAGAGCGCGCTCGCGAGAAACTTCCCGATATCGACGTTCGCAACCCTGACTGATGCTCACGTATTCGCCCGGCGAGACGATCGTTCATCGGCTCGACCCACGCAGTAAGCTCTGTTTTCAGCTTGGCTTTGCGATTGCCGCGTTCGGGTCGCCGACGATTCCACGACTGTTCGGGCTGTTCGCAGTCGGGTTCGCGGTCGTCTGGCTCGCCGGATTCACTGTCCGGCGGGCACTGCGTGCGTACTGGTTCGTGTTGCTCGTCCTCGCCCTCGGTCCGCTCATCGCTGCTGTGACGATCGGATCGCCGTGGCTGCGTCTCGATCCGGCGCTTGCGTCGCTTCGCTCTGTGACCCGGATCGTTCCGATCATCCTCGTCAGCGCGGCCTACATCCACGCGACGCCAATCCGTGACACACGCGCTGCGGTCCAGCGGACAGTTCCGGGGAAAGCCGGACAGCTGCTCGGTGTCGGCGTTGCCCTCACATTTCGGTACGTGCCCGTGCTCCGGGAGGACCTTCGACAGATTCAGGAGGCGATCAGCGTCCGTGGTGGTGACTCACGATCTGTCAGGGATCGTGCTGGTCGGATCGCGACGCTCTCGCTGGCTCGTGCAATCGGTCGGTCGGATCAGCTTGCCGTTGCGCTGCAGGCGCGTTGTTTCGCCTGGAATCCGACACTTCCACGATTGTCTTTCTCGCGGATGGATTACCTCGTCGTGCTCTGCTCGGTACTGCTCGCAGTGACAGTACTCCTTCCGCTGGAAACGTTGGTACTGTTTCCCTGAACGTATTCTACGTCTGCTGTCCGCCGCAGTATTTTTATTTTGCAACTATCCCGCACCGTCCTACCAAAATGATTTTACCGACTCAACGGCTTTCGTTCGACAGATGCCGCCCGTTCCCGCCACGCTCGGTCCCCGGTACCGCAGACTCCGGGCGTATCTGGCTCAGTGTGTCGCCATCGACACACGGACGCTGGCCGTCTTCCGTATCGCGCTGGGTCTGCTCATCATCGCTGATCTCTTGCTCCGTGCACGCAACTTCTCGTTTTATTATACTGATGGAGGAGTCGTTACCCAGTCAGTCGCGGAGGCACACACCTCAAGCGATGCAGTCTCGGTGTACTTTTTCACGTCGGATCCGACGGTGATCGCTGGTCTGTTCGTCTTGCATGCCCTCCTTGCGATCCAGCTGATCGTCGGCTACAGGACGCGGATCGCGACGATCCTCTGCTTTCTGTTCGTCATCTCACTTGATCACCACAATCCGTTGGTGTTGAGCTACGCGGATATTCTCTTTCGCCTGCTTTTCTTCTGGGCGATTTTCCTCCCACTTGGCGAGCGCTGGTCGATCGATGCGGTCCACACAGAGCGTGCCCCTCGGCCACAGATCGCAAGCGCAGCCTCCGCGCTGATCCTCGGCCAGATGGTGTATATGTACGTTGTGAACGGCTACCACAAATCGACAAACGAGCTGTGGACGAGTGGCGAGGCGGCACCGCTCGTGTTCGGGATCGACGAGATGACCTTTCTGCTCGGTGATCTCATGCGGGACTTTCTCCCACTGATCGCGCTGGGTGGGCTGTTGTGGTACTACATTCTCGTCTTCGCCTGGCTGTTGTTTTTCCTGCAGGGACGGCTGCGCTATCTGTTCGCGACGATCTTTTTTGGTGGACATGCAGCCTTCGCGATCACTGTCCGGATCGGTGCCTTCGCCTACGTTGGCATGGCTGGTGTCTTCCTCTTCTACCAGGCGCAGTTCTGGCGTGACGGCAGGCGGTCACTCGACCGACTTGGCGTTGATACCGAGCGGCTCTGGCAGTCACTCCGACGCGTCGAAGTCGTTGCCGAGGCCGTTCCCCGCCTTCGACTCGATGACGACCGACTCCGGCAGGCGAAAGCTGTGACGTACACCTTTACGATCGCTGTCCTCTTGCTCTCAATGGGATTTATCGCGGGCACGAACGGCTTCCAGCATGCTGGCGTCGTCGACGATGACACCCAGTACGACGGCGAGATACGCACGGTTGCCAACAGCCTGAGTATCGACCAACCGAACTGGAGCGTCTTCGCGCCGTCGCCGCGGACGACCGACCGGTACTACGTCTTTACAGCCCAAACTGAAGAGGGCGAACTGGTCGACGCGTTCAACGACCGGGAGCTCAGCTACGAGCGACCATACGACGAGCTCCAGAAACAACACGACACCTACCGCCAGCGATTTTATATGAACAGCATCAGACGCGCCGATGACGACGCGCGGATCGTACAGCTATTCGCAGACCATGTCTGTGAGCGGTACGAGGACGAACACGGTGTTGCCCTCACAGACATCAACATGTGGTATGTCAACGAGGATATCACCGAAGAGACGATCGACGATCCCACTGAACGCGACCAGACTGCGTTCAGGATTGCTGAACACAGCTGCGGTGATCACGAGCCCGAACTGCTGGAGTGGCCGGATTTCTGACTGCTCTTGGTACTGATTGTTGCCTGGTGAAAAGAGCACTACGATGGCAGCTTAGCTGTGGATTCCCATCGCTTCGATCTGCTCCTGGTAGCGGTTTCGGATCGTCACTTCGGTGACCTGCGCAACGTCGGCGACTTCCCGCTGTGTCTTCTTCTCGTTACACAGAAGCGAGGCAGCGTAGATCGCGGCCGCTGCATATCCTGTTGGTGACTTCCCCGAGAGAAGTCCCTTTTCGGCTGTGGTTTCGATGATCTCGTTTGCTTTCGTCTGTACCTCTTCGGAGAGTTCGAGCTCCGAACAGAATCTGGGTACGTACTTTTTCGGATCGACCGGCTCCATCTCCAGACCGAGCTCCTGGGAGATATACCGGTAGGTCCGGCCGATCTCCTTTCGCTCGACCCGCGAGACGTCCGAAATCTCTTCGAGGCTGCGCGGAATGCCCTCCTTCCGGCAGGCAGCGTACAGCGCACTCGTCGCGACACCCTCGATCGATCGTCCCCGGATCAGATCTTCTTTGAGTGCACGGCGATAGATGACGGATGCGACCTCGCGGACCGACCGTGGCACTCCCAGCGCGGAGGCCATCCGGTCGATCTCCGAGAGGGCAAACTGCAGGTTCCGTTCACCGGCGTCTTTCGTCCGGATCCGCTCTTGCCACTTTCGCAGCCTGTGCATCTGGCTGCGCTTTTTCGACGAGATCGATCGACCGTAGGCATCTTTATCCTTCCAGTCGATTGTCGTCGTCAGCCCCTTGTCATGCATCGTCTGCGTTGTCGGTGCGCCGACCCGCGATTTCTCCTGGCGTTCCTGGTGGTTAAAGGCACGCCACTCGGGGCCCGGATCGATGTTCCCCTCCTCGACGACCAGTCCACAGTCGTCACAGATGAG